>Ga0209345_10006784_pt1 | contig 10312 bp, 9 predicted proteins | sample Cruoilmetagenom7_FD_187294 | JGI IMG/M metagenome (GOLD analysis project Ga0209345, IMG submission 187294) | Oil polluted marine microbial communities from Coal Oil Point, Santa Barbara, California, USA - Sample 7 (SPAdes) (version 2) | ecosystem: Environmental > Aquatic > Marine > Oil seeps ... | reverse complement strand
AAATACTTTCCATAAACTACCTTGAATAGGGGATTCAACTACTTCTTTACCTTCATCAAGTTCAATAATTTCCATATTTTGTTGATTTGCTTCTTCATTCTCTGTAGTAAAATTCGCTAGACCTGTTCTCTCCCACATATTACGCTCTTCATCAAAAGCATTTTGTTGGGTATCTTTAAAGGCTTTGATGGAAGCATCATTCTCACTCAAAAAGTTCTTATACTCTTTAAGACTAAAAGTTGTTTCTTCAATTTTTAGTTTCATTCTTCCGCGAGGAAAATCTTCTCTCATCTTATGTAACTCATCAGCATCTACTTCATAAAAACGAATTTGATCAAAAAAGTTTAGAAGCCATGGTTTACCTTCTTTAAAATCTTCTGTTTCTTTATGACGGTTCCACATCTGAACAGTACGTCCTACAAACTGATATCCACCAGGACCTTCCATGCCATATACACACATGTAAGCTCCACCTATTCCAACAGCATTTTCTGGAGTCCATGTTCTCGCTGGGTTATACTTTGTTGTGACAAGTCTATGCCTAGGATCAAGTGGTGTTGCAACAGGAGCTCCGAGATAAACATCACCAAGACCCATTACTAAATAACTTGCTTCAAAAAGAATTTTTTTCACATCTTCAATACTATCAAGTCCATTAATACGACGAATAAACTCAATATTACTCGGGCACCAAGGAGCATCTGGACGTACCGTTTTCATATACTTATCAATTGCAACACGTGTTGATTCATCATCCCATGAAAGTGGAAGATGTACTACACGAGCAGGAACTTTAATGTCATCAGTAGATGGCAAAGAAAGTTCCATTAGCTTTACTTTTTCAATTAGTTCATCTCTTTTACATGCCTTAGGATCAAAATGAATTTGCAAAGAACGAATACCGGGTGTGATATCTATTATCCCCTCTATATTTGAACTCTTGATAGCTTCCATTAGTACATGTACACGAAAACGTAAACTAATGTCTAATTCCATCTCTCCATATTCTATTAGTAAATTACTATCCCCAGATTGGCGAAAAACAATAGATGGTAATTCATCCTGACCTTCATCACTATATAAAATAGGTGAAGTAATTGCTTTAGAAGTTAAAAATGAACTAACATCATAATTACCCAAAGACTCTATTGCTTTTTCTTGTATCTCTAACATTCCTAAAGCATCTTCATTCTCTAAAGGTATAAATTTTATAGTATCGCCAGCATCTAACTGGCCCATTTTCCATAGTTCAGCTTTTACTATAGTTACAGGACATACAAACCCACCAAGACTTGGTCCATCAGGACCTAGTATAACAGGCATATCCCCAGTAAAATCTACTGCTCCAATAGCATACGCATTATCGTGAATATTAGATGGGTGAAGGCCTGCTTCACCACCATCAGTTCTTGCCCATTCGGGTTTTGGGCCAATAAGTCTTATTCCAGTACGGTTCGAATTATAATGTACTTCCCACTCTGTAGCAAAAAAAGTTTCTATATCTTCATCTGTAAAAAAATCAGGTGAACCATGAGGACCATATAAAACACCAATCTCCCAATTTTTAGTAAACTCTTTTCTTTGAATAAGCTCTTGTGTTACTTCACCGTTTATCATAGTATCTATATGAAGGACATCTCCTCCAATAAGTGTACGGCCAGCATGTCCACCAAACTTACCTAAACTAAAAGTTGATCGGCTACCAAGATATAGAGGAACATCAAAGCCTCCCCTCACACTCAGGTATGTTCTAAAACCTTGTGTTATCTTTTTAAGTTTTAAGATACTACCAGCTTTGATTAGAATAGCTTTATTCATACTTATAATCTCATCATCTACTGATGCCTCAATCTCTGCTCCACATAGCGCAATATATGTATCAATATTAAAACGTAGAGTTGGTCCCGCTATTGCCATCTCAAGTCCTGCTGCATTTTCATCATTTCCTACAATTTTATTTGCATAACGAAAACTCAAAGAGTCAAATGCTCCTGAAGGTGGTACTCCGATATCCCAATAGCCTGAACGACCTGGATAATCTTGAATTGTACTCTGCGTTCCCGGACGAACAACATCAACTCTGTTTTGAGTAAAACTAAAACTATTAAGATACTTTGTCGTTTGTTTAGCATTTATAAAAATATCTGACTTTACAATAGCTCCAAGATATCTAAGGTTGGTCTCTATACCATCAATTCTTGTCTCATCAATTGCCTTACTTATTTTTGTTAGTGCTTCACTTCTTTTATCAGCTTTGACTATAAGTTTTGCAATCATAGGATCATAAAATGCCGAGACATTTAAACCAGTTTCTATAAAAGTGTCACATCTAATATCTTTAGCAAAATCAACATTTGTTAAAATACCAGAACTTGGTTGAAAATTTTTAGTTGGGTCTTCTGCATATACTCTTACTTGAATTGAATGCCCTATTGGATTATGTTTGTAAGCATAAAGTTCAGGATTTTCTCCATATGCTTGACGTATCATCCACTCAACTAAATCAACTCCACTTACCTCTTCTGTTATTCCATGTTCTACTTGAAGACGTGTATTTACCTCTAGAAAATAAAATGCATCACTTAAAGTATCATATACAAACTCCACAGTTCCAGCTGAAAGATACGATACTGAAGAAGTTAAGGCAACTGAAGCCTTATAAAGTTCTTCTCTTATCTCATCAGATATACCAGGAGCAGGTGTTTCTTCGATTACTTTTTGATTACGTCTTTGCACGGAACAGTCTCTATCTCCAAGAGCTGTTACAAAACCTTTCCCATCTCCGAAAATTTGCACTTCAATATGACGAGCTGAAGCAACATATTTTTCCAAAAACATACCACCATCGGAAAAGTTGTTTTCACTTAAACGCTTCACTGAATCATAGGCATCTACTAGTTCCTCTTCAGAGTAACAAAGTTGCATACCAATACCACCACCACCAGCAGTACTTTTAAGCATAACCGGGTAAACAATACGTTGTGCTTCTTCTTTTGCTTCTTCTAAGTCACAAAGAATAGAAGAACCTGGAAGAAGAGGAACTTTGTTTATTTTTGCTAATTCACGTGCTGTATGTTTGAGACCAAACTTCTTCATATGATCTGTTGTCGGTCCAATAAAAACAATTCCAGCTTTTTCACAAGAATTAGCAAAACTGGCATTTTCACTTAAAAAACCATACCCTGGGTGAATAGCTTGTACTTTACTTTGCAAAGCAATTTCTAATATTTTTTCTTGATTTAAGTAACTCTGAGATGCCATTCCATCCCCAATAAAATAAGCTTCATCGGCCATACTTACATGCAATGAATCAGCATCAGCAGCTGTATATACCACTACTGATTTAACACCCATTTTTTTAAGTGTTCGAATAACACGGCAGGCTATCTCTCCACGATTTGCAATTAGTATTTTAGTAAACATTCTTTTTCCTCGATCTTTTAGTTTACGGGTCGTCCCGATTTAATTACACTAGTTGGTCGTCCTGCTTAGTAGTTCTAGTTGTCCCAGATAATCATCTGTACTGGTGTCGGATTAAAAGCATTACATGGGTTATTTAACTGAGGACAGTTTGAGACTAATACCAAGGTATCCATTTCTGCTTTCATCTCCACATAGGAACCCTTTTTAGAAATACCATCAACAATAATTAAATATCCATCTTCTTCAATAGGTACATTCATAAAAAAGTTGATATTGTTAGTTAAATCACGAGGATCCATTTCTAATTCACCAATCTCGTACAGATAATTATCACGACAACTATGCATATACTTTCTATCATGAGCATATCTAACAGTATTACTTTCTGCGCTACAATGACCACCTATTGTGTCATGGTTACCACAAGTGTCTGCAGTTATTTCCATCATTACATTATCATCAGTAGAGATCAGTTTTGTACCTGTTGTAACAAAAATACTTCCCTGCTCTCTTACCGTATCATTAGCTGAGTAACGCTCTTCATGATCGTTAGCATTATAAAAAAGCGTATCAACAGCTTGACACCCTTCAAGGTCAACAATACGTAGCGTTTGACCTTTTTTTACAACATAGCTCCATGGCACACCGGCTGCTACTTTTTCATTATGGATTGCACTTTCTATTGTTTTGCTCATTCATATCTCCTTAGGCAAAATAGCGTGCGTTATTAATAAAAGCACGCTGGGACTGTTCACTAAAGTTCATACAATAATCATCTTGTGTTACTGATTCTGCCTTATATAGTGTTACCTGAACATCACTAGGATTATATTCACCCTCTTCCATCACATGAGGCGTATTTGAAAGAACAAGTAAAACATTCATTTCAGCACGTAACTCTATATAACTTTGCTCTTTTGGGTGGCTAGAAGAGAGTTCAATCTTACTTCCCTCTTTCACATCGACTCTTCTAAAGAAATTCATTGCAGGAATCATGTCCCGCTTACCCATACCGTATTTTCCAAGTTCGATTAAGAAGTTTTCTCTGTCACTTTTATAATAACGATTACGAATACTTTCAAAATTACCTTCACCAAAACTCTTTTTAACAAGACGTGGATTACTTATGCCCGCAATTGCATCAAAAAAACCATCAGTTGTATCTTCTGTTATTGATAAAAGTACACGACCTAGTTCTGAATAAAAGACTCTTCCTTTACAAAAATAAGCATTGTGCTGAAGTTTTACCGTGTCTGCAGAATTAAAACGCTCCGCCGTATTGTCGGCATTGTAAAACATTGCTGAAAGTGACCCTAAACCATCTTTTGTTGTTATACGAAGTTTATCTCCACGTTTGATGATCTTTGACCATTTTGCACCACCTGGAATCACTTCATCTAGGAGTATTAGTTCTGAACTTAAATTTTTATGTTTTGTAATCATTTATTCCTCTTTTATTGATTTATCTATTTTTCTATATACCGTACTAGAAGTTTCACCAACAGGTATATCATAAGTAATTCTTGCACCATACGCATCAGGAGCTTGTGGATCATGACGAACTTTATCAAAAACTAAGAGTCGTGTTCCCAGATAAAACCCTTCATGTAAATCATGCGTAACCATAATGACTGTTACATTATTTTTTTTCCAAAGTTCTAGTAGTAAAGTATGCATATCTGCACTAATCCCTGGATCAAGTGCTCCAAAAGGCTCATCAAGTAACAAAACTTTTGGCTTTTTTACCAAAGATTGTGCAATCGATAAACGTTGTTGCATCCCACCTGAAAGTTCACTAGGGTATTTATATGCTGAACTTTTAAGTCCTACGGCATCTAACATTTCCATCGCGCTATTCTCTGCTTTTTTACGTTTAGCTCCAAAAAGCTTTCCAAAAAACTTCGACTCTCCAAGCTCAATTCCAAGCATGACATTTTCTAGTACATTTAAATGTTCAAAAACAGAATAACGTTGAAATACTATTCCCCTCTCAATACTTGGCTCCGTTGGAAAAGGTTTACCATCAAATAAGAACAAACCTCTGCTAGGACTTTCTTGTCCTAAAATCATTTTTAAAAAAGTACTTTTTCCACAACCGGAAGGTCCAACCAAGGTACAAAATTCACCTTCATTAATACTAAGAGAAAGATTTTCTAAAACAACATTATCGTCATATTCTTTATAAAGATTTTTTACTGTGATTAAACTCATCTATTATCCTTTCCCGCCGTATACCATGGGAAAACCTTATAAGTAAATCTTCTCATCAGATAATCAAATAAAAATGCTAGAAAGGTTATCCATGCCACATAAGGTAAAATCACATCCATAGATAGATAACGTCTAACCAAAAATATACGATAACCTAAACCTTCTGTTGCAGCAATCGCTTCTGCAGAGATAAGAAATATCCATGCTGTTCCCAATGTTAAACGAGTACTATCTAAAAGACGCGGTAACATTTGGGGTAATATAACTCTTACTACTATAGTCCAAGTGGATCCACCTAAAGTCTGCGCTTTAATAAGTTGTTCTGCTGGAATCTCAGAAACTCTTTGTTGCAAATCACGGACCATTAGTGGAGTTACTCCAATCACAATTAAGGCTACTTTAGCCATTTCACCCATACCAAACACAATAAATAAAATTGGTAAAATAGCCATTGGAGGCACCATAGAAAATGCTGCCACAAATGGAGATAAACCACTACGCATATAAGGAATTAAGCCTAAAGGAATAGCCATAAGTAAAGCTAAGGTAGCACTTATAAGTACGCCTGTACCTAATCTTTGTAGTGAAGATGCAGTATCTTTAATAAAGAGTATTTCACCACTACGTTTACTTGGGGTTAAGGCCATACGGTCTATTGCTTGCGTAAAAGTAGTCATAGATGGTAATAACTTATCATTAGGGTTTTCAGCCAAACGAGCTTCTGATGCAAATATATACACAAAAAAAAGCACAAAGAATGGAAGAAGTCCTAAAAATAAAGCCGTCGATTTAGACGGCTTTTGGTTCATTAGTCGTTTCATTATGCCAACCTTAGAGTTTTCCCTCAGTAGCCATTTTTACATATGTATCTATAAAACGTAGTTTGATGTTCTTAGTATCTCCAAATGTTTTATTCGCTGGAAATTCCATACCAATAAATTCAGCATTTGGTGCGCCTTCACCTAAAATTCCATGATCAAAAGAAAACTCACTCACTTTTTTCATTGTTGTAAGTAAATCTTCACTCAAAGCAAATTTAAGTGCATCACTTGCATCATAAAACATCATAGTTGAATCAAGTTGACTTTTGTAACCAGCTAAATCAGTCCCTGATGCTTCTGCCATAAATTCTAAAGCTTTTGTATCACCTTTTTTCATAAGTGCCATAACTTCAAACCATGCACCTGTTAATGCTTTTGCAAGTTTAGGATTATCATTTACTGTCTCAGTATGAACTACTAACATATCAATGATTTCACCTGGAATTTTAGATGAGTCAAATACTAAATTAGCATTTTTATTCGATGTAAGTTCACTCAACTGAGGGTTCCACGTTGTTACTGCTGTAACATCTGAGGATGTAAATGCTGCTACGATATCTGCATCAGAAGTATTTACAACTTTAATATCTTTTTCACTTAGTCCAACTGATTCAAGTCCACGTGCAAGTAAATAATGAGATACTGAAAGTTCTACAAGATTAACATTCTGACCTTTTATATCTGTAAGAGATTTTTTGTTTTTAAGAACAATACCATCATTCCCATTAGAAAAATCACCCATAATTAATGCTGTTGAATCTACTCCACCTGCTGCTGGTATAGTTAAAGCATCCATATTAGTCATTACACAGGCATCAAATTTACCTGCAGTATATTGATTAATTGATTCAATATAATCATTTACTTGAACTAGTTCAATTTCAATGTCATATTTTTTAGCCCATTTATCAACTATACCTTGACTCTGAGCATAGTCCCAAGGCATCCAACCAACGTAAATTGTCCATGCAACTTGAAACTTATCTTTTGTCTCAGCAACAAGAGACGAGGTCCCAAGACTTAATACCAATGATGTGGCAACTAAAATTTTTGATGTTGACTTAAAAAGTGATTTCATAAGAAACTCCCGAGTAGATTAAATTTAAACACGGCAAAAAGGTTGAGAACCTCCCGGGCTTTTATCCCTCCGTGTAACCTCTACTCAAGAGGTCGATAGCTCTCGGTCCAGACACAAATTTCTTTGCCGGAACCCTAGGTATCTATTAGTTAGAGAGGTTTTTATACCTCTTTGACATGTTTTCTAGCAGTATTATAATCCTTTTTGTAACTAAAATATACTATTTATTGGTTAAATTTTATACATCTCAATCAATTTTACTCTAGTATGTTTTATGAATTATGCTGTTTATGTTCTTTTAAAGCATAAATATTAACTCTCAATTAGTAGTATACTTAAAGACAAATAACTTACAATATATGAAGTAACTAACTAAGAATATGAAACTTATTCATAATATTCGGCTTACCTTATTTTCTCTTTGAACTTTTTCACTTCTTTAAAGTGCAAAATAATTAAACTAATTACATCTTATAAACGTCCACAAAAACGGTCACTAAACTTCACTTAATTTCCTAAAACATAGGAAATATTTAAAAAGAGAAGCCTTTATTTCCCGCTATATCCAGAAGTTCTAGGAAAAGACGGGTAATAGTAGTAGACTCTTATCTTTATGCTAAACCCCTCTATATACATCTCTTTCAAACTTGTGATTTTTAATGAACACTAAAACATCCCCTAAGTTTTTGACACATAAAGATATTATATCATTCATATCATCAAGATTCATAACAATAACTGTTTATTTTTTATCGGCCCTAATCGCTATAAATGCACCTTCTCCGTAACCACTTTTTATTGAAGTCTCTACATTTTCAATACTATCTCCAAAAAGTGTCTGGTAGCATTTTATATCATCAAATCCAGCTTTACTAAGAAGTTCCATCACTTCTTTAGTAGTAAAAAAAGTCGCTTCTTTATAAAACCTACTACTAAGACGGTTTTTTCTATATATCTTTCCAATATTCGAATTTATATCTACTAAACCGATTATACAAAAACCGCCTGGTCTTAAAATACGGTACATCTCTTTTAAACTTTTCAAGGCATCATCTACAAAACATATAGTGGTAACCATCAAAGTAAAATCAAAAGAGTTATCCTTACAAGGAAGACTTTCAGCAATCCCCTCAATTATCTCAATCCCTTTTGATTTAGATATTTCAGCCATTTTATTTGATGGTTCAACTCCCATCTTTATACCAAAAGGCAGAGCAAATCTTCCACTACCGACCCCTATTTCTATAGCATATTCAAAGGGTCCCAGAAGTTTCTCTATAGCTTTTATTTCAGCTTCATAAACTTTTGGATGTATTTCAAACCACTCTTCATAATCTGTAAAGAATTGTTCAAAAGGTTCTATTTTTGCCATATTAAAACTTTCTTTTTTTAATTATTTTATTAGCAATAATACCTTGTACCCACGCCCCGAGTAAAATATATATAGATAACAGCAGAGTAAAAGTAAAACCGAAATAACCAATCATTACCGGAATCCAAGGGAGTTTAATGGCTCTTGCATAAAAGAAGGCTACAATTAATCCCTCGCGAGCACCTGCATTTCTTAACTCACTAAGTATTGGATACCATATATACGTAGAACCATGACTCAGAACACCACCTGCAAGAGAGATAATCCAACCTCTGACCCCACTTCCTTCTCCTAAATGTTTAACAATGCTTTTGGAGTTAATAAACGTTCCAAGAAGAGCCATTATTAAAAGTACTATCAGTAGTATTGGCAGAATCGTCTTCAGAATACCCAAGCTTTTGTTTAGTGAAGAGATTGCTAATGAAGGTTCTAAAAATGCTATTACAACATATAAAATGATAGTAATACTCAGCATAACCCATCCACTGCGATTTTTTGGTTTTCCTTTTTTCTTTATACTCATAACAGTGTCTCTAGAGTTATTACGGTAGCCCATGAAATAATTAAGGCAAATATAAAGCTCAAAAAGTTCCGAATTACTGTAAAGCGAGCGCCAAATAGTGTCAACTCTAGAGGTAATTGTATCACTCCCAATGTCACCCACGCTAAAATAAACGCAGTAACCGCATAAAGTGAAATATCTCCTTTAAGCAGCTCTCCTCCAATTATATAGCTTAAAAAGGGTTGTCCGACAGAGACCCCTCCAATAGCTGTACCGACAAGTGTATCGTGTAATGGTGTACCATTAAAAAGGGAATGAAGCATCTCAGGAGTAACTATGACCTGAAATAGTCCAACGAGCCCAATGACAGCCAATAACATTGGAGCAATCATATAAACTGATTTTAACGCATCAAGAAGAGCTTGTTTACAACGCATATATAACGACATCGTACCCCTTTTTATAATATTGTACCATACCTATTGTCTTGACACACTTAGCACTATCTTATTAAAGATAAAATACTCTAAATTCACTAAATACGTTTAAAAAAAGGTATAATTTAAAGTCTTCACAAAGTTAGGTTTTATCGGATTGGTAATAGCCTATTTTATAAGAGACATTCAAGAACTAGGAAGTTTCATGCAAGAAAAAGTAATTCACAAAGATAAGAACCATATTTCAATTTCAATTTCAGGATTGGGTGGCAGTGGTGTAGTAACTGCGGGTTCCGTTTTACTTAAAAGTATAGGTAACAGTGGATTTTATGCCTATTTGTCTCGTTTTGCAGGACCGCAGATACGTGGGGGAGAGTCGGCAATTACTTTAAATATCTCCAATACACCCATAGAGAGTTTTGCGGACTATAGTGATTTTCACTTTGCTTTAGACTGGCGTGGATTTGA
>Ga0209345_10006783_pt1 | contig 10312 bp, 10 predicted proteins | sample Cruoilmetagenom7_FD_187294 | JGI IMG/M metagenome (GOLD analysis project Ga0209345, IMG submission 187294) | Oil polluted marine microbial communities from Coal Oil Point, Santa Barbara, California, USA - Sample 7 (SPAdes) (version 2) | ecosystem: Environmental > Aquatic > Marine > Oil seeps ... | reverse complement strand
TGTCCTTGTCACTGTCATGGATCAGCAGGCGCACGGTGGCGGCAACGGCCTCGATGTCATCGGCATTGATCGGCAGATCACCAAGCCGCGCCTTGGCGGGCAGGTTCAACCGGGTACGGGCCGCCTCATTTGCGGCACGAATGCGATGCTCGTCGTCAAACACAAGCGCCGCCACCCTGTCGAAGGGGGCAAGGATGGCGTCAATCTCATCGGGGGTTTCGGTTACGGCGATCCGATCCAGAAATTCCCCGGCACGGCGGAAATGGCTGGCGATCTGTGGGTCATCAAGCAGGCGTGGCGCGGCGAAATCGGCGCGTGCGCGCAGCGGGCTGATTGCACTTTCCCAATGATCCAGAAGCGCCTCGTATCGGGCCGGATCAAGCGCGACATCGTAAAGACAGTCAATCGCCTCGTCCCTGTCTTTGTCGGAAAGGGTGGGAAAATCGGTATCATCCGCCTGTCGTCGGTTGGAACCCATGCCTGAGCCTATATAAGAGCAATGCAGTGTAGTTTTACCAGATGCCAGCCCGCAATGTCGAAATTATGACAGCGATGTGGCCGTTTTATTCTGTTCCATCGTCTAGGGAACCGGCAAAGTGATCGCGCAGGCGTGTCCAGCTGTCCTGATTGGCCGCGCAAAGCAGAACGCCGTCGCTGATCTCTGTATTATAGGCGCGCCCGTCGAGCATCATGGCAACGCCGCCCGCTTGTTGACATGCGATGACGCCAGCCGCATGATCCCAGGGGTTGAGCATGCCCGACATCACGAAATCCACCGCCCCCTGTGCCAGCATACGGTATTCATGGCATGAACAGCGCAGCGCCGTCACCCGCGCGAGGCCGGCCAGACGCGGCGCCAAAAGTTCTTGCTGCTCCTGTGCCATCAACGAAAAATGCATATACCCTTGTAGGTCGGATAGCGCCCCCCCCGAGGAAACCTTTGTCGGGCGCTCAGACCCAAGCGCGGCGCCAAGACGGGTTGGCGTCGCCTCATCCGCGATGATCCAGTCATCGGCGACAGGATCATAGAGCAGACCAAGCACCGGCCGACCAAAGCGTGTCACGGCGATGATCACCCCAAACAGCGGCAGGCCATGCGCGAAATTCCAGGTCCCATCCACAGGGTCGATGATAATCGCCAGCTCCGCGCCAGATATATCCTCGCGCAGCGACGGCTTGGCGGTCACCGCCTCTTCGCCGACGATAAGGGCATTCGGAAACATCCGCTGCAAGCCGCGGGCAAGCAGCGCCTCGGCCTGGTGGTCTGCCTCGGTCACAAGGTCATGCGGGCCCGATTTGGTGGTGATATCGCCCTGCGCCAGATTGCGGAACCGCGGCATGATCTCGGCGCGCGCGGCGCGACGCACCAGATTGATAAGCGCGGTCTGCTGGGCCGATGTCATCGGCGAGGTAAGCGGGATGGGCAGCGAATCTGTCATGGTGTCTCCTGTCACGGGGGCCTTATGTCTGCCACTGTGCCTGCCGGGTTTCAATGCGGCTTACTCGCGCGCGCGCAGGGTTTGCGCCGGTCGCGCGGTCAATGGCCCAAGCGCGAACCCGAACCCCGCCAGAAGGGTCACAAGTGCGCCGCCAAGGATGATCAGAATGGCCGAGGGCCAGATCACCGCAAAGCTGGTTTCCATCACAAAATGGCTCACGGCCCAGCCCCCGGCAAGCCCCGCGCCAAGCGCCACAAGGCCCGCAGCCGCGCCAAGAATGGCGGCGCGCAACACGAGGCTTGTTAAAATCCGGCCCCGCGTGGCACCAAGCGTCTTGAGGATAGCGGCCTCATAGGTGCGGGCGCGCTGATCGGCGGCGGCGGCACCAATCAGCACCAGAAACCCGGTCAATAGCGTCACCGACGCCCCCCAGGACGTGGCCGAGGCCAGCCCGGCCAATAGCTCTGACACCTGTGCAATCGCATCGCGCACCCGGATCGCGGTGACATTGGGAAAGCGGTCGTTGATATCGTTGAGGATCGCCGCCTCGGCCGCTTCCTCGGCATAGACGGTGGCGATAAAGCTATGCGGCGCACCGGCCAGGGCCGAGGGGTTCATCAGCATCACAAAGCCCATGCCTGCGGTCGAAAAATCAACCTCGCGAAACGAGGTGATCGGCGCGGTGATGTCGCGCCCCAGAATGTTGAGGGTGATCAGATCGCCCAGTTCAAGGCCGATTTCCTCCGCTTCCTCGGCGGCAAAGCTAAGCTGTGGCGTGCCGGTATAATCCTCGCCCCACCATGTGCCGGCGGTCAGCCTGGTGCGCGCGGGCAGGGTGTCGGCATAGCTAATCGCGCGATCGCCCTCGACCACCCAATGACCGGGCGCGACCTCGGTTGCGGGGCGGTCATTGATGCGGCTGATGATCCCGCGCAGCATCGGTGCGCTGTCGATCCGGCTCACGGCGGGGTCATTTTCCAGCCGTTCCAGAAAGCCGGGCATCTGGTCTTTTTGCATATCGACAAAGAAATAGGACGGCGCGCGCTCCGGCAGGTCGGCGGCAATCGCGCGGCGCAGGTTGCCGTCAATCTGCCCCACAGCGGCCAGAACGCTCAGACCGAGACCAAGCGACAGCATCACCGGCCCCGCCGTTGTGCCCGGTCCGCCGATGGCGGCAAGCGCCCAGCTGAGCGCCGGGCGGCGGCGCAGGCGCGGGCGGATCATGCGGGCGGCGCGTTGCACCAGCCAGGCGGCGGCGGCCAAGGCGGTCAGTGCCCCGGCGATGCCACCTGCCGTCCAGAGGGTCAGGCGCAGATTGCCGGAAAACAGAATGGCCGCCCCCAGAAGGGCCGCGATAAGCAGCGCCGTGGCGAGCAGATAGGGCCAGCTTGGCCAGCGGCTTGATCCCGAAACCGCATCGCGAAACAGGGCGGCGGCGCGCACATCGCGCGCCCGCGCAAGCGGCCAGAGGGTAAAGATAAGCACGCTCAGGGTGCTGTAAAGCGCGGCCTCGGCCATCGGGCGGGGATAGGGCGCAAAGACCGCCGGCACCGGAAGGCTATCGGCAAAGAGCGGCGCCAGAGCGATCGGCACGCCCACGCCAAGCGCGATCCCGAGCGCAATCCCGACAAGCGCCAGAACGCCCACCTGAATGAAATAGGTCAGAAAGATCGTCCGCTGATCCGCGCCAAGCGTGCGCAGGGTGGCGATGACCCGAGTCTTGCCCGCCAGATAGGACCGCAGGGCCGATGAAATCCCGACACCGCCCACCGCCAGCCCCGACAGCCCGACCAGCACCAGGAACGCGCCCAAGCGTTCGACAAACTGGGCGACGCGCGGCGTGCCGTTGCGCGCATCAAGCCAGCGAAAGCCGCTGCCGGCGAGGCCGATCCTGGCGTTTTCTTCGGCCGCCGTTAGGTCTGTGCCATCGGGCAGATCAAGCCGGTACTTGGTCTTGAATAGCGATCCGGGCGTCAAAAGGCCCGATTTTTCAAGCGCCGTCGTCGCCACGATGGTGCGCGGGCCAAGGCCAAAGCCGGCGCGCGACTGATCGGGTTCCCGCACCAGTTCGGCCATCAGGCGAAATTCCTGCGTGCCAAGGCGAAATCTGTCGCCGATGGCAAGGTCAAGCCGCTGGATCAACAGCGCATGCATCACGGCACCGGGCAGGCCATCGCTGCCGGCAAGGGCCACCTCAAGCGGCATCTCGGGCAGCAATTCGACCGCGCCGACAAGCGGATAAGCCCCGTCGACCGCCTTGACCTGGGTCAGTTCGCGCGCGCCTTCGGGGTTCACCGCAAGCGAGCGGAAATCGGCAACCTCCGAACTGCGCAGAGCGTTTTCATCAATCCAGTCACGCTCGGCACGAGTCGCAAAGCGATAGGTCAGCTCAAGCTCGGCGTCGCCGCCCAGAAGGGCCGCGCCTTGCGACACCAGCCCCGCCTTGATGCTTTCGCGGATCGTGCCGACGGCGGCAATCGCGGCCACGCCAAGGATCACGCAGGCCAGAAAGATGCGAAACCCCCGCAAGCCGCCGCGCAGCTCGCGCCGGGCCAGCTTAGCCGCGACCCCAAGGCTCATGCGGGCGCCTCGATGCGGCCATCGCGCAGAGCGATCACCCGATCACAGCGCGCCGCAAGCTCCGGGTCGTGGGTGACAAGAACAAGCGTGGCATCATGGCGATCGCGCAGATTAAACAGCAGGTCGATGATCGCCGCGCCGGTGCTGCTATCAAGGTTGCCGGTGGGTTCATCGGCCAGAATGATCGCCGGGCGCGGCGCGGCGGCGCGGGCAAGCGCCACGCGCTGTTGCTCGCCCCCTGAAAGCTGTGATGGGTAATGCCCGTCGCGCGCGCCAAGCCCGACCGCCTCAAGTTCCTGAGCGGCGCGCTTGCGCGCATCGGGCTGATTGGCAAGTTCGAGCGGCGTGGCGACATTTTCGATCGCGGTCATCGTTGGAATCAGGTGAAAGGACTGAAACACGATGCCGAAATTGTCGCGGCGCAGGCGCGCAAGCTGATCCTCGTTCATCGCCGACAGGTCATGATCAAGCGCCATGACCTTGCCGGATGTGGCCCGCTCCAGCCCGCCCATCAGCATCAAGAGCGAAGACTTGCCAGAGCCCGACGGCCCGATCAGTCCGACCGTTTCGCCCCGGTGGACATCCAGCGAAATCCCGTGGAGTATCTGGACAAGACCTGCGTTTCCCTCAAGCGAAAGCGTGGCGTCGGTAAGCGATAAAATCGGAGAGGTCATGCGGGTGCGCCTGATAGGAAAAGATGTTGTGACATATGGGGCCTGCCGGGCCATGGGCAAGGCAATAGCGGCCTTTCTTCTGCTTGTCAGCCCCGCCTGGGCCGGGCCGGTCACTGTGCTCGCCTTGGGCGATAGCCTGACCCAGGGATATGGGCTTGTTCAGGATCAGGGATTTGTGCCGCAGATGCAGAAATGGCTTGACGATCAGGGGATTGAGGCGCGCCTTGTCAATGGCGGTGTGTCGGGTGACACCACCGCAGGTGGCGCGGCGCGGGTAGAGTGGAGCCTGACGCCAGAGGTCGAGGCGATGATTGTCACGCTTGGCGGCAATGATTTGCTTCGCGGGCTTGATCCGGGCGTGAGCCGCGGGAATATCGAGAAAATTCTCAAGGTGGCCGAGGCCAAAGAGATCGAAGTCCTGCTTGTCGGGATAAAAGCGCCGGGCAATTACGGGGCCGGGTACAAGGCCGATTTCGACGCGATCTATCCAGAGCTGTCAGAGGCCTATGGCACGCTTTACGCGGGCAATTTCTTTGCCGGTCTGGGCGAGGGCTCGCCTGCCGATCTTCAGGCCTATTTGCAACCCGATGGTATTCACCCCAATGCCGACGGGGTGGGGCGGATCGTAGAGGCGCTTGGCCCCAGGGTGATTGAGCTGATCAACGCCACAAAATGAAAAGGGCCCACGCGGGGCCCAGATCGCAACGCAGGATCGCGCGCCTTATGCGAGAGAGATATTTGTCGCCGATTCGCGACCGTCACGGCCCGCTTCGACGTCGAATGTCACTTTCTGGTCGTCGGCCAGACCGGTGAGGCCTGCGCGCTCGACAGCCGAAATATGAACGAATACATCCTTGCCGCCGCCATCGGGCGCAATAAAGCCAAAGCCTTTGGTTGCGTTAAACCATTTTACGGTGCCACTCGCCATTGTGTGGTCTCCTTCTCAGTTTTCGCTGCCCGCGTTGGTGCGGCAGCCCGGCAAAGTCGTGCAAGATCGAGTGACTGAGCCGTTGATAGGAGCAGGTGGTCGATAGCTGTAACGTCGCAGTCAAAAATATGAGTGTAGATTCTAAAAAAATCAAGCCACAAGAATCGAGGCGCGGATTGGCGCATCAAGCCAGAGATTTCGCGCGTTTATTGCTGTTTAATGCGAAACCGCCGGTCCTGCGATGGCAGAACCGGCGGGCAACCTTGGTATAATCTGACTTAGAGAACCGTGACAACCGTGCCGGTCGGCACCCGCTCGTAAAGGTCCTGAACATGCGCGTTGATCATCCGAATGCAACCATTCGAGACCGAGCGCCCGATCGAGCTAGGCTGGTTCGTGCCATGGATCCGATAATAGGTGTCACGCCCGTTCTGGAACAGGTAAAGCGCGCGCGATCCAAGCGGGTTGCCCTTGCCGCCCGGCTGAACATAGTCGTTGCCCTTGAAGCGCCCATAGGCACCGGGATCGCGTTCGATCATCTCATTTGTAGGGCGCCAGGTGGGCCATTCCTTTTTCACGGCAATCGTGGCGGTGCCGGTGAATTCAAGCCCGGCCTTGCCCACGCCAACGCCGTAACGACGCGCGACGCCCGGTGCGGTCACGAAGTAAAGAAAGTGCGCGCGCGGCAGGACGATAAGCTGACCGGGTTCATATTTTGGATCAAAGGCCACCTCTTGCGGGGCGTACCTTGGATCAAGCTCGAAGGCGCTTGCCATGGCAGGCACAAGCGCGGGGATGGCTGTGGCAGCAAGGCCGGTGGCCAGAAATTTGCGGCGGTCGATCATTGGTCATCTCCTGAAATACGCGTCGCAGTATACAATAGCCCCGGAAAGTTACGACACTCAAAACCCGGTGATTTGATCACCTTTTGCGTAACTGTGGCGATGGGGCCGCGATTTTGGCGATCTTTAGATCGCCGCCCAATCGGTAAAGGTAAACGTCAGGGCGATTTCAGGCGCAGGCGGCCTGGTTTTGGCTTTGGCATCCGTCTCGGGGCGGGTCGGGGTCATTCAGGCCTCCTTTTGGTTGGTTCTTCCCCACGTGGGGGCGCATTTTGCAAAAACCAGAGAAGGTCGAAAAATCGTGAGTGGATGTGAGTGAGCCTTCAGGACAGGCCAAGCCGACGTTCGCGCCGCATCACCAACAGGATTGTCACGATGGCGGCAAGCCCGGTGCTGAGCATGATCCAGAGCAAGGTGAACGCCCCGTTCTCGGGGGTCAGGAGCAATCCCGCAAGCGCCGATAGCGCCGCCCCAAGCCCGATCATCAACGCCCCGGCCAGACCGCTCGCGGTGCCGGCAAGCTCGGGGCGCACAGACAGGGCGCCCGCCGTGGCGTTGGGGATCACCATGCCATTGCCCAATCCCATCAGCGTCATTAGCCCGAAAAACGTGACCGCCGTGCCAAGGTCGAGGTAAAACAGCGACAGGTTCACGGCGATTCCGACCGCGTTGGCCAATGTGCCCCAGAACACCATCCGGTTGACGCCAAACCGGGTGGAAAAGCGCCCCGAGGCGAAGTTCCCGAGGAAATAGCCGATTGCCGGGGCGCCAAAAAACAGGCCAAGCTGCGCGGGGGGCAGGCCAAAGACCTCTGCCCCGACAAAGGGCGCGCCGCCGAGATAGGCAAAGAACGATCCGGATGAAAACCCCGACGCCAGGGCATAGCCCCAAAAGCGCCGCGAGGTCAGAAGTTCGGGGTATTCGCGAAACTGCTGGCCAAGCGTGCGCCCGCTCAGGGGGGCCGTCTCGCCAAGATCGGACCAGGAAAGCCAGAGGATCAGCGCACCAAGCGCGAACAACGCCCAGAAATTGGCCTGCCAGCCAAACAGATCATCCAGCACCCCGCCAAAGGCCGGGCCAATCATCGGCACCACGGCCATGCCCATGGTGACATAGCCGATCATGCTGGCGGCGCGGTCCTGTGGGACCATGTCGCGCACGATGGCACGGCTTAGAACCATGGCCACGACCACACTGGCCTGGAACATGCGAAAGGTCAGGAAAACATAGACGTTGGGCGCAAAGATACAGCCAAGCGTGGCGATCAGAAACAGGCCTAGCCCGCCGATAATCACCGGCCGTCGCCCCCAGCGATCCGAAATCGGCCCCATCAGCAATTGCAGCCCGGCATTGACCCCGAGATACAGCGCAACAGACAGTTGGATCAGCCGGTATTCGGTGTCAAACCACTCGGTCATGCCCGGCAGGCTTGGCAGGAAAATATTCATCGCCAAGGCAGAAAGCCCTGCCAGCAGGATCAACGTGATTATATGCGGTGGTGTTGAGCGGTCCAGAAACCGGACCTTGTTTTCCCGGTTCATGCAAATGGCGTAAAAGGCGCGCGCGGGGAAGTCCATGGCGCCCGCCAGATATTCGCAAATTTACAGGTTTGCAATTTTAGGTTTTCATATCTTTGCAAATTTGCGGGATTCTGCTTTGTGCTCGCGCCTAAAATCCCTATGCTATGCGCAATATTGCAAGGGGAGTGCCATGAAAGACATCCTTCAGGAATTGGAAGGCCGCCGCGCCGAAGCCCGTCAGGGCGGCGGACAGCGCCGGATCGACGCACAGCATGCCAAGGGCAAGCTGACAGCACGCGAACGTATCGAGCTTTTGCTGGACGACGCCAGCTTTGAAGAGTTCGACATGTTCAAGGCGCATCGCTGTACCGATTTCGGCATGGAACAGGATCGGCCCTATGGCGACGGTGTTGTCACCGGCTGGGGCACGATCAATGGCCGGATGGTCTATGTGTTCAGCCAGGACTTTACCGTGTTTGGCGGCTCACTGTCCGAAACCCACGCCGAAAAGATCTGCAAGATCATGGATATGGCGATGCAGAACGGCGCGCCGGTGATCGGGATCAACGATTCCGGCGGTGCGCGCATTCAGGAGGGGGTCGCCAGCCTTGCCGGCTATGCCGAGGTGTTTCAGCGCAATATCATGGCCAGCGGCGTCATTCCGCAGATCAGCCTGATCATGGGCCCCTGCGCCGGGGGGGCGGTCTATTCGCCCGCGATGACCGATTTCATCTTCATGGTGCGCGACAGTTCCTACATGTTCGTGACCGGGCCCGATGTGGTCAAGACGGTCACCAACGAGGTGGTCACCGCCGAAGAGCTTGGCGGCGCCAGCACCCATACCCGCAAATCAAGTGTCGCCGATGGCGCGTTTGAAAACGATGTCGAGGCCTTGGCCGAAGTGCGCCGCCTGGTGGATTTCCTGCCGCTCAATAACCGAGAAAAGCCGCCCGTGCGTCCGTTCTTTGACCAACCGGGGCGCGTCGAGAATAGCCTTGATACGCTTATTCCCGACAATGCCAACTCTCCCTATGATATGAAGGAATTAATCCATAAAATCGCCGATGAGGCTGATTTTTATGAGATTCAGGCTGAATTTGCCAAGAATATCATCACCGGGTTTATCCGTCTGGAAGGTCAGACTGTCGGGGTTGTCGCCAACCAGCCGATGGTTCTTGCGGGATGTCTTGATATCGACAGCTCGCGCAAGGCGGCGCGCTTTGTGCGGTTTTGTGATGCGTTCGAAATTCCGATCCTGACGCTGGTCGATGTGCCGGGCTTTCTGCCGGGAACAGGCCAGGAATTCGGCGGCGTGATCAAACATGGTGCGAAGCTCTTGTTCGCTTACGGCGAGGCGACGGTGCCGAAGGTGACAGTGATCACCCGCAAGGCCTATGGTGGCGCCTATGACGTGATGGCGTCCAAGCACCTGCGCGGCGATTTCAACTATGCCTGGCCCACGGCGGAGATCGCGGTGATGGGGGCCAAGGGGGCGACCGAGATCATCCATCGCGGTGATCTCAAGGATGCCGAGAAGATCGCGGCCCATACCAGAGATTACGAGGATCGCTTCGCCAATCCGTTCGTCGCCGCCGAACGCGGGTTCATCGACGAGGTGATTCAGCCGCGCAGCACGCGGATGCGGGTGAGCCGGGCGTTTGCATCCCTGCGCAACAAGAAGCTGACCAACCCTTGGAAAAAGCACGACAATATTCCGCTTTAGGAGGCGGCGGATTGGGGGCTCTGCCCCCGAACCCCCGGAATATTTAGGGCCAGAAGAAACAGGGGAAGTGGACAGGGCATGGGCCGGGATCGCTGGCATGAGATCGAGGAGGAGGGCGGCGCGCTTGTGGTGGCGCGGCGCTGGCCTGTTCGCTTTGATCTGGCGGTTGCGACTCGGCTTCCAAAGGGTGGGCGACGCTATCTCGCACATCTGGTCCGCCAGGATATGTGGCGCGCGTTGCAGACCCTGCGCGGATTTATACCGGCGGTGCGGGTGACGCGCTCTTACGGCGGCCTTGAGGTTGTTGCCGGTGGCGAGGTTCAGGGCCGGTTTGACCGGGCCGATGCCGAGGCAAGGATCGCGGCGGTGCTTGAGGATCCGGCCAATCGTGCGCGCTGGATGCGGAGGGCGAGATGAGGATCGCGGGGCTGCTTGTGATACTCTGCCTTGCGCAACAGGCAGCGGCGGCGCAGGAGGAGGCGCTGCTGCTGCCTTCGGGACTTGAGGCGCGGCTTCTGGAGGTGCTGACGGATCGGCCGGGCGGAGGGCTTACGTATCGGTTTCGCTTTGTTGCAGAAGGGTTTACGGGCGGCGAGGCCGCGCTGG
>Ga0209345_10006780_pt1 | contig 10316 bp, 8 predicted proteins | sample Cruoilmetagenom7_FD_187294 | JGI IMG/M metagenome (GOLD analysis project Ga0209345, IMG submission 187294) | Oil polluted marine microbial communities from Coal Oil Point, Santa Barbara, California, USA - Sample 7 (SPAdes) (version 2) | ecosystem: Environmental > Aquatic > Marine > Oil seeps ... | reverse complement strand
ATTCAGGCATTGTTTTCTGACCCTTTATTGCATCAAGGGCAATTCTTGCCCTCAATTCCGTGCTATGTTTTTTCCTGCCCATTCTGTGCCTCCTTTTTCCTGGAAACACACCTTAACACACTGTCTCATTTTTGGGGTCCACTATAAATATTACGGTCCTACTTTAAAGCAAGTCGTTGGAATATGCTGAAAGCTCAGGCCGTTATACCTACCCTTAATACCACTATTTAGAACCTACTTTTTACAAATGCGCCCGATACATCTGGGCAGGTCTCTACGCAAAGCTTTTTTTACCCCCGCCCACAGGGCGCGGTTTCCTAAAATCTAATGAAGATAAGTCTTTTAAAAGAATCCAAGTTTTTAGCCAAACACACCCTGATATACAGTCTGGGTAATTTCATGCAGCGAATTGTTGCCTTATTGTTGCTGCCGGTATATACAAGATTCTTGACTCCTCATGATTATGGAGTCAAGGAACTTGTCGCTCTCTCAACTGATGTAATAGGGGTACTGCTGGCTACAGCCATTTCCGGTGCGATTTACAGGTTCTATTTTGAATACAAAGATGTTAAAGACCGGAATGAGGTTATCAGTTCTGCTGTAATAACAATTGCTGTTTTTGGTCTGATTGCTTTACTGTCCCTGTCTCTTGCCACAAAAACAATGGCAAAATACATTTTAGATTCATCTGATTTGTATTATTATTTCCTCATTTCCTTTGTGTCACTGTGGTTCCAATCCTTGAACAGCATTGCATATAACTATATCAGAGCCAACCAGCAATCATTGAAATTCATCATACTATCTTTCGGTAAAATGATAATGGCGATTTCATTTAATATTTATCTTGTATGCATAGTCAAAATAGGTGTGCTTGGTATATTGATAAGCACGTTGGCAGTAGCGATAATAATGGATTTCATTTTATTAGTGCCGCTGATTAGAAAAACAGGCTTAAGTTATTCTTTTGATAAAATCAAAGCGATGTTGAAATTTGGCTTACCACTTATTCCTGACCAGTTAGGCGGTTTTATTGTGCATTTGTCAGACAGATTCTTTATAAAAGGGTACTGCTCAATTGCTGATGCAGGTCTTTATTCCCTTGGGTATCGATTTGGCGCACTCCCTGCAAATTTCATATCAGACCCGTTCAATCAAACATTTCAACCGAGAAGATTTGAGTTGTATGAACAGGAAAACTCAGAAAAAGTTTTTGGAACAATATTCACTTATTTTGTTTGTTTAATGCTTTTTGCCGGATTAGGTATATCTGTGCTTACAAAAGATCTGCTTATGATAATGGCAGATGAAAAATTCTGGTCTGCTTATAAAATTGTGCCCATTATTGTAGTAGCAACAACAATATTTTCATTTCACTATCATTTGAATATGGGTATTCTGATCAGCAAAAAAACAAAATACCTGGCTTACATAAATTTTTCAAACGGTATTTTCATTCTTGTTCTGAATTTTTTATTGATTCCTAAATATGGCGTTTTTGGCGCTGCATATGCCACCCTGATCGCCTTTATTTATAAGATATCATTAACATATTATTTCAGCAGCAAATATTATAAAATTCATTTTGAATTTATACGAATAGGAAAAATATTACTATCTGCTGCGGTTGTATATATATTAACGTTACAGATTGAATTTGCATCAGTATATAATAGTTTTATTGTGAAAATGAGTATTATTTTATTATTATATCCGGTTCTTCTTTTTGGGCTCAACTTTCTTACTACCGACGAAAAACAAAAAATAGTGGATTTTATAAAGCCGAAGTTACTCACCATAAAAAATAGATTTTTTGCATAATTGTCTGAAAGCTCCGATATCGTTACAAACCGAAATTTGGAACCCCAATGCATCAGTTAAAACCTCTAATTATATCAAGCTTATACAACCTGAAATTCTTCGATATGATGCGACAATTCCAAAAAAAACGTGTGATCATCCTTATGTATCACCGTTTTTCACAAAAACCGGAGCCTTTTAAAATTCAACAAAGTATTTTTGAAAATCAAATTAAATTCCTTAAAAAGAAATACAATTTTATCAGTCTAAAACATTATTCTGAGGTGTTAAATGGCCAACGAGATGACCTGCCTGATAACCCTGTTATTATAACAATTGATGATGGTTATCAGGACAATTATACTTTTGCTTATCCAATTTTAAAAAAACATGCAATCCCCGCCACTATTTTCCTAGTCACAGATTTTATAAACAAAAAAGCCTGGCTGTGGTCGAATAAACTTGAATTTATTTTAAAAGAGTCAAAGCTTACCGAGTTTGATTTTTTTCTGGGCAGTGACACAGCTCAATTTCGGGTCGATAATTTCAAGAACTGGCACAGTACCCAATTGGCTATATTTGATTACTGCCGAACCTTAAGCAATATTGAGAAGGATAACAACCTAAATGATTTGGCAAAACATTTGGGGGTTGATGTGCCGGATGAAGCTGTTGCGGATTTTCTGCCTTTAACTTGGTGCCAGATAAGAAAAATGCAGGCAGTAAGAATTGACTTTGAATCACACACATGTTCTCATTCCATTTTGGCCAACGTGACGTCTGAAGAATTAAGACATGAAATCATCGATTCAAAAAGGGAAATAGAAACGAAGCTGCAAGTTAGTGTTGATAGCTTCTGTTACCCCAACGGACAACCACTGGACATCAACAAAAGCGTCATAAAGGTCCTCGAACAATCAGGCTACAGTTGCGCTGTTACTACTGTTAGTGGTCACAATAAGATTGACGATAAAAACTGTTTTTTATTAAAAAGAATGAGTATTCAAGGTCAAACGGACAAAAAACTATTGAAGGAAGTCACTTGGAACCGCTAACTGCTCAAAAATAAAAGTGAGAAGTGTATAGATGCCAACCCCCGATTCACTTAGAATCCTAACGATAATTGTTCCAGCCATACTTCTGGTAATGGGCATAAAGAGACCTGTGTATGCAGTAATAGCATATATGATAATAGTTTATTGCAAAGTATCCTCATATTATCCAGCCATTGCTGCTATGAAAGTGGAATTAGTCTTGGCGTTACTCATTATATGTTGGTTGGTTGTTTCAACTGATTTTAAAACCAAGTTGTCTTTGAAATATAATCCTTTCAACAAGTATTTATTTTTCTTTGTCTTGTGTGTTTTGCTTTCTTTTATCGTAGCTTGGGACCATCAGTACTCATGGGATAACGCGGTTTATCATTTTATTAAAGTTTTGTTTCTTTACGTCATGATTCTCCCAACTCTATCTACAAAACAGGATTTGAAAATATTTATTTGGAGCTTCATAATGATGTTCGCCTATCTTGCGTATGAACCGATGTATGGGTTTATGACCGGGACAGGAGGTGATCAGCAAATATATGGGGATATTTATATTGGTGATATCGGAATTCTCTCAGGTCATGTTGCCCTAGCAAATAACATGAACCAGATGATCCCGATTGCTTTTTATTTAATTTTTCCGATTAAGAAGCCTGTTTTCAAAATCCTTGGCAGCCTTCCCCTTTTATTCTGTTTTTTGGCATTAGTTGGGAGCGGTTCAAGGGGCGGTGTGCTTGGCTTCATGTTTTTTGGTCTTTGCCTGGTGTTTTTCTCTAAGGAGCGGGTAAAGGTGGGGCTTGTTGTCGGGATGCTATGTGTCGTTATCTTACTTTTCTCAGGGACTGCAAGCCATACTATTAGTAGAGTAGATGAACGTTCAACAAAGGGAAGGCTCACAGGATTAACGCACGGGATAGAGATGGTGAAAAGGGGTAATATCCTTGGGGTCGGCCCGGGCTGCTTCCTTTTTGCGCGGGGTAGGTATTTCAGTTACACAATGGAATCACATAACATATATGGACAGGTGCTTGGAGACCTGGGTATACCAGGGGCAATCGCTTGGTTTTTTCTAATAAGACAAATATTTCTTAATATTATAGCATCAAAAAAAAGGCTGCAATCGCTTTCAATGGAAAATAATTTTCTCTATAAGCTTGCGATGGGGATACAGGTCTCTCTGATTGTCAGGCTTTTTGTTTCCATAGCGTCACATGGATTGTACTATTTTTATTGGTACATCATTGCGGCGCTTTCAATCGCAATATTGAAACTGACCGAAGACATGGCTGAGAATAGGTCCGAATCTGTGGCTGTCACATGATCCGCAAATGTGCGAGATGTTTTGCTGCCATGCGTTACCCCCTCCCGTAAATATGACTACATTGCCAATTGTTCGGCAATTCGGACTTCTAATGTGAACAAACATTTCACAATCTCAAATATTGTAATCATAATAGGATAACGATGTCCATCTATAGTGTCTTTGTTAGAAATATTTCCTTCCCCTTCATTGCAAAAAGAGACGGACTGTCTCGTTTATACGAGCACCTGAAACGATTAGAAGAGACCCAATTCTGGCCAAGGCAAAAAATCATTGAATTGCAGTCCTCTCGGGTTAAGAGGCTTCTAATTCATGCATACCAACATACCAGCTTTTACAAGCAACGGTTCGATGACGCAGGCTTTGATCCTTTTGGATTTAGTAGTTTGAGCGCTCTTTCACAAATTCCCTTTCTTACAAAAAAACAAATCCGGGATAACCTTCAATTGTTAATTTCCGATTGCCACAAAGAATCTGAGCTTCACTTTTCAGAGACAGGGGGGACAACAGGTGTTAAGATGAAATTTTATCGAGACAATGCCTGTCTTTCCCCAAAAGAGGCCGCTCTCTACCGGTTTGAAAAATGGGCGGGATGGGATTTTGGGCAGCGAATGGGACTTGTCTGGACCGCTCAGCAAGATTATGTGGGGCACTGGACAGCTAAGGCGAAAATCAAAAACGAACTTTTCGGAAGGCAGGTTGTTTTTCCAGCCGCAATATTGGATAACGAATCTATTTCGAATTATGTGAATCTTTTGCTCAGAAAAAGACCTGTAATGATAAGAGCCTTTACAAGTCCTATTTACGAAGTCGCTAAATATATAAGAGCCCATAATATTGGTAGCATAAAAGTTAAGGGAGTAATTACAACTGGAGAGCCTTTGTATAATCATCACAGCGAGTTGATTTCATCGGCCTTTCACTGTGATGTGTTTGATTCCTATCGGTCAAGGGAATCTGGCCCCTTGGCACAGGAATGTGAGCTTCATAATGGTATGCATATTAATGGGGAGTCTCTTTACATGGAAACTGTGCAGCCAGCGAATTCTGAAACCTTTGAGGATGGAATGGGTGAGGTTGTTGTCACAGACCTGTTAAACTATGGGATGCCCCTAATCAGATACAAAACAGGTGACATGGGGATATTGTCAGATGAAGAATGCCCTTGTGGAAGGGGGCTTCCGCTTTTAAGAAAGCTATCAGGGAGAACATCAGACATTTTTTATACGCCAGACAAGAAACGCATTACCGCCGGTTCTATCGTATTGTATTTGGTGGATGAAGCGCCAGGACTACTTGGCCAGGTGCAAATAATTCAGGACAAGCTCGATCATTTGCTTATTAAAATGACTCCTGATCCTCCACCTACACAGGAAATCAAAGAATATCAAGAGAACACCGTCAAAAGACTTTTTGGTCAAAATATGCGCGTTACATTTGAAACTGTTGATGAAATACCACGGGAAAAGTCCGGGAAATATTTATTTACGAAATGCCTGATACCTGAAAGCGATTTAAATCAACTTTAAACACAATCAGAGGAACCATTCCGAAATCCGTAAAAGGAAAACTGACGAATATAAGTGTCTGATCAAATAATAAAATTTGCAGCAGTAGGCGACATCGCATTAACCCATGGCTATGACAAGTTACTTGCAACAGAAGGCCCCCATTATCCTTTTCATCATGTTAGAAATATTTTTCAGGAATATGATATTGTTTTTGGCAACCTTGAAGCACCACTCTCTCGTAGAGGAGCAATATTTCCGCTGAAGTGTAGTCTGCGGTCTGATCCTCGTTATGCAGAAGGGTTAAAAAATGCTGGGTTCAATATCATTTCTCTCGCAAACAACCACATCCTTGATTATGGTGATATCGCCTTTTCTGATACATTTAAATATTTGAAACGATTCGATATTAACTACTTCGGTGCAGGCAAAAACCTCAAGGAATCCAGAGAGCCTGCCATATTAGAAATTAAAGGCGTAAAAATTGGATTCCTCGGTTATTGTGATGTAGTGATTGATTCTCCATTTTATGCTTCTGATAATATAAGGGGAATAGCTCCGCTAAAGCAGAGTTACATCAGGGAAGATATTACACGTCTAAAGAAGTCAGTTGATGTGACTATTGTATCCTTGCATTGGGGAATAGAAAACTGGTACTACCCTTCACCTAACCAGATTAATATTGCGCACAAAATAATTGATTTTGGTGCAGATTTAATCCTCGGTCATCATCCGCATGTATTACAGGGGATAGAAAAATACAAGAACGCCTATATAGCATACAGCTTGGGGAATTTCATCTTCTCCGATATACACTGGTTCTGGATAAATGAAGCTGGTAAAAAAATATTCTCGGCTGTGAGACTCAATGACAGAAACAGGGAGTCAACTATTCTGACTGTTTCTTTGACGAAATCAGGGGTACAACAGGTTGGGTCCACCCCAGGCCTAATCTCAAAGAATTTGCAGCCAGTTGTAACTGACAATGAATTGCTTAAGGATAAGATAAATAAGCTATCCAAGAAGTATTACATGCCTAATTATGAAAGATTCTGGCGTCGTTACTGTTTAGTACAAAAATACAAAACGATGTTACTATATATCATCAGGCGCCTTAAAAATATCCATAGACTAAGACCTGCACATGCAAAAGAGTTTTTGAATATGGTAAGATTCGGTTCGAAAAGGGTTTAGCCAGTTTAAATGCAAAAAAAGATAAAAATTGCATATATAATTGACGAGCTGAATATCGGGGGTACTGAAAACCAGCTGGTTGCCACGATCGAACTTCTCGATAAGAATCAGTTTGAGATTTTATTAATCTGCTTGAGACCCTCGCAGTATTTTTCCAAGATTGCCCTGCAATGCGAAAAAGTTGTTCTTCATGTCCGTTCTTTGATAAGTATCGATGGCTTTTTGAAATTATTGAGGTTCGTATTTTTCCTTCGAAAGCACAAAATAGATATAGTGCAAACTTATTTTTTTGACGCTAATATTTTTGGTGTCTTTGCAGCAAAATTTGCTGGTGTAAAGAAAATTATTTCCTGTAGAAGGGACATGGGTTTCTGGTATACAACGAAGCTATTATTAGTTCTAAAAGTGGTAAATAAGCTCGTTGATAGAGTTTTGGTAAATTCAAATGCGGTCAAGGAAAATGTTTGTAAAAATGAGCAAATACCATGCTCAAAGGTTGATACAATCTATAACGGGATAGACGCTGATTCGTATAAAGGAAAAGAAGTGGTAATTTTAAGAAAAGAGCTTAATATAAAAAAAAATGATCTTGTAGTTGGTATTGTATCCAATTTAAATCGTCCTGTAAAACGGGTAGATTTGTTTGTCAAGGCGGCGGCCGAAGTATTAAAAAAAAGGCCCAATGTTACATTTATAATTGTCGGGGATGGTTATTTACGAGAAGAACTTTATCAATTATGCAAAGATTTTGGTATCGACGATTCCGTAATATTTACTGGCCTTCAAGAAAAGATTGCGTCATACATTTCATTATTTGATATTGGTGTTCTTAGTTCTGACTCTGAAGGTTTTTCGAATTCAATTTTGGAGTACATGGCGTCGGGAATTCCCGTAATCGCCACAAACACCGGAGGTAATAAAGAGATTTTAAAAGAAAGTGAGAATGGCCTTCTTGTGGAAGCTGGCGATTACATGTCTCTGTGCGAAAAAATTTTAGTGCTGTTATATGATGAAAGTATACGAATGCAAATTGGAAAAAGAGCACAAACATTCATTCACACTCGATATGATTGGTCTATTAAAATAAAAGAAATTGAATCATATTATTGCAAACTATTTTCAACAAAACCTTTAGGAGATTAAATGCAAAAACCTTTTAATGAACCCAAAGCTATAGGATCGCCTCCCAATGCATTTAAAATTGCTTTAGAGACCATAAAAAAGGATGGAGGAAAAAAAATCCTTGATAGTCCATGTGGTGAAGGCGTATTCTCAAAAATGCTATTAGATGAAGATTATGATGTAGTATCGTGTGATGTTTATCCTGACCAATTTAAACTTACTGAAATTAGTTGCGACTTTGTAGATTTAAATAATAAATTACCATATGATGATAACATGTTTGATTCGGTGGTTTGTCTGAATGGTCTTCAACGAGTATGGGCGCGTGGTCGTGCTGTAAGTGAATTCGCACGAGTTGTTAAGCCTGGGGGATATGTGATTATATCTTTCCCCAATAACAGTGATATTCGTCGCAGATTGATGTTTGCGCTGACTGGGTCTGTCACTTGGAATGTTGTCGGACCACCCAGTGTTTGTATGCCTGGGGTGCAAAATCCGGCAAGTAGCTTCAGATATCCAATGACTTTGGCTAATGTTTTAAGTGCCATCGAAAGTGTTAAACTTGAATGCCAATCTATTCGTGCGACTCACTACTCGAAAAGTGCAATTCTGCTTTCTCCCCTTATTATTGGGCCAAAATTGTTTAGTATTTTTTCTCCCGCTAAATTTAAAAACATTTATGATAAGAACTTGTTTAAGATAAAATATACTTCAAGCATAGACGCGCTGCTTGGAGCTTTTTTGGCCGTAATTGCAAGAAAAATAGAAATTAAATAGAATACAAAATATTAAGCAATGATCCTGCAGGAAGTGAAAAGTCTTTTTAATAAAGATGTCTCTGAGACGCAAATTATTGGAATGCTGTCAAAAATGGAATTTAAAAAAATTGGTGAGGGGTCGACAGCATATGTCTTTGGAGACATTGATATGAATATAGTTTTAAAAATATTTCCACCTTTAAACATCGGAAACCCAGAGGATATAGAATTTATAGATAAAAACCCTATATTAAAATATGCTGATATCCTATCGTCAAGATGGCAAAGCTTTAGGGGGGTCCATTGGGTAAGAAGGAAGGCCAAGAATTTCATAGCATATTATCAATCAAAAAATATTGAAACTCATGAAACAAAAATCACATCAAGCAAGTTGTCCATCAAAGCATATGAAATAAGTATCGATAATGGACTTATGGAATATCTTCCTACACGCATTATTCCTAATTGCATTTCAGAAATACCAATAAAAGCGAATAAAAAGTTAATGGAATTTTTGAAACAACCAGATCATATTATTTTGCAAAAACGGTTTCGAGAGGAAGATATATTGCTGAATGTGTTGAAAATCTTGTCAAGTAAAGACGAAGTCGGCTTCTGTAAAAAATTGATTGAGAGAGCAGTAAGTTTCCAAGTCTATCTATGGAAGCAAGGATTAACAAATACAGATATGTCATTTGATATGTTTGATAATTTATTGTTATTGCCTGATGGCAATTTGCAAATACATGATGTAAACGGTATAAATAATTCATTTAAACATGCTACTTGGTATATCCACGAAAAAGAAAAAGATATCAGACAGATATTTAAAAAAATAGATGAAGGTCTATTCCCACAATTTCTTTTTAAAACAAATCGTAAAGGAATTTTGGAAACAGCTCGAAAACTTTACAGCGGTTTTTCTGAAAAAAATAGAGATAGTTTGGTCATACATTTTTTATCGATTTCTAGAGATATATTATCAGAAAAAGTGATGGCTGAAAAATGGAAGGAGTAGAAAAAAACATAATATCTATTCTATCCCTTCTTCTCAAACTCTATTTAGAAACAGGCAATCTGGCCTTCTGGGCTGGCTCAGTATAGTGGACCCCAAGTCAAGGACAATTTTTTTCTAAATTAAGGTGCGCTTTTTTTCTTTTAACCGAATTATTCATACTGTCATTTGGGCAACTTCCTCTCCCCAATACACCTCGGCAGGTGTTTTTCCTGAGAACGACTGATGTGGTCGTTCAAAGTTGTAAAACTCAAAATATTCTTTCAGCCCAGCAATCGTAACCGTTCACTCCCCCCTGATTTTTTATGTAGAAAGCGAAAAAAGTTAGAGACAAATGGATTTTTATAGTTTATACTATCTGCGTAATGGAGAAATTAACCAAGGACGACCTTACGCAGATGAATCGAGTTTACTTTCAGAGTCTTAAAAATGAGATTCTGATTGATGTGGCGTGTAGATTGCGCAACTTCAGCGTAGAACTGGTGGAGCGTCTTGAGCAGAATTCAAGCAATAGTTCCAAACCGCCGTCCTCTGACAGTCCATATGAAAAAG
>Ga0209345_10006779_pt1 | contig 10316 bp, 9 predicted proteins | sample Cruoilmetagenom7_FD_187294 | JGI IMG/M metagenome (GOLD analysis project Ga0209345, IMG submission 187294) | Oil polluted marine microbial communities from Coal Oil Point, Santa Barbara, California, USA - Sample 7 (SPAdes) (version 2) | ecosystem: Environmental > Aquatic > Marine > Oil seeps ... | reverse complement strand
GCCAAGGTTGGACCAAAGGTAGCTCTGCAATTTATAGTGAAGACTGTGCTGCGTTAAATCAAATTGTAAACATTCCAGATGCTAATTTTAAAAGTTATTTAGTAAACAATAATAGTATCAATTTAAATGGTGATACTGAAATTTCTGTGGCTGAAGCACAAGCTACAACAGAGCTATTTATCAATGGTTTGTCTATTGCAGATTTAACAGGTATTGAAGCTTTTGTTAATATAACACGATTGGATTGTTACAGTAATAATTTAACAGCTTTAGATGTAAGCAATAACCTTGCATTAACACGCTTACATTGTTCTGATAACCAAATTGAAACCTTAGATATTAGTGCCAATACGCTAATTACAGACATACAATGTCATAACAACGTTGTTTTAAACGAATTAAATATAGCTAATGGTAACAACAGCAATATAAACTGGATGAAAGCTTATGGTAATCCAAGTTTAACGTGTATTCAAGTTGATGCAGGCTTTTCACCACCAGCAAACAGTGGGCTGTATGTAGCAGGTTGGACTAAAGATAATCAAACAAGTTATAGTGAAAATTGCATACCAACTGTGTATTATGTAGATGTAAATGCAACAGGTGCTAATGATGGTAGCTCATGGACAGATGCTTTTACAAACGTAACAGACGCTTTAGCACTTACCAATTTAAATGATGCTGTTTGGGTAGCAAAGGGAACCTATACATTAGCAGATAAAAACACGCCAATAGCCATTAATACAGACGAAGTAGATATTATTGGAGGTTTTGCAGGAACCGAAACAACTTTAGCAGATAGAGATTTAACAGCTATTCATACCACAAATGCAACCATTTTTACGGGTGATATCAATGGTGATGATATTGATGGAGATTTCTCATCCAACAAAACAGATAATGCAGAACGTTTATTTGAGTTAAGAACTAGCAACGTCACTTTTGATGGTATTATTTTTGAAAACATTTACGACACCTCACAATCTGGTGGTGTAGAAGAAAACGGTGTGATTTTTATTCCAAATAGTTTAAATGCTAATAATTTAAAAATTAAAAACTCGGTATTTAGAAATAACTATTCTAATGGCTATTTACTTAAAATGAGAAAGTTTAATCAAGGATTACTTATTGAAAATACCAAGTTTATAAATAACACCATTGTTAATATGGGATTGGTTTATGTACAATCGGATAACACAAACGGTTATGTTTTTACACGTTGGGCAAATGTTTTAGTAGCAGATAATGATATTAATCTTGCGGCCTTAGATATTTATAGATCAGATTGGAGTAACGGAAGTACTTTAGACGTTGTAATAAACAATAGTACGTTTGTTAATAATGATTATAATGGTACTTATGGTAATTCTATTAGAGCATCAGGTAATGGAAGTGTAAACCTGAATATTCATAATTCTATCTTTTGGCAGAATACAGTTAATGGTGCGGCAGCAACCAGAGATATTTCCGAGGGAGATGATCAGACTTACGATGTGTTCATTAGAAATTCTATTGCAAATGTATCATCAAACGCTGGAACTTACGGAACGTTTAGCGCGATAAACGTAACCACTTTAGATCCTGCAACTGATGATTTAAATTTAGATGCTGAATACAAACCAACATCAGCTTCAAATTATATTGTTGATCAAGGAGATAATGCATACTACGATGTAGCTTTATTCGGTAATTTAGATTTATCAGGTAATGATAGAATATTTAACACTACTATAGATTTAGGAGTTTATGAGTATAATTCTACCTTAGGAATTGATGATGTGTCTTTAAATACAAATTCAGTAAAACTATATCCTAATCCTGTAAACGATAAATTATTTATTAAATCTACAGAACAAATTGAAAGCGTTACTATTTACAACATTAATGGTCAGCTTATAAAGCAAGCTATTGAAGCTACAAACGGTGTTGATGTATCGCAATTACCAAGCGGTTTATATATGGTACAAATACAAATTAATGCCAATACTACAACTCAAAAATTCCTTAAAAATTAAGTTTATAATCTAATATTTATATCAAAAGGCTCATTGAAAAAATGGGCCTTTTCTAAATTTTTAAAATATCTTATATATGAAAAATTTAAAACGCTTTGCATTAGCAATCTTAGTTATTTTAAGTGTGTCTTGTTCTTCTGATGATGATAATTCAGGTACCAACAACGAAAACAACATTGCAGTAGGAACATCGGTTTATGAAATGAAAACAGCCATTGTAGAACCTGCTTCAATAGGTCACTATGTATATTTAAGTGTAAGCAATAAAACTGAGACAGAAATAACAGCTGCTATGAGTGGGACGACAATCAATAATGCGGATTTGTTTTCGGCTCGAATTAATGCGTTGGATCTTACACCTAATAGAACTTACAACTTATCAGAAATTTCAAGTTTAGAGTTTATTGTTGATGGTGATTTTATTGGTGCCGACTTTGAAAATGGTGTGAGTCAATTTTATTTAGGAGATGGAACTTCAGATTTAAGAGTCGTTGATGGTAGTATTACAGTTACAGATTACGCTGTGGAGGCTATTAGTTTATCGTTTAGCTTTACACGAGCAGATGGTGAAAACATTACAGGAGTTTATGAAGGTAGTTATTTATATCTGGCTTCAAATGATGAATAAGCTTTTCTGAAAAACGATAATGTTAAGGTTCATCTATTAGTGATGAGCCTTTTTTTAGGAATAAAAAAGACTCACCATTATAGTGAGTCTTTTAATAAGTAATTATTGTAAATAGCAATATTATTATCAGTTTAACTATTTAGCATCACAGGCATCACCAACATAGTAACATGTTCTCCTTCATCTAAACCATCGATTGGTGTTAAAATACCAGCTCTGTTTGGTAAACTCATTTCTAACTGAACGTTATCTGAGTTTAAATTGTTTATCATTTCGGTTAAGAAGCGCGAGTTAAAACCTATTTGCATATCGTCTCCTTGATAATCACAAGTTAAACGTTCTTCTGCTTTGTTAGAGTAATCAATATCTTCAGCAGAAATATTTAATTCGGCACCGGCAATTTTTAAACGAATTTGGTGAGTGGTTTTGTTAGAGAAAATACTAACACGACGTACAGAGTTTAAAAATTGTGTTCTATCAATTACTAATTTATTTGGATTTTCTTTAGGAATTACCGCTTCGTAATTCGGATATTTTCCATCAATTAAACGGCAAATTAATACCGAGTTTTCAAAAGTAAACTTGGCATTAGATTCGTTGTATTCTACCAATACATCATCATCACTTCCTGCTAAAATACCTTTTAAAAGATTTAAAGGTTTCTTTGGCATAATGAATTCTGCTGTTTCTGTAGCACTCACATCTTTTCTAGTATATTTTACCAATTTGTGCGCATCAGTAGCTACAAAGGTTAAATTATCTTGAGAAAACTGAAAGAACACACCGCTCATTACAGGTCTTAAGTCATCATTACCAGCAGCAAAAATTGTTTTGCTAATCGCTGTTGCTAAGATGTCTCCCATAATAGTTGTTGTACTAGCATCTTCAATAGAAACTGCATTTGGAAATTCTGCACCATCAGCATAAGCTAAAGCATATTTACCATGATTAGAGCTAATTTCTACCGTATTATTTTCTTCAACAACAAAGGTTAAAGGTTGCTCAGGAAATGTCTTTAAGGTATCTAAAAGTAATCTTGCAGGTAAGGCAATGCTGCCTTCAGAATCACTTTCAACATCTATTGTAGCAGACATCGTTGTTTCTAAATCACTCGCCGAAATCGTTAATTTTGATTGGCTAAGTTCAAATAAGAAATTATCTAAAATAGGTAGTGTATTACTGTTATTAATAACACCTCCTAATACTTGAAGTTGCTTTAATAAATAGGTGCTTGAAACAATGAATTTCATGTGTTTTATATTAATTGTTTTTAATTCGTTACATGGAACATCTTAAATTGAATTCTTAAGATAAAACTCAACCTTGTTAGATTAGAGGTTTCATGCTGAATATATGTATTTTATACTTTTAATTGGTATTACAAATATATCTTAATAGAAGGGTTTTTTAAAACAAACTTATTAACAAATTCTACTAATTAAAGTCGTGTTTTATTGCATTAAAAACAGGTTTTTAAGACGTGTATTTACGTTTTCTCAAATAATTAAAAACAAAACCAAAGAGACCTAAAAGTATGAGTGGCAAAGCAATATTAATAAATTGCCATGTGCCTTTACTGTCTTTTATTTTATCTGCATCTAAAAAAGCGACATTAATTTCTTTAGCTCTAATGTTTATAAGTCCTGTATCGTCTAAAAGGTAATTAACTGTATTTAGTAAAAATTCTTTGTTGCCAAATGATTTTCCGGTGAATTGATCAAAGCCTAATTCTAAGGGTCTATTTTTTATGACTTCATTTTTTATCACATTACCATCTGAAACCACAACCATTTTTGTCGCCTTACTTTTAGATTTAAAATCATTTACTTTAAAAGGTAAAACACGTTGGTCATAAACTGAAGAAAATTCACCTTCTAACAAAACCGCTAAATTTTGAGGACCTAAGTTATAACTTGCTTCGTTAGGTGCTTTAGTGACATTGTTTAAAGAAATAGATGTTGGTGCACCTTCTGTTTTAGATTTTGGTGAACTCTGTAGCAAAATAGATTTTTTGATGCTATTTTTTAAGGTATCAATTGGACTTGCAAAATCAAACTTTACTAAATTTAAGTTTTTGGTGATTGAATGTTTAGGATTTGATGCTGCTAAAGGTGAATATTGCCATTGAATAGGTTGCATTTGTGCTTCACTACCTTCTCCAATAGATAACATAATTGGGGCAGAGTAGAGGTCTTTGACTAAAGTAGGATTTACTCTAACGCCATATTTAAAGAAAAAATCATTCATGTTTAAGTCACGTATAATCGATACTCCTGTTCCTGTCGCATTATATAAACTGTCTTTGTCCATTATAACAGACTCTGTAAGCCATAGACTTTTACCTCCATTCATGGTGTATTGATCTAAAACAAATTTTTCATTTTCGGTAAAAGGAATACTTGGTTTTGCCGCAATAATTAAATCGTAGTCTTTAAGTTTATCTAATGTACCTTGTGGATTGGTAGCCACACTATCTAAGGTAAATTGCGCTAAATTATAATACGGTTTCACCGTTTTTAGAAAGTCAGCTATATAAATGTCATCTAATTCACCATTCCCTTTTAAAATAGCAACCTTTTTTGATTTTGCATTTACCAATTTACTAAAACCGTCGGCAAAGGCATATTCTAGAGCTTGTACTGAATTATTAATTTGTTCTTGTAACCCTTGTGTAATGCTTCGTTTTAAAAGTGGAATTTTAAGGGTTTCACCTTTATAGCTAGCAAAAGCCCATGGGAAAATAATATCTTGAGTTACTTTTCCTGTGCTGTTATCTGTGTTTATGTATGGTTCTAATCCTGCATTTGTTAATTCTTCAATATAGCGTTGACGTGTAGTTTCATCTTCAATTGGATCAATATAGTTAATGAATATTTGATTGGATTCTAACTGAAACTCTTCTATAAGTTGTTTTACTTCTGATTGAAGTAATCTAAATTCAGAAGGAAAATCACCTTCCAAAAAAACATCTATAATTAAAGGTGAGTCTAAATCGCTTATCAATGATTTTGAAGCATCTGAGAGTGTATAGCGATGATCTTTAGTTAAATCGAAACGCTGATAAACCGAACTCGAAATTGCATTTACAATGATGAGTCCTGCAATAATAGCAACAATATATAGTATAGATTTATTTTTTTTCATTCTCGAAAGTTATTTCTTCTTGATACGGTCGTATAGATATGACTTTATCATTTTTAAATGTGATTTCTACGCATTCTTTTTTATCATTAAATGCGCCAGGTTCTATGCCAAGTCCGTAATTCCATTTGTTGTTATCATGTGTGTTTTGAGCATCATCCCAAGACAACCATTCGACTTCTCCTAAAAGAGTTTTAACATTAGCTTTAGAAGCTCCAATTAACGTATCTGTTTTTATAATATTATCAATCATCTCATAACGCAAAGCGGGTTCTTCTATCCAAGCTTCACTATTAAAATATTTTTGATGATGGTAACTACTAATAATATTTAGAAAAGGATAGAACATAAAGAAAAACACAAAAGGTGTAAGCACTAAGCTTATTATAGCCGAGAGCCATTTGCGTTTGTCAACAGTATTTAAAAATAAAAATAGGAGTACAAAAACGACAATTAAGAATATGACTAATAAAGGAGTGATTATCATATTATTGTTTTTGAATTCTGAGTTTTGTAAATAATAAAAAAGCTAAGGCAATACTTATAAAGTATACTAAATCTCGCGTGTCAATAACACCACGACTCATACTATTGTAATGAGCAGACATCCCAAGGTTTTCCATGTAAACTAAATTGTTTAATATGTTATAATTAGATAGGCCTTCAAACCCAAAATAGAAAAAGAAACATATAAAAACAGCAATGATAAATGCTACAATCTGATTATCAGAAAGGGTAGAAGCAAACACACCAATGGCAGTATAAGCGCCAACTAAAAACAATAAGCCAAAATAAGAGCCAATAGTGCTTCCCATATCAAGGTTCCCTGTTGGATTTCCTAATTGAGACACTGTATAAACATATAAGAAAGTTGGAATTAAAGCCATTAAAATAAGCGCAAAAGCACCAAAATACTTTCCTAATACAATCTGAAAATGAGAAATAGGTTTGGTAACCAATAACTCTAAAGTGCCTTGTTTTTTCTCATCACTAAAACTACGCATGGTTACTGCTGGGACTAGAAAAATAAGAATCCAAGGCGCGAGTAAAAAGAATGATGATAAAGAGGCTTGTCCATTATCTAATATGTTAAATTCACCTTTAAATACCCATAGAAATAACCCATTGAGTAATAAAAAGACGCCAATAACCAAATAACCAATTGGTGAAGCGAAGAAGGTGTTTATTTCTTTTTTTAAGATTGCTAGCATATTATATCGTTAGTTCTCGTCATTACTCACGCTATTTATGTAACGTAGTAATCTGTTTATATTTCGTTTTAAATTTAAAATATTGCAACGTTTAGCTTGCAATGACATTTTAATTTATATTTCAAGTTTATCAATTTAAACTCGTCAATTTATCGACACTCCAAGCTTCAGGTTTTGCATTGAATTTTGGTTTTGTGTTTGCCCAAACGTCTTTAAACAATTCGGAATGTCTGTAATTATTTAAATCGTCTTCAGAACTCCAGTAGCTATAAGTAAAAAAAATATTGGTTTTATTCTGATCGCGATAAAGTTCTAATAACTGACAACCTTCAAAGTTCCTGATGTTTTGTTTTACTGTTTCAAAATTAGCCAAGAATTCTTCAATTTTTGACGGTTCAAAACTCATTTTTACAATTCTTACTAACATAATTTTATTATAATTCTTAGATTCTTTCTGATGAAAATATTTTTCTGCTATGGTAGATTTGATGAAGGGCTTCCAAAATTAACCGTCACAGTATCCATAGTTTTCAATCCCATTAAAGTAGAAGCACCTCCTACAGTAGTAAGGTTGCTTTTATAAATTGCAATTTCTAAATATCCTGAAGAATTAAAAACAACTAAGCCTTTACCTTCAACATCGCGTTTAGATTCTTCTTTTGTAAAATCAATTAGATCACTGAATTTATTGTAGATTTTATTAAACCGTTTATTGCGAGCAAAAACTTCATACGGTCTATTTTTCTGAACCGTTTCAAAAAAATTACGTTTAATATTAGTGACAACATTTCCGTAATTATCAATATAAATCACAGTGCCAATAATTTGGTTGTACTCATCATTAACAAACGGAACTAAATTTTTGATTGGCTTAATAGTGTTAATAACTTTTCCTATGACATCAAGTGTGCCACCACGTGCAATATGGCAAGCTACTTTTACAAAAATGTCTAATACAGGGAAATTAGTTTCCACTCTATCGTGTATATTAATCTCTACAATCTTCTCTGGCGCGATTTCCGCGCAAATCATACTCATTATGCCGTTGTTTGCGCATATAAAGTAATGGTCATCTAATTTGACTGCAATATGCTTATTTTCAGGGCTTAACTCAGAGTCGATTCCTATTAAGTGAATCGTTCCTTTAGGGAAACTGCTATAGGCATTCTGAATAATATAAGCCGCTTCAGAAATGTTAAAAGGCGAAATGGAATGCGATATATCTACAATATTAATCTGCTCAAGCTCGCTATAAATAGCTCCTTTTATGGCTCCAGCAAAGTGATCTTTTTCTCCAAAATCAGTCGTTAAAGTGATTATAGCCATGGATTGATTGTTGATATTTTTTTATGATTTGTGGTTGTAAAATTACTAGATTTGTGTGTATACACAAGAATTACAAAATTAAGAAAAGAAAACAGATTAACACACTAAATATAGCTCGCTTTTGAATGAACTGATCCTAGAACTCGAAGAAATATCTCCAAAAGAATTCTTCGGAGCGCAAAATGCTAACATTGAACTTCTTAAAAAGTACTTTCCTAAACTTAAAATAGTTGCTAGAGGTAACAAATTAAAGGCCTACGGTGATGAAGATTTACTCGAAGAGTTTGATCGTAGAATGACCATGTTAATGAAACATTTTGGAAAGTATAACAAGCTCGATGAAAACGTTATAGAGCGTGTGCTTACAAGTCAAAGTAGTGATGACTATACAACATCAACTAGAAGCGATGAGGTTATAGTGCATGGTGTAGGAGGAAAGCTCATTAAAGCACAAACAGCAAATCAGCGTAAGTTGGTAGAAAGTATGCGAAAAAATGATATGGTTTTTGCTATTGGACCTGCGGGAACTGGTAAAACTTATACAGGAGTTGCTTTGGCTGTACAAGCGTTAAAAAGAAAAGAAGTTAAACGTATTATCTTAACACGTCCTGCTGTTGAAGCTGGTGAAAACTTAGGGTTTTTACCTGGCGATTTAAAGGAAAAGTTAGATCCGTATATGCAACCGTTGTATGATGCTTTGCGCGATATGATTCCAGCAGAAAAATTAGAGAGCTATGTAGAAAAAGGCGTGATACAAATTGCACCTTTAGCCTTTATGAGAGGGCGAACTCTAGATAATGCCTTTGTTATTTTAGATGAAGGCCAAAATACCACACATGCCCAAATGAAAATGTTCTTAACCAGAATGGGCAAGAACGCCAAGTTTTTACTTACAGGTGATCCTGGACAAGTAGATTTACCACGTCGTACCATTTCTGGACTAAAAGAAGCCCTTTTAGTATTGAAAAATGTTGAAGGTATTGGTATGATTTATTTAGACGATAAAGATGTGATTCGCCATAAGCTGGTTAAGAAGGTGATTGCAGCTTATAAAAGTATTGAAAATAGAGAGTAGTGTGTTAAGGTTTTGTAAGTAAGATTATTATGTGTTTTTAGTTTTTAATTGTATAAAATTTAGTAGAAATCATATAAATATTTAGCGGTTAACCTAGTTTAAATTTGCGGTATAATAAAAACTTACAACAACATGAAGAAAGTATTTTTAATTATCGGAATTACATTAGGATTAAGTCCATTATTTGCTCAAGAAGAAGACATCGATTTAAATGCAGACAATTCTTGGCTTAAAGCAGGTTTAACAGCAGGCATACCAGTAGGTGATGCAGATGAAGCGTCATCGTTTGCTTTAGGTGTAGATTTGAGAGGACAATACTTATTTAATCCTAATTTAGGAATTGGATTAGCTTCTGGTTACACTAATTATTTTGGAAAAGATGAGAATGATGATTTCGGAATTGTTCCACTTGCAGGATTTATTCGTTATTATTTTACGCCTGATGGCTTGTTTTTTGGCACCGATTTAGGCTATGGTTTTTTAACCGGAGTAGATGACAACGAAGGTGGGCTTTATGTAAATCCACAAATAGGTTACCATAATCGCGATTGGAATTTTTACGCTTATTATCAAAATACATTTGCAGAAAATGATATAGATATCCAAGCTGTAGGAATTGGAGCAACTTATAATATTAGGTTTAAATAAGATAAACCACATAAAAGTTAAATTAAAGAGGAGAAAGTTTATTTCTCCTTTTTTTATGGAGTTTATTGTTTGACCCAAGTAAAGAAATTACATTTGTAGCTCACAACTAAATGATGATTAAATGAACACCATAGTAGATACCAATTTCAACTTTCCAAATCAGAAAAGTGTTTATAAAGGAAAAGTAAGAGAAGTTTATAATATTAATGATGAACAATTGGTTATGGTTGCCACAGATCGTCTTAGTGCTTTTGATGTGGTGATGCCTAAAG
>Ga0209345_10006778_pt1 | contig 10318 bp, 10 predicted proteins | sample Cruoilmetagenom7_FD_187294 | JGI IMG/M metagenome (GOLD analysis project Ga0209345, IMG submission 187294) | Oil polluted marine microbial communities from Coal Oil Point, Santa Barbara, California, USA - Sample 7 (SPAdes) (version 2) | ecosystem: Environmental > Aquatic > Marine > Oil seeps ... | reverse complement strand
AGAGATAGAAACTGAATATTATAATTTTGACGCTTTGAATATTCCCAAAAATCATCCAGCCAGAGATTTATGGGATACTTTCTGGTTAAAAGATATTAAGATGCTTCTTCGGACTCATACTTCACCCATACAGGCTCGTTATATGGAAAAACATCAGCCGCCTTTGCGAATTATCGCGCCGGGTCGTTGTTTCCGTCATGAGGCGACTGACGCTTCTCATGATGTTCAATTTTATCAGGCAGAAGGATTAATGGTTGGCCATGATGTTTCCGTGTCTAATTTTAAAGGAGTTATGGAGGGATTTTTGAAGCGATTTTTTGGTCCGGAAGTGAAGATGCGCTTACGTCCCGGTTATTTCCCTTTTACTGAACCGAGTTTTGAAGTTGATATTAAAAGGGAAGGCAAGGACTGGTTGGAAGTTATGGGAGCTGGCATGGTCCACCCTAATGTTTTTAAAGCGGTTGGCTATACTCCAGGCAAATGGCAAGGTTTTGCTTTTGGAGTTGGTTTAGATAGATTGGCGATGATTAAATACAAAATTGATGATATTAGATTGTTCTATAATAGCGATTTAAGATTCTTAAAACAGTTTTAATATGAAAATATCCTACAATTGGCTTCAATCTTTTTTTAAGAAAAAGTTGCCTGCTCCAGAAAAAGTGGCTGATTTGTTGACTATGCATTCTTTTGAAACAGAATTGGTTAAAAAAGTCGGTTCGGATTATCTTTTAGATGTTGATGTTTTACCTAATAGAGCCCATGATTGCTTAAGCCATTTAGGCATTGCTCGGGAAATAGCGGCTATTACAAATTCCAAATTACAAATTCCAAATTACAAAAAAAATCAAAAATCAAAAATCAAAAATCAAAATTTAGTCAAAGCAGAGATTAAAGATAAAAAACTTTGTCCGCGTTATACGGTTCGGGCAGTGGTTAACGTAAGGGTTGGTTCTTCGCCTAAATGGCTTCAGGAACGGCTTGAGGTTTGTGGTTTGCGGCCAATTAGTAATATAGTTGATATTGCTAATTATGTGATGTTGGAAATTGGTCAGCCATTACATGCTTTTGACGCGGATAAACTTAAAAGTAAAGGCGAAACCAAAACAATCATTATTAGAAGAGCAAAAAAAGGAGAAAGAATTACTACTTTAGATAATGAAAAATATAGCTTAGACGAAAATATTTTAGTCATTGCTGATGGAAAAAATCCGGTTTGTGTGGCTGGTATTAAAGGAGGTCAGGATTCGGGAATTGACAGACAAACCAACCAGATAATTTTAGAAGCGGCTAATTTTTCTCCCCAAATTATTAGACAGGGCTCTCGGCAGCTTAATTTAGAAACAGACGCTTCCTGGCGTTTTGAGCAAGGATTAGACCCTAATTTAACCGAAGAAGCTGTTGATATGGCTGCTTGTTTAATTCAGGAAATAGCTGGCGGAGAGATTCTTGATGGAATAGTTGATGTTTATCCAATAGAAACTAAGCCGAAGAAAATTAAATTGGATATTAAAAGAGTAAAAAGCCTATTAGGCGTTGATATTCCAATTAAAGAGATAAAAAGCACTTTAGAGAGATTGGGTTTTAGGAGTAGCAACTTAGAGACTCGGTCTCTAAGTCAACTTAGAGACTCGGTCTCTAAGTTTTCTAAGTTTCAAATTGAGGTGCCAACTCGACGAATAGATGTTTATATTCCCGAGGACTTAATTGAGGAGATTGGCAGGATTTATGGTTTTGAAAAAATTACCAGTCAGTTGCCAACCGCTACTTTAATTCCTTCAGTCAGAAATGAAGATTTAATTTATCAGAGTAAAATTAGAGATATTTTATCTAATCTTGGCTTTTCTGAAGTGTATAATTATTCTTTTATTAGTGATAAAGGAGTAGAAGTGCTTAATCCAATTAGCCGAGAACAGAAATATTTAAGGCCTAATTTAGCGATTAATCTGATTAAAAATATTAAAGAGAATAAGAAATACTTTAAAGAAGTAAGATTGTTTGAAATTGGTAAGGTTTTTGGAAAGAATAAAAGCAAGCTGATTGAGAAGAAGAAATTAGGCGTTGTTTTACTTCCAACTGATTTTTATCGCCTTAAGGGAGTTATTGAAATACTGTTGAATAAATTGAGAATTACTGATGTTTGGTATAATGAAGCGACAGGAAAAAATATTAGGGCAGAAATAATGATAGGAAATAATTTACTGGGTTGGCTGGGTGATAATATTTTTGAGCTTGATTTTGAAAAGATAGTTAAATTAGCCACTGAAGAGAGAATTTATATGCCGCCTTCTAAGTATCCGGCCATAGTTAGAGATATTGCTCTTTTAGTTGAGCGAGGAACTAAAGTAGTTGAAGCGCTTAATTTAATTAACGCGGCCGGCGGCCACTTAGTCCGTGACGTTGATTTGTTTGATATGTATGAAGGAGAAGAGATTCCTTGTGGTAAAAAGAATTTAGCTTTTCATATTATCTATCAGTCAGATGATTATACTTTAACTGACAAAGAAGTTAATAAGTTGCAGGAGAAGATTATTAATACCTTGGAGGAAGAAGGCGGTTGGGAGGTGCGGAGATGAAAAACAACAATTCAACCTATGAAGCCAAAGACATTTATGTCTTAGAAGGATTAGACCCGGTTCGTCGTAGGCCTGGCATGTATATTGGTTCAACTGGTCCAGATGGACTTCATCATCTTATTTGGGAAATAGTTGACAATGGTCTTGATGAGGCAATTGCCGGCTATTGTAATGAGATAGAAATTGTTTTATTGCCCGATAAAAAAGTTAAGGTGAGTGATAATGGTCGTGGTATCCCAGTGGAAAAACATCCACAGACCAAAAAATCCGCTTTGGAGACAGTAATGACTACGCTTCATGCTGGAGCTAAATTCGGCGGTCAGTCTTATAAAATTGCCGGTGGCTTGCATGGGGTTGGTGTTTCTGTGGTTAACGCTCTTTCTAAATGGATGAAGGTAGAAGTTTGTCGCAATGGAGTAAAATACAGCCAGGAATATTCTTGCGGCAAAGTGAAGGCCGAGGTTAAAAAAGAAGGTAAGTGTCAAGCCAACGGCACTACAGTAACTTTTGACCCTGACCCGGAGATTTTTAAGGAAATAAAGTTCAGTTTACGCAAAATTTTAGAACATTTAAGACAACAGGCCTATCTAACTTCTTCTACTAGAATAAAAATAGTTGACCAAACCAAAGAACCTTTTAAAAAATATGATTTCTATTTTGACAGCGGCTTAATTTCTTATGTAGATTATTTAAATCGGAACGAGGAGGCAAAACACGGCCATATTTTTTATGTTTATAAAAAACATCAAGAAATTTTAGTAGAAGTGGCTTTACAATATACTAATGATATTCAGGGATACGAAGAGAGTTTTGCTAATAATATTCATACTGGAGAGGGAGGCACGCACTTAACTGGTTTTCGGACAGCTCTAACCAGAACGTTAAATGATTATGCCCGCAAGAATGGCTTTTTGAAAAATTCAGACGAGAAATTAAGCGGTGACGATGTTAGGGAGGGTTTAACCGCAGTAATTAGCATTAAATTGCAAGAGCCTCAATTTGAAGGACAGACCAAAGCTCGCTTGGGCAATTCTGAAGCAAGGACTGCTGTAGAAACAGTTATGGCTGAAGGTTTGGAGGAGTTCTTAGAAAAAAATCCCCAAGACGCTAAAGCGATTATGGAGAAATGTTTTTTAGCCGCTAAAGCCCGCAAGGCCGCTCGAGCCGCCCGCGAAACAGTTATTCGTAAAGGTATTTTAGAGGGATTAGCTTTGCCAGGCAAATTATCTGATTGTTCTAATCGCCGCCCTGAAGAATCAGAGCTTTATATTGTAGAAGGAGATAGCGCTGGCGGTTCATGTAAACAAGGCCGAGATAGAGCTTTTCAAGCCATCTTGCCTTTGCGTGGTAAGATTCTTAATGTGGAGAAAGCCAGATTAGATAAGTTGTTGGCCTCTAAGGAGATTAGAGCAATCGTTATTGCATTAGGAACGGCTATTGCTGAAGAATTTGATATTAACAAGATAAGATATCATCGGATTATTCTTACTCTTGACGCTGATACGGATGGTTCACATATTCGGACATTGCTTTTAACTTTGTTTTACCGTTATTTCCCACAAATCATTGAAAGAGGCTATCTTTATATCGCACAGCCGCCGCTTTATAAGATTAAAAAGGGCAAACAGATTGAATATGGTTATACTGATGCTGACAAAGAAGAAATTTTGAGTTCAATTGGCAAAGAAAAGGTGGATATCCAGCGCTATAAAGGATTAGGCGAGATGAATCCTTCGGAATTATGGAATACAACAATGAATCCTACTAACCGAGTGATGAAACAGGTGACCATTGAAAGCGCTAAAGAAGCTGACAAGATTTTTGACATTTTAATGGGCGATGAAGTTTTCCCTCGAAAAAAGTTTATTCAAACTCACGCTAAGAAAGTAAAAAACCTTGACATTTAATTGAGACCGCGCCTTTGGCGCTAAGGACGTGCCTCAAATGTAGAACCTTTTTTCAGAAAAAGGTTCTACATTTGAGGCACGTCCTTGATTTGCTACCCTTAGGGACTTGACATTGTTTATGGGCTAAGATAAGATATAAAGAATAGCCCGTTGGGGCTTTTTAAATACAATGAAAATTAGTCAATTACCTAAAAAAGGAATAGATTTTCTTAAAGAAGTCCGAATTGAATTAAAGCGGGTGACTTGGCCGACTCGTCAACAGACAATTAGATATACTTTAATTGTTATTGGTTTAAGTTTGGCTGTAGCCGCTTTTTTGGGAGGTTTGGATTTTTTATTTAGTTGGTTGTTGGATAAATTCGTCATCTAAGAGTTTTCTCTAAAATTTCTATGAAATTTTAAATAGAAAACCTTAGTCGCCTAAGGCGACTGACAATTTTATAGCTAAATTTAGACAAAATAGTTATGCCAAAGCAAATACAACAAGGAAAAAGTTGGTATGTGCTTCATACTTATTCTGGTTATGAAGAAGCCGTTGCTCGAAACTTAAAGCAGCGGATTGAATCAATGGGTATGGATGATAAGATTTTTAATGTTTTGGTGCCTACCGAGAAAAAGATAAAAATTAGAAGCGGCAAGAGGATAGTTTATGAGGAGAAGATTTATCCAGGATATGTTTTAGTTGAGATGATTGTTACTGATGACTCTTGGTATGTGGTTAGGAATACGCCTCGGGTAACCGGTTTTATTGGCGCGGGCACTTTGCCAACACCTGTTTCTTTAGAAGAAATTGAAGACCTCAAAAAACGCATGGGGGTAAAAGAACCTAAATACAAGATTGAAGTGGTTATTGGCGACCCAGTTAAAATTATTGATGGACCATTTAAGGATTTTGATGGTAAGATTTCCAAAATTGACGAGAAACGAGGCAAAATTAAAGTCTTAGTTTCTATGTTTGGCCGGGAGACCCCGGTTGAACTGGATTTTTTACAGGCAAAGAAGTTATAGCCCAAGAGGCTTGTCATAGAAAATGATGTCCCTCGCCTAAGGCGAGGGCGTAATTTTCAGAACGAGTTTCTGAATTAAATGTCTAAACCAGTTAAAACAATTATCAAACTACAAATTCAAGCAGGACAGGCTAATCCAGCTCCGCCAATTGGTCCGGCTTTAGGCCAGCATGGTTTGAATATTCAGGATTTTTGCACTCAATTCAATGAAGCGACCAAAGATAAGGCCGGTGATATTATCCCAGCGGAAATTACTGTTTATGAAGATCGCACTTTTGATTTTAAATTAAAAACTACGCCAGCCGCTGAATTATTAAAAAAAGCAGCTGGTTTGGAAAAGGGTTCATGCGAACCGCGCAAGAATAAAGTAGGTAAAGTAACTAAAGAACAGATTCATCAGATTGCCGAAAAAAAGATGGTTGATTTAAATGCTTATTCTCTTGAACAGGCGGAAAAGATTATAGAAGGAACTGCCCGCAGTATGGGCATTGAAATAAAATAGAATAGAAGAAGGATTAATAATTAATAAAGGGACCGACGGTCCCAAATTCTGACAAGGAGGATAGAATGAAAAAGACAAGAAAAAGAAAGACAGGAATAAAAAGGGTTTGGGATAGATTTTTAAAGAAACGTCAGGATGGCCGATGTCAGGTAGGAATTCCCGAAAGGTCTTCTATAAAAATCAGTTGGAGGGAGAGAAGATAATCTCTCTTTTTATGTTCATTAAAAATTAAAGAAAGGAAGGTGATAAGAATGTCTAGAATAACGCATGATGTTTTCGGACCTGGTTCAAATACAGAAGGGAGAATTTTTCAGGATTACGACAAACTATTAGAAAAGATCCGTTCTTGTAAAGAATTGGGATTAATGATAGTTTTGACTTCTGGAACCTATGATTTATCTCATATTGGTCATTATTGTTATCTTGAGAAAGCAAGACAAAGTGGCGATATTTTGATTGTTGGTGTTGATAGCGATGAAAAGGTAAAGAAAAAAAAGGGTCCCAATCGACCGATAGTTGATGAGAAAGAACGGATGGAAATTCTTTGTCATTGCCGACACGTAGATATTGTCTTTTTGAAAGGAGCTGAAGATCCTAAATGGCATCTTGTTAAGATCGTGCAGCCAAATGTTTTAATTGTCAGTAAAAGGGAATATCAAAAAGAATGTGATTTAGCAGATATCGAAAATGTTTGTGGGAAAATCGTATTTCTTGAATCGCAGGCAACTACTTCAACAACGGCTAAAATCAGACGTATTTTAATTGAGCCAGCTAATAAGATAAAGGAACAATTAAGGGCAGTAGTTGAGGAAGTTTGTGGTTTTCTTGATGATTTGACTGGAGGTGGATAATGGAAAAGATTATTTTTGCTTATATTCCTGTGCTTCATCAAGGGTATCGACAGTTCTTCGAGAAGTATGCTTCTGAAGTTCGAGCGCTTTACTTATTTGGCCAGGAGCTGATTCAAGAATTTGATCATTTAAAGAGAAAAGATATTCGCGCTTTGGCGCCTGAACAGGTTCAGCGTGCTATCCAGAGTTGGCATCTTTTCACGGCGGTTTATATTGCTGATTATAATGCTTTAGATGATATCCGATTAATAAATCTGCCGATTATTATGCCAGACGAAGACGAATGTCGCGAATTAGCTGCAAAGTACCTTGATAATTGCCATGTTGAGTTTGATTCTGTTTTTCTTCGTTGGGACAAGAGTAGATCTATTGCCCAAAAAGAAGTTAGCTGTGATCGCATGGTTCCTTTTGAGGGATTTGTCTCCGAAATGATATCTCTCGCTTCTAAAGAAAGTCAAAAGGCTTCTAATTTGTGGCGACAGGTAGGGGCAGTTATCGCTCGAGATAAACAAGTTATTTTGACGGCCTATAATCGTCAGGTGCCTTCGCCGCGAACGCCATATATAGAGGGCGATGCGCGCAGTTTTTTTAAAAAAGGACTGCATATTGAACTTACTACTGATTTTCATGCTGAAGCGCGACTTATCACTGAGGCGGCCAGGAGAGGAATATCGATTGATGGTGCTGATCTTTACATTACTACTTTTCCTTGTCCGCCTTGCGCTAAAATTATTGCTTATTCTGGTATTAGAAGGTGTTATTTTAGTTCGGGGTATGCAATGTTAGATGGCGAACGAATTCTTCGTAGCCAAGGAGTGGAGATTATCTTTGTTAAATAAAATGACCCCACCTTCTTTTTACTAGATGGTGGGGTCTTTTTGTTGTATTCAACCAACCCGCAAACGTACTGGTTGATAGTTGGGGTCGTCTCGATTGGTTATATCCGCCGCAATTATATGAGCATGAAGATGAAGAACTGTCCCTCCGTTTTGGTGAATATCACCAAAACGTAAGCCGATAGCTCCGCCTGATATTTGATATTCGTTTTCAGTCCATTCAGCGAGTTCAAGGAATTCTTTACTGGCTTCCGGACAGACTTCAGAAAGTTTTTCTACGTGAGTATTGCAGATGATAATGAGATGAACCCGAGTATTTTTGTATGGCCATTGATTTTCTCTTATGTGCCAGTATTTACCTTGCTTAATGACCGGCTTGAGCCGGCTCTTGGAAACGTGTTCAGGGCAAAAAGGGCAAAATTTTTCTTTTTGAATCATTTCCATTACTTTGCGTTGTTCTTCAACTCTGGCATTTTTCAGATTAACGAAACTTTCTGATTCTTCTTTTGGCTCAGCAGCAATATTGTTTCCTGAATTGCCTAAACTGGTGTCCATATTGTCCTCCTTGGCAGTTGTGGTTTATAGTCAGTTACTTGGAAATGTTTCGGCCTAAAAGCAAAGATGTCTTTAATATCTGGGTCTATTCTTACTGTTGGAAATGGTTGCGGTTCGGTTCGAAGAATTTCGTCTACATCGTTCATTTGTCCCAAAAAAATATGGGTATCAGAAGTTGTATAGACGAATTCCTTTGATTTATAGCCGGTGACCTGGGCAATCATCAATGTTAATGCTGCGTACTGGATAAGGTTAAAGACAAGACCAACCGGCACATCAGCGCTTCGTTGGAAATGATGGAGAGAAAGTTCGTTAGTGTAGGTGTTTATCAATACATGAAACAAGCCATGACAGGGCACTACAACCACTTTTTGTTGTTTGTTTTTGCCGCGTCCAAGATATTGAGGAATCCATGGTGAAACGATATGGGTACGCAGATGGGGGATTTCGTTGATTTGTTCAATTAGATGCGTTATTTGATCAAATGGTTTTCCTTCGGCCGTGGGGAAATTTCGCCAGGCCGGACCATATGATCCTGGACCAAGATCGCCGGTTTCAAGTCCTCTTTTGGAACATTTTCTTTCGATTACCCAGGCCTTCCACCAGCCGCAGCCGAATTTTTTCATTTCTTCCAAAGTTCTTGCACCGTTCAGAAAAGCGCAAAGTTCGCCAATAGCCATTTCAAATTGTGACAGTTGTCCTTCTTTGCCGGGGGTAATCAGATCCCTTTCAGTAATAATAGGGAAACCGTTTTTTAGGTCAAATCGCATCTGATGTCCTAAAATCATTAATGCGTTTTCTTCTTGTTGAGAGTAAACTTTTTCTCCTTCGGATTTAATCCGTTGGAGAAGGTTTCGGTATTGACTATCCGTGGTTCTTTCTGAAAATTCTTTATAACTAAAAAACATAAAACACCTCCTTTTTGTGTACTTTTTGGTAAAACTATTGAAAAGTTAATGAGCAATTAAAAATACTATACACAGATAGTATAATTTAATAATACTAAATTTAATCTGTTATGTCAACAGAAGAGGAAAAGACAGAAATTTTTATCAGAAAATCAATAGGGCTTATAGCAGGGCTTTTATTTTTCCTAAAAACTAATATAATAAGATTAATATGCTTAAGGATTTTCTTTCCAAAACAGACCCAAAAATTGACGATTTAATCAAACAGGAATTTAATCGGCATCAGGAGGGGCTTAATTTGATTGCCGCGGATAATTACCCTAGTCCGGCTGTGCGGCAGGCAGTTGGCAGTATTTTAAGCGCTCGTTATGCCGAGGGTTATCCGGGAAAAAGATATTATTCTGGTCATCGTTTTATTGACCAGATTGAAAAAATAGCCATTAGCCGGGCTATGAAATTATTCAGAGCCAATTACGCTAATGTTCAGCCACATGCCGGCTCGCAGGCAAATCAGGCAGTTTATTTGGCCCTACTTAATCCCGGCGATAAGATTCTGGCCATGCGGCTTGACCAGGGTGGTCATTTGTCTCACGGTTCGTCAGTTAATGTTTCCGGCTGTTTTTATAATTTTATTTTCTATGGTCTGGATAAAAAAACCGAGCGAATAGATTTTAGCCAAGTCAGGAAAATTGCCCAAAAAGAAAAACCAAAATTAATTATTGCCGGCGCTTCCAGTTATCCGCGGCAGATTGATTTTTCTGAATTTGGTCAGATAGCTAAAGAAAGTAAGGCCTATCTAATGGGCGATATTGCTCATATTGCAGGTTTGATAGCTACAAGACTTCATCCCGAGCCATTTCCTTATTGCGATGTGGTTACAATGACCACTCATAAAACCCTAAGAGGATCCCGCGGCGGTTTGATTCTTTCTAAAAGTAAAGAAATTGCCGAGAAAATTGATAAAGCGGTCTTCCCTGGACTACAGGGCGGTCCTTTGCAAAATGAAATTGCTGGTAAGGCAGTTGCCTTAAAAGAAGCGCGGCAGAAGAGTTTTATCCAATATCAAGAGCAAGTCATTAAAAATGCTCAAGTTTTAGCCGCTGTTTTTTCAGAACAAGGATTGGATTTGGTCTCCGGCGGCACTGATAATCATCTTATTTTAATTAATTTAACTAAATT
>Ga0209345_10006777_pt1 | contig 10319 bp, 10 predicted proteins | sample Cruoilmetagenom7_FD_187294 | JGI IMG/M metagenome (GOLD analysis project Ga0209345, IMG submission 187294) | Oil polluted marine microbial communities from Coal Oil Point, Santa Barbara, California, USA - Sample 7 (SPAdes) (version 2) | ecosystem: Environmental > Aquatic > Marine > Oil seeps ... | reverse complement strand
GCTTATCCGCGAAGTGCTTGTGGCAAATCTTTACAACCACTCCACCAACATCTGTATTGAAGTCGGCCGCCAAAACACGCCCTCCCATTGCCGCCCCAGCTTCAACGACCTGGAAGAGGCATTGAAGTCTGTCAAACAGGATGCGGCCTGATGCGCCTGGCAATTCTCTTTTCATGTATCTTTGGTTTTGCAATTGCTGCTCAGGCGCAGACTGTTCAGGTCCGCTCGGGCGAGCATGATACATTTTCACGCCTGACCGTAACCTTGCCCAACCGCATGGAGTGGGAGATTGAACCGACCAAAGATGGCGCGCGGCTTGTTTTCAATGCGCCACGTCTGACGCTGGATACCAGCGAGATTTATGTTCGAATTCCTCGGAACAGAATTTCTGATGTAAAGTGGAATGGCGCAGAAAAGGCACTACAGCTATCCTTTGATTGCACTTGTGAAGCAACGGCGTTTTGGCATGGCAAGTCAATGCTGGTTCTGGATGTTCGTGAGACACCGGAAAAAGTCGAAACCCAACTGACGCAAACCCGCCCGCAAGAATACCGCAGCATTTCTAGCCCACTTTTTGAGAGCCAAAGGCTTTCGAGCGTGATTGACCTATCGCTTGCGGGCTTGCCTGATGTAAATCTGCAAGGCACAGAAGCGGCCAAGATACCGACAACAACCTTGAAACCCGAAGTTCGTGATCGGTTATTGTTGCAGGTCGGGCGCGCTGCGTCACAGGGATTGTTGTCACCCAGTGTTGATCGGCCAGAGCCACGTGATGCTGCCAGCAGCAGTGAATCAGCTAACAAGCCAGAGACATCTGTTCCAGATCATGTAGAAACAACGCAAGCTTCTGATCACGTTAATCTCAAAGCCCAAAGCAGCATCGACCGGGATTTTCTGGGGTCGCACCTTGCACAGCAGCAAAACCTAGCGGCATCAGGATGTTTGGCGGATCGTCGGATTGATGTTGGGTCTTGGGGTAATGACGATCCATTTGGTGATCAGATTTCGAAATTACGCCTGAAATTGACAGGTGAATTTGATGCCGTAAATACAAAGGTCGCTGAGCAGCTGGTCCGGCTATATCTCTATTTTGGTTTCGGGGTAGAAGCACGCAATTTAATGAATCTAATGCCGCCGGAACATACGGATACGGCGATTCTGATTCGATTGACGCGCATTGCTGAAGACGGCCATGCAGGCGTAACGCCATTCGCTATAAACCAGCTGAGTTGCGCGTCGCCTGCCGCATTGTGGGCGGCTTTGTCGTTTGAAACGCTCCCCATCGGCGTGTCTGTGGATACGGATGCGATCTTGCGCGCCTTTAATGGGTTACCCGATCATCTGCGTGCCCACTATGGTCCAATTCTAGCTCAACGGTTTATTCATGCCAACCGCCCAGAAATTGCTGCAAAGCTGTTGCGGATTCTGGATCGCAATGAAGACACGCGAAGCCCTAAATCTGATATGGTTTCAGCGGACCTGCTTACCACCAATGGAGATGAAGAAAAGGCCGACCAAACCCTGCAGGATGTGGTTGCGAGCAATGCAGAACCCTCGACCGAAGCATTGGTCCAGATGATCGATCAACGGTTTGATAGCATGCGGGAAATATCATTTGAGTTGGCGCAATTGGCCGGTGCCTATGCCTTTGAACATCAGGATGATGAGGCCGGTTCGATCCTTGCGCGCGCCTATGTCCGGGCGCTTGTGGCATCAGGTGCGGTCGACCAGGCCTTTTCTGAGTTTGAGCGCATTCAGGCGCAGCTGCAACCGGGCGAAATGGTCGCGCTTCAATCGGACTTGTTGCACAGGTTGGCGCATCAACCTGAGGACATTCCCTTTCTACGTTATACTCTGCCGATCACGCCTGAACAGGCAGGGCAACTACGACCAGATGTTGCAAACGCAATGGCCGATCGATTGCTGGCTTTAGGTTTTTCAGATCAGGCAGCAACATTTGTGGCGAGAGACTTGCCGCAAGGTCATAGCAATGGGAAAGATCGTCAATTGTTGCGTGCGCAATTGGCCCTTCGCGATAATAAACCGCGCCAAGCGATTGTTGAAATGCTGGGCATGGTCGGAGCTGATGCCAATCTTCTGCAAGCCAAAGCGCGCAGTATGGTGGGGGAACATAGCGCAGCTTATCATCTCTATGTCGCTGCGGGTCAGTCACAAAAGGCGCAACGGCAGGCCTGGCTGGGCGACAATTGGGCTGAGGCGGCAGTGCCTGGCGATCCAGTTTTTGCAAGTCTGGCAACACTAATGAACAGCACTTCCACAGAGGAACCCACAACATCTACCGACAGCATCGCCGTGTTAGCTCAAAATCGCAACTTGGTTGAAGGCAGCCTGGCGATGCGCAGTACGTTTGACGCTTTACTCAATGCAAACCCAGCGCCCAGCACTTCAATTGAGTAATACTGATCAGACAGCCAGTTACCAAATCTAAATCTCATGCGCATAGCGTGGTGCCACCCCACTGTTCGGTGGTGGATGTAAGGATCTCAGAACGTGATCAAAACGGTGAAACCGTCATTCCTATTCCCGGACACCGGGTTTCTTAGAGGCTGGATTCTAAGCTCAATACTCTTCGTTGGGCTGTGGCCCGCTGCCGGTTTGGCATCGGCCAATATAGCCCTGATGTGCGATAAAGTTGCCCAAGTGGCTGCGGCAGAAAGCGGCGTGCCTTTGGCGGTCCTGCGGTCCATCACACGTACGGAAACGGGTCGTACGCGCGATGGGACGTTGCAGCCATGGCCCTGGACGGTGAACATGGAAGGCATAGGCAAATGGTTCGACACCGAAGATGCAGCACGGGCGTATGTTTTTAAACACTTCAAGCGTGGCGCGCGCAGTTTCGATGTGGGCTGCTTTCAGATCAACTATAAATGGCATCACGAGGCATTCCGCTCGATTGATGAAATGTTTGACCCTCTGACAAATGCCCGATACGCCGCTAATTTCCTGAAAAGGCTGCATCAGGAAACTGGCGATTGGTCCAAGGCAGCAGGTGCATACCATTCTCGTACGCCTGAATTTGCCACTAAATACCGCAGCCGGTTCGATCGCATCCGCCGGGATATGCAGGCACAGCCGCCCGTCATCGTGGCCAATGCTGTATCCCGTCCGATCGCGGCTTCGCAAAACCGGTTGCGTATAAATACCTTTCCGTTGCTGCAACCAGGTTCCAATGGCGGCACCCGCGGATCTCTGGTGCCTTTGGAGCAAGGCACAGGACAGGCTTTGATTGGTCTGGCACAACCACAGTTGGGATCCTGAGCATGGGACAGTTAAGCCTTAGAAATATTTTCCAGCCCACTGTCATGCTGGCGTTGGCCCTCATGGCGATCATCGTGATGATGATCCTGCCGGTGCCTGCCTGGGTGTTGGATGTGGGGCTGGCGGCCTCATTCGCGCTGGCCATTCTGATCTTTACGGTGACGCTTTTCATCGAGCGGCCACTGGATTTTTCGGCCTTCCCCACCATTCTTCTGGCCTCGTTGATGTTGCGGCTTTCGTTGAATGTTTCTTCGACCAAACTGATAATCGGCCAGGGGCACACAGGCACCGATGCAGCAGGCGAAGTAATCGAAGGTTTCGCCAATTTCATCATGGGCGGCAGTGTCTTTTTGGGCCTAGTGGTTTTTGGCGTTTTGCTGATCGTTAATTTCATGGTCATCACCAAAGGTGCTGCGCGCATGGCGGAAGTCAGCGCACGTTTTGCCCTGGATGGTATGCCCGGCAAACAATTGGCGATCGACAGCGATATGTCCGCAGGCGCCATTAATCATCAAGAGGCGAAAGAACGCCGCGAGCGTGAGCAACTGGAAACCACCTTCTTTGGGTCGCTGGATGGTGCTTCAAAATTCGTTAAAGGCGACGCAGTTGCCGGGCTTCTCATTACACTTCTCAATCTGATAATGGGGTTGATCATGGGCGTTATCGTGCATGATATGCCTATTGGCCGCGCGTTTGAAACCTACACAATTCTAACTGTGGGTGATGGGCTGGTCACGCAGATACCGGCGGTAATCATCTCTATTGCCTCAGCACTTTTGCTGGCGCGAGGTGGGGCGCAAGGGGCGACCGATCTGGCGCTTGTCGCACAATTGGGTCGTCACCCATCGGCATTGGCCACTGTTGGCATTCTGATGGGGTTGTTTGCACTGGTTCCGGGCTTACCATTTGTGCCTTTCATGCTTGGTGCACTTGCATTGGGGGCGATGGCCTTTGCCATGATGCGTGCTCAAAAAGCCGAAGACTTGCTCAGCGATCCGACGGATCAAACTGTTGAGACCCCTGCTGTGAAATCCCTTGGCGATATACTGGAACTGGATGATATTCATGTGGAATTTTCCACGGACCTAGTTAACTTGGTACTGGATCCCGGCACTGGGCTCGATGTGCGGATTTCCAATATGCGCACCCATATCGCCACCCGTTTCGGAATGATTTTACCAGAAATTCGGTTGACCGATGACCCCGGTATTGCCCAGGGCACCTATGTGATCCGTATTCAGGGGGTCGAGCAGGCCCGCGCTGTGTTGCATCCTGATCAGATGATGGCGCTTGATCCGGCGCGGCATACTGATCTGCCCTTTGGCGAAGATGTGCAAGAGCCGGTCTATGGAGCACCTGCCCGTTGGATTTCCACTGACGCGCAGGATGACCTGGCGATCAGTGGTGTCACCCTCGTTGCCCCGGCAGAGGTGTTGGCCACCCATTTACTAGAGGTTATCCGGCGCAATCTCAGCCGCCTTTTGACGATGAAATCTATGCGTCGTCTATTGGATGAAATGGTTAACCTCAGTGATCCGGTTCGCACAGAGGCCAACCGCAAACTTCTGGATGAAATCATCCCGGACCGTGTACCTGCCGACCTGCTGCATGCGGTGCTGCGGCTTTTGTTGGCCGAGCAGGTTTCAGTCCGCAATCTGCCACTGATTCTTGAAGCCACCGCCGAAGGCCGTCATCTCTTTAACGCGCAGCCCGAAGCAATATGCGAACATGTGCGCCAGCGGCTGGGCTTCCAACTGGTCGCCAACCTGCAACGCGAGGATGGCAGCCTGCCACTTATCCAACTGTCCCCTGAATGGGAGGAAACATTTTCCACCTATCAGATAGATTCAGAGCCTAATCGTCTGGATGTTGCGCTACCGCCGGAGCTTTTTAACACTCTGACAGAAGCCGTCTCATCCGAGGTCAGCAAAGTTGGTGATCAGGGCATTTACCCCGCAATTGTTACATCAACCGCACGGCGGCGCTTTTTGCGTACGGTTTTATCGGCTCGCAATATATCAAACCCGGTCCTGTCGTTTGAGGAAATCGGTGTTGATGCGAAACCCGCCCTTGTTGGCATGGTCGCTGCATGAACAATCTAGCTGCACTTCTAAACCTGTCACAAGACGTGCTGTGGTTGCACTTTCTAGTGCTGCTGCGCGTGGGTCCGGTAATGTCACTGTTTCCTGGATTTGGCGAACGCTCTGTGCCTGCCCGAATTAAATTGGTGCTGATGTTGGCCATGACCGCAATCGTCGCACCTGCCTCACAACCTCATCTTGAGGCGTTGGTGGTCAACCAGCCGCCCATCGGATGGCTGGTGGTCAGCGAAACATTGGTAGGCCTGATAATCGGCATTGGGATTCGCCTGTTTGTCTTGTCTCTACAAACCGCAGGCTCCATTGCGGCGCAATCAACCTCCCTTTCGCAAATTTTAGGCAGCGCTGGGGTCACGCCCTTGCCCGCTATGGGGCATTTGTTGGTTGTGGGTGCGCTGGCTTTGGCGATGTTGTTGGGTCTGCATGTGCGAGTCGCGCAGATGATGGTATTGACCTACGGCGTATTTCCAGCAGCAGTCATGCCTGAGGCTGCTACTGTTGCTGCTTGGGGCGTGCGCCAGATCTCAGGCGCTTTTGCCCTGGCCTTCACGTTGGCCGCGCCCTTTGTGATCGTCTCTGTGCTGTATAATCTGACTCTCGGGATCATCAACCGGGCCATGCCTCAGATGATGGTCGTCTTTGTCGGCGCGCCGGTGATCACCGCAACCGGGATGGGCCTGCTTTTGCTTTTGGCACCCACGATGCTGTCACTTTGGGTTGATGCATTGCAGGGTTTTATCGCCAACCCGTTTGGAGGCTGAACCATGGCCGACAAGGATGACGATGCAGAAAAATCCCATGAACCAACGCCACAGAAGTTGCAGGAGAAACGCAAGAAAGGTGAGATTGCACGATCAGCCGATTTGACCACTGCTGCGACATACGGGGGTTTCCTTCTGGTGGGGCTGTCTATTGGAGCCGACACGATTGAGCAAATGGGCTCTTCCATGGCGGCGCTCGTGGGTCAATCGGGCGCGATAGCTGATTTGGTATTTGAAGGCAGCGTTGCATCTGGACTCAGCGGATTGATGGCCAGTATTGGATTGGCTTTGCTCGGCTGGTATCTGATACCGGCAGGTATGGGCCTGCTATCGGTTCTGGCACAACGCAGTTTCATCGTCGCAACTGATAAGGTGAAGCCCAAACTCTCCCGGCTTGATCCGATCGCCAATGCGAAGAAGAAATTCGGTATTTCCGGCCTGTTCGAGTTTGCAAAAAGTTTTTGCAAACTGTTGTTTTACTCCATTCTGTTGGGGTTCTTCCTGACCTACAGAATTGATGAAATGGCCGGGGCCATTCACGCGGAACCACACATGATAGGCGCATTGATGCTTCGGATGGTGGTCGAATTCATGTTTGTGGTGTTGGTCATTGCGCTTCTAGTAGGCGCCGCCGACTTTTTGTGGCAACGCCACGATTTTCTGCGTCAGAACCGTATGTCCTACCGAGAGCTTCAGGAAGAACATAAACGCCATGAAGGCGATCCGCATATGAAGCAAAAACGCCGACAGAAGGGGGCTGAAATAGCGGGAGCTCAGATGATGGCTGATGTGCCTGACGCCGATGTGGTGATCGTAAACCCAACCCACTATGCTGTTGCCTTGAAATGGAGCCGCGCGCCCGGATCTGCACCCACCTGCGTGGCCAAGGGTGTGGATCACATCGCTCTGTCAATTCGTGAGCTGGCCGAGGAAAACGGCGTGCCTATCCGTCACGATCCGCCCACCGCGCGAGCCCTGTATGCCACAACGCAAATCGGAGACGAGATTGATTCGGATCACTACCGGGTTGTGGCTGCTGCTATCCGCTTTGCCGAAACTCTACGTCGCCGCGCGAAGAAATTCGGATGACCCGCACAGCAAATACCGAATTGGCTGAACTGACCAACATGCTGTTTCAGGCTGAACAATCCAAAATGCGCCATGTGGCTGAACAGGAAGCTGCTTTGCGCCGCGATCTGGCCCGGTTAGATGCGTGCCGCGTGGCAAATTTGGCGCTGCCGACCGCAAAAATGCGTGCCGTGCGACAGATCGGGGCAGATGTGCAATGGCAGGCCTGGCTGGGGCGCACGCGCGCTGATATCAACCGCCAGTTGGCTCTTTGCCTTGTGCAAAAAGAACGGATGATGAAAGCGCTGCGACAGGCCCACGGCCGAAAGTTAGCCGCCGATCAAATAGATACCGCTTCGCAACAGGCCAGAGCATGTCATCTCGGCAAGATTGAGAGAGACAGTGAAGAAGCTCTGTCTGTTCTAAAGAGAATTCAGCTCGCACAGGCCAAGAATTAGACTGGTTCCAGATTCATACGTCCTGCCGGGCGATATCGGTTATGACAACCCCGGTGACGATTTTCCCAATTACATTTTGCGCCGCTTCGGTTAGTGAAGCTCGCAACACATCCAAATTGTTTCCATCTGTAAACCGGCCTTGAAATCCGCCAATGTTGGCGTGATCAAACATCACCTGCAGCAATGCGTCACGCAGCTTGGGTTCGCGCATGTAGATGACCTCAGTTTGGCCTGCGTCCACTTCTATGCCCAGAGACATCACAACCAGCGATTCTACCAAATCATCTGAAACAACGGGTATAACGAACTGATTATTCAACTCGACATACTCTCGTATCTCAGATTCGGTAGGGTCTTCTTCTTCGGTCATATGAGTGTCAGGCTCAGACATGTCCCCACAGGGATTGTGGTTTGCCATGTCTTTTGGGGCAGGCTTTAGCATGACCCCAGCACCAATACCGGCGCCCGCACCAATTAAGATGAGCAAGATGGGAAGTAGTTTTTTGATCATTTGGTCCTCTTAAAATGGCAATACAGCATCCAGAATCTGTTGGCCGTAACGGGGCTGCTGCACATCAGTGATCTGTCCCCGTCCACCATAAGACACCCGCGCCGAAGCGATTTTGTCGTATGTGATCTCATTCTGGCGCGAGATATCTTCGGGCCGCACAAAGCCTTCAACCAGCAGCTCGCGTAGCTCAAAATTGACTCGTACTTCCTGACTGCCAGCAATCTCCAGTACGCCGTTGGGCAGCACCTGCATCACAGTTGCGGCGACACGCAGCGTCAGTTTTTCGTTGCGTTTAACCGACCCATCACCGCCAGATTTGCCCGAACTGTCCAGCTCCACGGCATTGTCCAAAGACGTGCCTTCGGGCAAATCTTCGTTGATGCGCTGGGGTAGGCCGAACAGATGTGGCACACTCAGGTTCTCAGATCCACTGCGTGACCGAGATGTGGAATTCGAAATCTCTGCCTTTTCGTCAATCTCAACCACTACGGTCAAGATGTCTCCGCGTTGCAGCGCACGCCGATCCCCCAACAAGGACTGTTTACCACTGGCCCAGAGCGAAGCAGCGTCGGTATCACGTGCTGGATCGGCACGCAGTGGCAAACCAGGGTTTAACATTGCAGACCGTTCATCGGATTCCAGCTGTGGCGTCATTGTGGGAGGTTTGCCGATGTGATCAATGCGCGCGCAGGCCGCTGAAGCAAGAATTAGGCCAAAACAGAGACTGGTTTTTATCATTCTGATCCCTTTCAACGAGACACCATCACGCGGCCATCAGGCATCACCATGCCCATAACCGTGTGGCGCGATGATAGGTTCATGACGCGCACATACTCTCCAATCCCCGCCCGAGCGAGCGATCGGCCTTCGGTAGTAATCATCAAACCATTGGCATTAAACACCAGGGGTACAATCTGATTTCGATCCACCATTGCAGGCGGGCCAATATCGCCGGGCCGGATTGGTCGGCCGGCATAAAGTGCGACGCGTGCTTCTTGTCCGATGATTTGTTGAGAACCGGTAAAGGCACCAGGGACATCAATCTTTTTCAGCACTAAATCTTGAGCCGTCAGAATGGATTGCGCGCGGATCGTACGGGCGGCAAACACGGTTTCGGCCCCTACAGGCGTGACGGATAGCATAAGTGCAATAAAGATAAGAATGCGCATCATCGCACCTGTGTCGTAGCGCCAAGCATCTGATCTGCTGCGGATATCACTTTGGAGTTCAACTCATAGCCGCGTTGTGCCTCGATGAGCTCTGTCACCTCGCGCACCGGGTCAACGGAACTGTCCTCAAGGTATCCCTGGCGCAGCGTGCCCAAGCCATCCTCGCCTGGAGTGCCGATAACCGGTTGGCCTGAGGCTTCGGTCTCGGTGAACATGTTACTGCCAATCGCCTCCAACCCTTTGGGGTTGGTGAACCCGGCCATGGTAATTTGACCCAGCAACTGGGCTTCTACATTGTCCTGGAAGTAGGCAAATACCTCACCAGCCGAGTTGATCGACAGGCTGCGTGCATCCGAAGGTATAACGATTTCAGGTGCAACTGCAAAACCATCAGATGTAACGATCAATCCCTCGCCGGTGCGCTTCAGCGCACCATCGCGAGTATAGGCAGCTTGGCCAGATGGCAGTGTCACCTCCAGATACCCGCGGCCCTCAATGGCAACGTCCAGATCACCATTGGTGGCAGAAAGTGAGCCTTGTGACAGATGCATGCTCACCGCTGCGGGGCGCACACCCAAACCCAACTGAACGCCTGTCGGCAAAACTGTGCCATCGGCAGCATTCACAGTGCCGGCACGCGTCAATTGTTGATAGTGCAGATCGGCAAATTCAGCCCGACGGGCATTATACCCCGTCGTAGACATATTGGCGAGGTTGTTCGAGATTGTCTCAACCCGCATTTGCTGGGCCGCCATACCAGTCGCGGCAATTTTCAGGGCTCTCATCGGGGGATCCTCTCGGGGTTAACGAATGAATGTTTTAAGGGCGGCGCGGATACGTTCGTTCTCTGCATCGAGAAAGCTCTGACCCATTTCATAGGCGCGCTGTACCTCGATCATCCGGGCAATTTGGCTGACCGGATCAACGTTGGCGCTTTCCAGAAACCCTTGTAAAACGCGGCCATCCAGCACCGG
>Ga0209345_10006775_pt1 | contig 10320 bp, 9 predicted proteins | sample Cruoilmetagenom7_FD_187294 | JGI IMG/M metagenome (GOLD analysis project Ga0209345, IMG submission 187294) | Oil polluted marine microbial communities from Coal Oil Point, Santa Barbara, California, USA - Sample 7 (SPAdes) (version 2) | ecosystem: Environmental > Aquatic > Marine > Oil seeps ... | reverse complement strand
GCCGCTCGGTTTGACTGGTTGAAGGTTAAGGGGCCTGCAAAGACACAGCGCATAGCCTTGAGCATCCCCCATGGCAACGGCAGCTGGATTTGCTCTCCCGCAGGCTTTGGTAGAAAGTCGCGCTGCCACCGCCGATAAATGCATGCCAAAGCAAACACTGTGTGGAATCAAGTGCTACCGCTTGATAAGGGCTCACGGCGATTTCTTATTTTGTAATGGCAACGGAGAGAAGCCCGCCAATTGGATGGTGGCTCTCGTTACGCTCGCGATTTCACCAGCAAACTTTGGTCAGTGGGCTCTTTCTACAATTCCATAGATAGTGGAAGTGAAAAAGAAACTGATTTTTGAGGTAAATCAACGTCGCGCCCCTTGATTTGGGTAATGCTTGCTACATTCTGAAGCATTGATATGCATGATCAAGAGGGTAGCATATGAACTCCATTCAAAACCTGCCTCCTAGCTGCACAGCTAAAGGCATTCTATTCCTACCGTTTATTCAAAAGTCACTCTGTGTTGCTGCTATCGCACTTAGTTTAGGGATCAGCTTCGTTCCTACGGTCTCGGGGGCTGAATCTGCAGTAGATCGCGCTGAACGGCTGATCTGGGATCAGAGCGAGAGCGGCAACCCTTCGGCAGGCCGCCTCACCTTAGAACAGGCTATTTCGGACGGTGATGTCGAAGCGAGGCGGGTTCTCGGAGGCCATCTGGTTTTCGGTTGGGTTTTTGAGAAAGAAGCCGACAGAGGGCTGCAACTGCTTACCGAAGCAGCCGAAGCCGGAGATGTAGCTGCCAAGACTCAGCTAGGTGAGATTCTACTGTTCGGTGCGGCTGGAAAAATTGACAAGACACAAGCGCGCGCGCACCTGGAAGCTGCAAGCAACCAGGGAGGCTCTGAGGCCATGCGCCTGCTCGGGGAGCAGTTTGTCTTTGGCACGGAGTTTGAAAAGGATACCGCCGCAGGCTTGGCGCTGTTGGAGCGAGCTGTGTCCCTAGGCAACACCAAAGCCATGGTTTCGCTCGGCACGATGTATCTGCATTCGCGCGATTTGGACAGGGATAGGGCCAAAGCGCTAGAGCTTTTCGAAACCGCCGCGACGTTGGGCGATGGCAAAGGCCTCGCAGTTTACGGTGCAGATATGATGTGGCGTGAAATCGACGCGGACGCTGCTGAGGCTATGTTGAACAGGGCTGGAGCGATGGGCGCGCCCGAGGCCTATGCTACATTGGCTCAAGGCGCCACGTATGGGTATCTCGGCGGTGGATCAACCTCCCGCAAGAAATACAAAGGCTACGTAAGTAAAACACTAGAGTCGGACATGCCCGATATTGCCATTCTGGAAGCCGAACGAAAGCTATGGGGTATCGGCTCCCGTGCCAATGGCCCTGAGGCAGTGTCTATTCTGACCACTGCGGCCGAAAAGGGAAATGCAAGCGCGGCTAAGTATCTGATCGCTCTTTTGCGAGACGGCAATAACCTAAATGTTAGACGTTCGGCACATGACGCGCGGGCCACATTTGAGACGTATAGCCGCCTACTGACTGAAAAGGAACGGGCGCAGTATGACATCACGCTTCACGCCGCAGAGGCAAGAACGCCTCAGGCCTACGCGGTTGTAAGCAGACTTTACGCAGATCAGCCAGAGCTGCGCACAGAGCCGTTCGGGAAGGAAATATTCAAGGCCAACCCTAACGTGGCGTTCTACATCCTACAGGCCAGGCTGAAGTCCCAAGGGAGCTACAAGGGCTCCCTGAACGGATACGCCACACGCGCGACGCTCTCAGCCGTCTACGATGCCTGTAGAATGTCGCTCCCACATGAATGGTGTGATGACAGCGTTATGCGCCCGGATGTAGTCGGTGCACTTCTGGCGCAACGATAGAGTGCTCGCCACAAGAGAGGCTTCGCGTTTTTTTTCGTGCCAGCCTCTCTTTTCGCGTGGCGGTCAGTCCACCCCAAAAATATCGCGGGAGAAAATTGGCCCTGTATATTTTTCTAAGCTCTTGTCTCGACGATTGCAGATCACGACATCAGCTTTTTGCAAGAAGGCATCTAGATCATCTACAATTTCGACTCCAGCAAATGCACCTGCCGATAGCATCGGTTCGTAAACAATGACGCGTGCTTGCTCGGACAAGAGCCGTTTGACAATGTCATACATTGCCGAACTTCTCATGTTGTCAGACCCTTGCTTCATCGTCATCCGATAGACGCCGATTGTGTCGGCGCCCTGCTTCAAGACTTGTTCCGCAATAAAGTTTTTCCGCGCTCCATTTGTCTCGACAATGGCTTGAATGAGCTGATGGGGAATATCTTGGTAGTTCGCCAGCAACTGCTTGGTGTCTTTCGGAAGACAGTAGCCGCCGTATCCAAATGAAGGGTTGTTATATCCGCCCCCAACTCGAGGGTCTAAGCTCACCCCGTGAATAATCTCGGCGACATCAAGGCCTTGCGCTAATCCAAAGCTATCAAGCTCATTGAAAAACGATACGCGCATGGCAAGATAAGTGTTGGAAAACAGCTTAATAGCTTCGGCTTCGTCAGAGCCCGTCAGCAAAATGTCAACCTCCGGAGTGAGACTCGCTTGGCGCAGCATTTCTGCAAAAGCTTCCGCCTCATCCGATTTGCTGCCAACGATGATCCGCGAGGGATAAAGATTGTCATGCAAGGCTTTGCCTTCTCGCAGAAACTCAGGTGAAAACGCGATCCGACTGTCGTCGAGCGCCTCTTTTTGAGCGGAGGTAAAGCCAACTGGTATAGTAGACTTTATGACGATGAGTGCATTTTTGTTATGCTCTCGCGCTTGATGCAGAACCGCCTCGACAGCCGAGGTGTCAAAGTAGTGAGCCTCTTCATCGTAGTTGGTTGGGGCGGCGACGATGATAAAGTCGGCATTGGCAAAGGCTATTTTGGCGTCAAGAGTTGCAGTCAGGTTCAGCTTTTGCTCACGAAACGCCTTCTCGATGTCGGCGTCTTCTACTGTCGACCGCCCAGAATTGAGCTTCTCAATACGGTCGGCGTCGATATCGAATGCAATGACGGCGTGCTGGCGTGCCAACAAGACAGCAAGAGACATACCGACATAGCCCAAACCCGCGATAGCAACGTTGAAACGTTTTGACAAATGACTTCTCCAGTCCTTTTTTTCATATCTCAGCTACAAATCAATCTAGCCAACCTATTTGAACTGCCGCCCTGACTTCTTCATTCATATCGAGAGTTTGCACGTTCGGGTTTCATAAGCTAGGCCTTCGCTATGGGCAAGCGCATCGTGCCTGGAACCGTTAAGGGGAGTGTATCGGCGTAGACGGCATTGACGATAATCACAGCGAAAGTCTGGTTCGAGCCCAAACTTCCTAATGCTGCATCGTGGTCGAACGGTCGTGAAGCACCTGAACCAGACATGGTGTTTGGCAAGCTCGGTCGATAGCTCCTACCAGTTTTGCCGCCACCCTGCGTTTTGGGGTTGAGGAATTCGGCATTCGACGTCGATATGAACCGGCATAAACTTAGTTTTCTCGACCAGATGTACAGCCCTAATTCGTCTGTAACTTGGACAACTCAAGACGTTCCTGCCCCAACGAGAGTGCCGGTCCCGAACTTATCGAATCCAGAAACCTGTCAATCATATCAGTTGCTTCGTCTGAAGCAGGCGCAAATCCATTGCCTGATCCGCTCGCGACGCTGAGCACAACCTGCCATTCGCCTGCTACGTGGCAGGCAACGAAGCGAGTTTTAGGTTGTTCTTCTGCGTCCAGCGCAACAAGGCGGCATAGTCCTTGCGTTGTTTCGAAGGTGCCTAAGACCCGTGAGCGGCTTCCGTCTGTAAGATTGGTGGATTGCCCGGTTAGGGTGGTGGTCATGGCCTGCGCGACGTCTGGCAGGGCGAGCGCGCCTGGCTCATTGCGCCCACCCGTGAGCGCCCAGAACAGGCCAATCGCGAGTGTGAGGGCTGCTGCCAGCGATAGCGGCCAGGCGATTGTGCGCGTCGGCAACGGCAATGCGGTGCGGCGCTCTGTTGGTGCGGTCTGCACAGCGTGAGCGAGGCGAATTGGAATTGGGCCGGATACCAGCGCTGCCCGGAGCGCTTCAGCGGTATCGGTAAACAAGGCATAGCGCGCGCGCAGGATCGGATCGCGGGCGATACGGGCATCAATGATTTTGGCGTCCTCGCCATCAAGTTCGCCATCTGCACGGGCCATCAACATTTCGTCGCTCACATCATTATTTGGGCTATCATTCATCGAGCCCCTCCTTTTCTGCGGTCGGTACTGGAGTGCGTCATGCCCAGGTCTTCCGCCAATGCAATGCGCGCGCGCGCAAGCCTGCTCATCACAGTGCCGACCGGCACCTCCAGCATCTCGGCGACCTCGCGGTATTTGAATCCCTCCACGCAAACGAGCATCAGCACTGCACGTTGATCTTCGTTCAGCCGGTTCATCGCAGCGCGCACCCGCCTAAGTTCAATAGTGGCTTCGGCAACTTTTTGACCGTCCAGGCTGAGCAGTGGGTACACATTTACTGCTTCGTCGAATTCGACAGTCGGCCGGGCCGCACGATGTTCATCAATCCAGGTGTTGCGCATTATGCGAAACAGCCAGCTGTCCAGTCGCGTTCCCGGCGTGAAGCTCGATAGTTTGCGCAACCCTTTCTCGACGGTCTGCTGAACAAGATCGTCCGCCTGATCCCAGGTTGGCGCAAGACTGCGGGCAAAGGCACGCAGGCGTGGCAGCATCGCGATTATCTGCTCTTTAACTTGATCCGTCACATGAGTTCTTCCTGTCAACCGGGGCCGCTGTATACTTGCTACAATAAGGCAAACGCGGCTTGAGAGTTTTTATTCCACGAAACATTTGGAATTTATTTTACGGGCAACTGGAATAAACTGGTCGGATAATGCGTTGTAGAACGTTGACACCAAAATTCGTTCTGGGTTCGCCCACAAGGAGATCTTAGCACATGAGCGACAGCGACCACAGCTCCGACATCACCCGGCGCAAGCTACTCAAACGCATCGGTTTGGTCGGTGCCACGATGTATACAGCACCTGTGCTGACCAATCTGGGCGTTGCACATGCCTCTTCGGGTGGCGGTGGTTCGGGCGGTGGTTCGGGCGGCGGATCGGGCAGTGGCTCAGGTGGCGGAGCAGGAGGTAGCGGAGCTTCAAGCGGCGGCAATAGCGGACCAACAGGCCCCAGCGAATTTGGCCGAAAGAGCAGCCGTGGACGTGGAGATGGCGCTGACAGTGGTCGCGGTGGAGATCAAACCAGCCGCGCACAGGCGCGTCGCGCATCCCAAAGAACGAAACGTGCCGCGCCGCCGCCTGCGGAAATCGTTCTGTTGTTGCCCAGCGGAGTTGGTATCCAACAGGCCCAGGCAGCGGGGTATACCGTGCGCGCTCAGGCCTCGAATACGACGCTGGGGGGCACACTCTACCGGCTCCGACTTCCGCCCAACAAATCTGTGGCAGAAAGCAAGTCAGAACTTAAGGGCCTGATCCCGAATTCCACGGCGGAAGAAAACCAGTATTACACACCTGATGACTTTCTTTGTGACGAGGACGGCTGTGCTGCGCATGAGCTTATCGGATGGTCGGGCTGGCCCAGTATCTATGCGCCCCGTATCGGCATGATCGATACCGGTGTTAATCGCGAACATGACGCTTTGGCCGGGCAGAAGCTGACCATTCACCAGACTGATCTTGGGGGGCGCATGGCGTCAGGGCGCAAGCACGGCACGGCGATAGCGGCCATGCTGGTGGGGCGTCTGGACTACCGCGTTCCCGGCCTTTTGCCCAACGCAGAAGTGGTGGCTGTCGAGGCTTTTCACAGCGGTGCCCTGGGCGATCAGGCAGATGTTTTTTCACTCGCGCAAGCGGTTGATATTCTGATTCAGGCCAAGGTTGGCGTCATCAACATGAGCTTCTCCGGCCGGAACAATCCGCTACTGCAGGAGGTTATTATCCGCGCGACAGACAGTGGTATCGCGGTTGTGGCAGCTGCAGGCAATGGCGGCCCCGGGGCAGAGCCCGCCTATCCGGCAGCGTTTGAACAGGTGCTTGCCGTCACCGCCGTTGACAGCAACGAGCACATCTATCGTCAGGCCAATCGCGGCCCCTATATCAATTTTGCGGCACCCGGTGTGCGGGTCTGGGCTGCGGCATCTGTTTCGGGAGGTCGGCTGAAGTCGGGAACCTCTTATGCAGCACCGTTTGTCACCGCGTCGCTTGCGGTGCAAAAGCTGCGTGGGCCTGGGCTTCCACTTGAACAAATTATTAGCGAGATGACGCGGTGTGCGAAAGACCTGGGCGATCCAGGGTTCGACACCACGTTCGGCCATGGCCTTGTCGCGGCACCTGGGCAATGTTTTGCCGATCAACCACAGGTATTCCCGGTGGCCGGGGAATAAAGCATGGCCCTTGGCGTTTTCCTTACATCGCCGGCGAAGGCGATGGAGTGAAACAAAGGAGATTGACCATGGACGACACGACGAAAACCGACCTGTCGCGCCGCCAATTGCTAACGCGATTGGGTTTGGCAACAGGCGCGGCTTATGCTGCACCTGTCATGATGCACCTTGGTGCTGCACATGCCTCCAGCGGCCCCGGTGGGGACTCTGGTGGCGCTGGCTCTGGCGGAGGTTCCGGTGCCGGCTCCGGTGGTGGTTCAGGCGCTGGCTCCGGAGGTGGTTCGGGCGCTGGGTCAGGTGGTGGCTCCGGCGGGGGATCTGGAGGCGGTTCCGGTGGCGGATCTGGCGATGGTTCCGGTGGAGGATCCGGTGGCGACTCCGGCGGCAGTTCGGGCAGCTCTGGCGGCAGCTCAGGCCCATCATCAAGCCGGGACGACATCTGATATGGCTCAACGCAGCCCACGCTGCAAAAAAGATGGGGCGCGTCTAAGGCGCGCCTCTGTCGTGCAGACCACTCACTTGGGTCGCACCGATGTAGCTCATGCCATTGAGTTACACGATGCCGAGGAGGTCATCAGCGCGTTAGGCACCGTCATGGAAAATTGGAACCTGACAAATTCCAGGGGCCAGGTTGCGGATGATACTCCTGTCTCAAGAATACACGGAGCGCCTGGCGGGCGGTACAATTTTCAATCCTGGTGGTCGCGCCGCCCCTTGAAGAGCATTGGTCTGGCAGGGGCCGCCTGTGGCGCAGTCGCGGATCTGACGCAGGGCTTTTGCGATGCGCGCCCCGGCATTTTGGCACTGCATTGCGGGGCCGTTCGTATTAACGGACATTTGGTTGCCTTTACGGGCTACTACCGCACCGGAAAAACGACATTGGTGACACGTCTTGCTGCGGAACCTGAACTAAGCCTGTTCTGCGATGATGTGCTGCCGGTATTGCCTGATGGCACGGCAATTGCGCTTGGTATTCAACCCCGCCTTAGATTGCCTTTACCAGACAATGTCGCACCAGAATTTCGCAGTTTCGTAGACCACAACCTCACCATTCGCGACAGTCGCTACGGCTATGTAGCCAGCCCGACGCTTGCTCCGCACGGGACGCGCGCTCCGCTTTCGGCCATCGTTGTGCTGTCAAGGTGCGAGGGGGTACCCGCTTCTTTGCACCACGTGGATGTGGCCGAGGCCGCCGGTCATCTAATCCGTCAGAATATTGCCGATCCCGGCGCAGCTGAAACCCATTACGATCAGATCGCAGCGATGGCCAATCGGCTTCTTTGCCTGAAACTGAGATACTCTGATCTGGAAGAAGCAGTGGCCGTTCTCCTGGAAGCCTTTGAAAGCGATACTATCCCTGCGCCGGAGATCAATATCCAACCATCCCTGCCGCCGGAGCCTACCAAAACGGCCTGCGAGATTGCCGATCTTAAAATACTCTTTCGACGCAGCGAACAAGTAGCCCAGCGGGTCATCGGCACCGACACGTTTTTGTGGCAAGTAGAAGATCGAAATTTCTACAGCCTGAATCCCATAGCCGCTGCCATTTGGACTTTGCTTGAGACCCCAATGACGGGCCTGGAACTGGTTGGCATCCTGCAAAAAGCCTTTTCGGAAACCGAAGGTGCCAAAATCGAAAGCGATACCGCAGAACTTCTGGGCGCATTGCTAACACGCAATCTGGTCTCGACATGCGAGAAAACGATCAGCTAATTTTTGCCGGATAAAAAACACCCCACAAAAAAAGTTGACCGCTCACTGCAAACGCAATGTGCTCGAAACTGCCATTCGCGAAGACGCCGGGAAAGGCAGGTTTGTCTAAGGTTTGTGGCTGCTGTCATCGTGAGATGCAGCGGCGACAAATCTGACAAGGAGGAAAGCGCGGGCTGCTTTCGGTGCTATGGGGATTGTGCGTTGCGGCTACAGTTGTAGCTGACCGGAAGTATCGCCGTCATGGTTTTGGTGAGCACAGGTTGTGTGGTTTTCATGGTCTACCGTGGCTGAACTTCTTGTTTTCGTACATCCAGTGGCCTGTTTTTGTCTCTGCGTCCTGAGACTGGCCGCACTGATTGGTCCGGCGTTCGCGTCATACGATGCCGGGTGTGATCGGTGAATCATACAGCGGTCTCCCATGGTGGGGCTCTGGACTTTGGTGTTTGACCCCGCAAGTAAATGCTATCAAAGGAGCGGCATCAAACCGCGACAGGTCCAATGCCATGATCTGCGCGTCGCTGTATCGTCCGTTCTTCATTCAAAATCTCCTCAGATATCTTGCCGAGAAAATTCTACTTTTGAACACCACTAATTTTAGGGGGGATTACCTATGTACCCGCCAAAAAAGTTGGTCGCGGGGTGATCGATCGTCTGGGACATCTGTATGACCAACTTGGTGGTGTCGAATGCCCTCTCGGGGCCGTCCTCAACGGTCAGATCACATCTTAACCACTACAGATCATTGGACAATAGCAGTAATTCTGCACCGCCTCCGATGGCCTATGATATGGCATAGTCAAGTTGACGGCCAGTTATGAACTGATCCCTTTTGAAGACTGCTCAGAAAATGCAAGAAATATTCGGTAGTACCCCGGCCTGTCAGACAGCGAATTTTTCGGCCAGGGCGCTGGGCAGGTCAAACTCGTCCAGCACCCGTGCGCGCCCTTCTGCCGACATCTTTAGAGCAGTCTTTGCAACAATTCTCTCTATCTTTTCAGCGCCCTGTGTGGGGGCAAAGGGTGCGAAATACCACTTCAAAAAAGTGAAGCAGATCACATCCTCCAGATCTTGCACCTCCGGATTGCGCTTGATCCCTTCTTTGCGGATCATTTTTTGCGCATTTTCAATATCTTGGGCGGTATATCCCGCCTCATCCATGATCTCTCCCACACGGGCCGCGTGATGTTTGGCCAGCGCTGTCCGCCAGCTCAGATATCCGGCACGGCCTTCGGGGAAGTCTTTTCTTTTCAAGACCCAACGTTCAATATGCTGGCCCCGTGCCGCGATTTTCAGCGGCTCTGACGCATCTGGGAAAAGCCGCTCAACCTCTGCACTCATCCGCTGCCCATAAAGCTGTGCTGCTGGTTTGCCTTCGCTTGTGTCGGGGTCATGCGCATTGGCCGTATCAATTGCGGCAAGGGCAATTTTCAGTTTACTCACAATAGTTTACTCCATGAATTCGCCGGGTTTTTTCAGAATACTTCCGCAACGTTGTTATGCTTCGATGATTGTATGACGGCGGGATGCGCGCGCCAACCACCTTCAACTTGAAAACTGCCTGCGACAGACTTTCAGGTGTCACCCACAACCGCCCGGCTATCTGGGCCTTGTCATCAGGCTACGTCACTTCGCAGGGCCCCTTTTTGCAATTGCACAACCGGATCAGGAAATCGGCAACCCGCTGTGCTCCGGTCTGCGCCTTGATTTGTCCCTTCGAAACGCAGCCTAGATCACCTTGATCACGTCCTTGTCGATGGCCAGCATATAGCCCTTACGGGCGATGTTTTTGACCAACAGTTCAGTGACCATCTGATTGCCAAGTGCGTCGCGCAGACGTTTGATGCGGGTGGCGCCTGCGGCCTCTTCGCAGTCCGAAGACGAGCGGCCCGAAATGACGCCTTCAATTTCAGCCCCAGACATCACGTCGTCATCCATGCGGGCTTCGGCCAATACAGCAAGCGTTTCCATGGCCGCCTCTGTCAGTTTGAACCCCATGTTGTTCAGATAAACGGTTTTTTCCTCGCGGCTGATCAGCAATGAGCTGACCTGAATGCCTGCGCGTTCAATCTGTGCCATGCGGCGGTTAAGGGTGACCAGCATGACCAGAAACACCAATGCTGCGATCAGCAATGAGGCGGCAAAGACCAGCAATACGAAAATCACCATGCGATAGCTGATCAGGGTTTCGGAAAACGCAGTGC
>Ga0209345_10006774_pt1 | contig 10320 bp, 12 predicted proteins | sample Cruoilmetagenom7_FD_187294 | JGI IMG/M metagenome (GOLD analysis project Ga0209345, IMG submission 187294) | Oil polluted marine microbial communities from Coal Oil Point, Santa Barbara, California, USA - Sample 7 (SPAdes) (version 2) | ecosystem: Environmental > Aquatic > Marine > Oil seeps ... | reverse complement strand
GAGATAAACTCCGATTTTCAACCCTATTTAGAGCCGTCCGAATATTGTGATTATGATAATCCTCTAATTATTGAGAAAGCCAATGAGATAAGAGAAGAAGTCATTGCACAATCTATGGAGAAGGATATAACTGAAGAAGAGCTCAATAGGAGAATTGCGGTAAGATCCTTCTACTTTGTGAAAGATGAGATACCTTTCTCCAGTGTTTTTGAGTTTGAAGAGGCGTCTGAGACGTTGGAGAAGGAATATGGAAACTGTTTTACAAAATCAAATTTATTGGCCGCCTTATGCAGAGCAAACGGAATTCCAGCCAGATTTCATCTGATAGAAATATCAGGTAAAGCCGTTTCGGATGTGATGCCAAAGATGGGCGGATTGTATCAAAGTGAGAATGCAGAATTGAGGCATTCCGTGGCGGAGATTTACTTGGGCGGAAGGTGGATCAGGGCGGATTGCACGAGGGATAGATATCTCTCTCCCGAGAGGTCTTACGCATGGGACGGAAGGAAAGATACACCGGAAAACCCGTTCAAAATCGGAGAGATCGGAACTTTTGCGAATATCGATCCGAAGAAGGTAAAGGCGATAAAATCGAAAGACGATGTGATTTGGAAGGCCGCCGGGAATATACTCTTGGTCTACATAGACGATTTGAGATTTGAAAGGAGTGGCAAGCGGGCTTTTAATAAAGAGGAATTGGCAGAGATAGGTGAAGAGACACTCCAGTATAGCAAACTTCAGATGAGGCACAAAGGTAATCTGAGTTCTGTCCTCTTATATTTCAGGATCTTGAACGGATTGGGCGGGATGAAGATAGATCTGTTGGAGAAGACGCCCCAAAGAGTCGTATTTACAACTCCAAATCCACTGAGCGATAATTCTTATCTAATCTACGCGAAGTGTTTGGAGGGAGGTGCGAGGTCGATAGATCCGGGTATAAATTATGAGGTCAGAAAGAATGGAGAGCAATTTGAGATTTGTATGACCTCCGATAGCGAAGGAAGCATATTGGCATATTTGGACATCCTTCATTGCATACTTAAACTGGTGGTAAACATGATATATACGCTCTGGACGAGATAAATGGTTGAAAAATGTATTTTATCCCATAGAACCCTTATTTCACAAAACTCGCTTCATAATATCGCTCAATTCTTTACTTAATCCTTCATATCCTTTTTTCATCTTCTCCTCATAGCTCTCTTCGCCGAGTTTTAATATTTCTCTTCCCTTCTCTGCATAAGGTTCAAAACCTTTATCGATCATATATTGAAGCCCGCGAAACGATTTACCCCACTTCAATAGAGGCCTTCCCATCCTCGGAGAATCTTCTAAGCAATAATTTTTTTGTTTCGATCGTCCATTCTGGTTCATATCCGAGTCTTGAAATCTTGTATCCTATGGCAACGATCTCCGGAGCGTCGCACTCACAGCCCAGGGTTGGACGGAGATACAATTCATCTTTATCGAAATCTGGTATCTTCATCCATTCCTCATATTTGGGTATCTCGTAGTTCGGCTTCGGGTCATAATCCTCTGGAGCTTCCTTCCACTGAGCAAATATTTTTGGATGGATTAATCTAAAAAAGAAGAGCTTGGATATGAGTGGGATTGTTCTTCCACCCATCGCCTTCATTAGCCCTAACTGCTCAATTATTTTCATATTTTTATTCTCCCATCTCCGATATTACTTTTGCCATCGCCTCCGTGTATCCCTTCCCCATTTCTATTATTGTATCACCTTACTTTGCCCCTCAAGCACTTTTACAATAACTTAACAAATTCTTCAACTGTCAGACCGGAAATTTCAATGAGCTTCCTGATTGTACCTTTCTTAAGCGATTTATGTTGAGGTATAGAAAGAACTACCTCAGAATTTTCTTTACTCATAATTATATGATCTCCGGCTTGTCTATTTATAACCCAACTATCCTTCTTAAATGCTTTAACAGCATCCTTTCCAGAAATTATTGGAAGTTTTGGCATTTTTGCCATTAAATAACTATTTCCATAGCTCTAGCCTTCGGATTTATTCTTTGATTTCTAGCTTCCATGCAACCTTGAATAGCTTCTTTAATGTTCTCTATTGCTTCTTCTAAAGTATCTCCTTCAGATATACATCCTGGAAGAGCTGGGCACTCAACTATATATCCGCCCTCCTCAGCAGGTTCTACAACTACTTTAAATTTCATATTTTTATTCTCCCATCTCTGATATTATCTTCGCCATCGCCGCCCCGCATCCCCTTGGTTCAGCACTTGGCATCCTTTCAATTTCTCCTTCAAATCTGCCTCAATATCGTGTTCTCCTCTTTCAAACCATTCCGCGGCATGGCTTTCTCATAATCATCCATACAATACTTCACCCTTCTCCACTACCTCTTGAATGAAGAAGTCTTTTATCTCTCGTCTCTCTTCCAATTCCTTCTCTGCTATCTTTGAGATTATCTCATTTGCACTTCTTTTAGTCGTGTTCAATGCTCCCTTCATCATACGCGCTTCATTATATCGCTCAATTTTTTACTCAATCCTTCATATCCTTTTTTCATCTTCTCTTCATAGCTCTCTTTGCCGAGTTTTAATATGTCGCTACCTTTTTCTATGAATTTGCCTTATTTAAAATTTTCTTCGCTCTATTTCTTGCAATTTTCATTAGATTTCTGTGCCGCATAGTCAACCAAATGCCGCCATAATGAACGTTATGAAATACCAAAGACAACATAAAATAGAAGGCATCGCAGCATTTCTCCACCATATATATAATTTTCCATTATATCTTGAAAGTATTGTAGACGCATAAAATGCTTCTAAACCGCCAATAACTAATATTAAAAACCTACTTGTAAAGAAGAACCATACACCAATATATTCGCCAATAAATAAGAACAATATTGATAACAAAATACCAGAAATAACTGAATACAGCGAATCTCTAATAATAAGGGAGTAAACAGGAATAATTGCCCCAATTCCAAAAAATATGAATAATAGCACAAAGTAAAAGAACCGATGTATTCGTTCAGGCGATTCCGGATCAGATTGTAAGAAAGCAGAAATCACAGTAAAGATAACGAGAAGTAAAGGGAAAATGAGATATTTCGGTTTCCAATTCTTTTTATCGCCAAATTCATCCATTTTATTTTGGGATGTTAGCTCTTTATTCTTCATTGATTCGTCTTCATAAACTTTAACTTCTCCTATATAAAAGTAGCTGTACCAAACTAAGAATGCCTCTATCCCTTTAGTTTTGGGGATTTACGATGATATACCCTATCGGGCAATTAACAAGACACGATGATAAAAAAAACTTTTTATATCTCGGAGATGCTTTTATGAAAGTAAGATAGACGGAGTTATAAGATGGATCCATATAAACATTTAACAGGTCTCTACACCCATATTGTTGATCCAGTTTTAAAAGATATAAAAGAAGAGGGCATCACCCTCGCAAAGAAATATCATCTTTCCGATATACTCGATCTCGGTTGTGGAATCGGTAGTCAATGTATAATGCTCGATAAATGTGGATTTAGAGTAGAAGGAGTAGATTACTCCGAGGCGATGATTAGAAGGGCGAGAAGGTATGGTCCATATATTGAATACTATGTCGAGGATTCATCGAATACACATTTTCCAGATCGATCTTTTGACTGTGTAATCCTCTGTTTTGCCTTGCATGAAAACGATGCGAAAGAGAGGGAAAACATTATAAAAGAGGTTAAAAGAGTCCTCAAAGAAGACGGTAAGTTCATCATTACCGATTTTGCTTACCCGAGGCGCCCAAATAGTTTAAGGGCAAAAATCGGGGCTTTTTTATCGATGATCGTAGAGAGATGCGGCGGTGGGAAACATTATAAGAATTATAAGGATTGGATGAAAAATGGAGCCCTGAACGTAATAGAATCGAAGTTTGGTTTTTCTGTTCTGGAAAGACAGAGGATCCTTTTTGGAATAGGAGAGATGGTGGTCGCAGAACGTCCATCATAGAACAGGAAGATAATATGAGGGATAAAGCGGATGTTGTAATCGTCGGTGCGGGACCTGCCGGCTTAACGGCGGCAAAGATATTGGCAGAAGATGAAAAGAAAGTTTTGGTCTTGGAAAAACTTGAAGAGAACGGTAAAAATTTTATTCTCGTATTAAATTTACATGACTTCTTTTATCATCTCATCAATTTTTTTCTTCAATCTCATAAGGTTTTTCAGCTTTTCGTTATACCTCTCTTTACTCCAAACTTCTTCTAAAATATTTCCTTTCCTATATTCCATTGATTGCTCTAAAACTTGGTCAATTTTATATCTAACTCCCAGCATGCCTTTAGAATATAAAAAGTGGTCTGAGAACCCTGCACGAATCCTTCCAAGTGGCAATAAGGTATCTTGGATATATGAATATCCAGCCTTTCCCTTTGTTCATCTCTTCCAATTCTCTGTTCTACGACTTCAGAGAATCCAAATCTAATAAGATCTTTCCCTCTATTATTAACTTCTCATTATATTCTTTTCAATCAATCCCCCCCATCCTCTTTCATAAGGGTTAGATAGTGAAAACAAATAGGTAAAAGATTGGGTTATCCGACAACGCATTGAAATGATAAAGTTTATATAGTGTAAAGTAACATCATTATTCATGGAAAAAGCAGATTTTATCATAGTTGGCTCAGGTGCTGGAGGAGCGACTTTAGCAAAGGAATTAAGTGAAAAAGGAAAAAAGGTAACAATAGTCGAAAGAGGGGTCAAACTAGAAAAACTTGGAAGAGCAAATACTCTTATTCGCAACCTTGAAGGGAACAATCCTTTAAATCTTTTTAAGGGAGCCATAAAAAGAAGAACACCTATACTTAGAACTATTAATTTAGGAGGTTGCACAGTTTTTTCAGGCAATGCTGCTGGCAGAGGTTTAGAAAAACTTCCTGAATTTGGAATAGATTTAGAAAAAGAATATACTGAAACAGAAAAAGAGCTTAATGTTAGGGTCCCATCAAAAGAGAGCATAATAGGAGCATCTAAAAAGGTTATGGAATCTAGTTTAGAATTGGGATATAAAATGGAAACCGTACCAAGTTTTGAATCTCCGGAAAAATGTAAAAATTGTAGTAGATGTCTTTTTGGCTGCCCGTTTGGTGCAAGATGGACCGCAGTTGATTATATAGATCAAGCAGTTAAAAACGGAGCTTCTTTGATTACTAACACAAAAGTAATAAAGGTTTTAAATTCAAATGGAGAAGCTAAAGGGATTAAAGGAATTGGACCAGATGGTCCTGTGGAAATTTTTGGAGATAATGTAATTGTTTCGGCAGGTGCTATGAATACCCCAATAATTTTACAGAACTCTGGAGTTCCAGCAGGAAATAAATTATTTTGCAATTCTGGAAGATTTGTTTTAGCTCCAATTGAAGATGATATAAAAAGCCTTTCGAGCTCTCCAATTGTAGATTCAGAACTTATTAAATCTAAGGGATTTGATCTTGTAGGTTTTAGAGTAAATTCAAAGATCATAAAGTATGCGATGAAGGATTTACCATTTATGTTCGAACTGATAAAATTTATTCCGGGTTTTAGAGCACTATTTGAAAAAAGATGCTTTTTTGGGGGTTGGGTAGTAATGGCTGAAGATGAGCCCAAAGGAGAAGTATATAAAAATGGAGACTTTGAAAAGAGGCCGACTGAAAAAGATAAAGAAAAATTGGATGAAGGCTTAGCTATATATAAAGAAATATTAGTCAATGCTGGAGTGAAAGAAGACGAAGTAATCTCTCCAAATTTGGTCGCCGGCTTTTATCCAGGAGGAACTGCTACAATTGGTGAAGTAGTAGATAAAAATTTGGAGACAAAAATTGAGAATTTATATGTATGCGATGGTAGTGTTTTTCCAAATAGTGTAGATATACGCCCGTTTGCTATTGTACCTATTGTTTCGTTAGCTAAATGGCTTTCAAAAAAATTGGCTTGATTTCATGACTTTCCCAACTATAGAGATCAAGTCCTTATCAACCTCTTCATATTGTTTCTCATCTTTTCAATCTCATAATCCTTTTATCATTTCTTCTAAATCTTCACTCAGTTCCTCATAAGCCCCCTCTTTCTCTTTTCTATTCATCATTTCTCTTCCTCTTTCTTTAAAGAAATCTGAAGATTGATTAAAACTTTTCACAAATCCAGGCATAGACAACATATATTTAAAAATTGGCCTTAGTATTCTTGATGGACCTTCCATATAATAAAATTTTTTAGATCCGGTAATCCAAGATTCTATAGGGTCATCCCCAAACTTTGAGATTGGCAAATTCATAGCTACTTCCATTTCAGCTGAGAATGTCGTATCTGCAGCAATCCATTTATCATCTATCTGGACTTCTGAAAGCCAGTGCATTGGAAATGAATTTATGCTGGTATATAATGCAGAAAAAATTGGACCTAAACCAAAAGTTGAAGCCATACCCTCAGCAAAACTTTTCATCCTTGGGTCTAACTGGATTGAGGGTGTAATTCTATACCGGACTTTCAACCCACCAGCTCTACAAAGTGCTATAAATAAATTTGCCTTCTGAGGGCATATGCCTCTTCCTTCTCTCAAAGTTTCAAGTGCACTTCCACCACCTATATTCCACTTACAGGTATCTTCATCTTTCACCCATTTAAAAACTTTGTTTGCATAATCCCAATCCGATAATTTATAAGCTCCCAATTCATGAGCTAAAGCAACAATTTCTGGAGCAGTTGACTCACAACCTTTTACTGGTCTCAAATATTTTTCTGTTGAATTGTTTACTTTCAATTCTCCTGCTTTAGCTTTTTCCAATAAATCTTTTGGTATTTCAGGACATTTTGAATCTTCCATGGTTGTTTTCTCCTTCCATTCAGCTATGGTTCTTCTAAAAAGAATTGGATGGCGCAAAACAACACCCCCTAAAAATCTAATTAACCACGAGGATACTGGAACAAACGTTGCTTTTATTAGCCCTAAATTCTCAATTATTTTCATAATTTATTCAGACATTTTTTTAACGACTTCTCCTAAAACTGCTGAGCATCCTTTATTTTCAGCCCCATGCATTCTCATTATCTCTGATTCTAAAACCACTCCAGGTCTAGAACAAACTGGACAATGTTCCAATAATCTAACTCTATCTTTGGTAACTATAAATCCTGGATATGAATTTGCTAAAGGGTCTAAGAATGCGAAACGACCGTATTCTCCGTAAGGTAATGGATTCATCTCTTCATCTAAGACATAAGGCTGAAGTAAATAGGGTATGTGTTTATAATTTCCTTCACATTCCATAGGATATACATTCATTTCATTCATTCCATATCCATCTCTACAATTTTCTTTTGGTATCCCAAGATAGTCCTCCAATCTTTCTCCAAATTCTTTTGGAGTCATCATTCCAGATTCTCCAAGTTTCCATCCACCCCAAGAGAATGCCATACCCCCCTCAAAATGAAGTTTTAGCCCCTCTTCCTCCATTTGAGAGATTACTACATCCATTATAGACATGAGTCCTGCCATTATAAGTTTTTTCCCTTTTTTTTCCCATTTTTTAAAATGTTTAATATAGTTTGATACCATTTTTTTGGGAGAAAAACCCCCAAGTTTTTTATCTACCATTATTCCCATAATTACATTTCTTATAAGTTCTGTAGTAAAAGGTTTATCTATCATATACACTTTATCAGATTCTTTATATAGGTAATTAAGCATACCTTCGGTTACTCTTGCTCCCCAAAAATAGGTCTTTGAAGGATCTGGGATAAATGCTGCAATACATGTATCTTTAGGTGGAAATGGCTCTAGTGTTTCTAAATTATTATATTGAAGTGCTAATTTTATCTCATTTATAATATGAAACAACCCTCTATTAAGTGTTATTTGGTCTCTTGGAATAAAACTAAACCTTCCAGAAGTACTAGAACTAAAAGTTAAGTAAATCTTTTCTTTCTCTAATACTTCAATTATATCATCATAAGAAGGGGTTTTTTTGATGCTTATATTTGGTAATTTACCTGTATAAGTTTTATCTAACCAGCCAATAAAGTCCTTATCAGGGTATCCTTTGAAAAACACATCTGGAATTAATGGAATTTTATCAAAATCTTCATCTGTTTTTATATCGTCCGGTTCTACTCCTCTCTTTTTACAATATTCGTGATAAAACCTATTGTTCTCATAATGATGCTTAAATGAATACCTTATTGCATCTTCTCTTAATTTCTTCGCCTGTTTAGGTTCAACATTATAGGTATCATTTACTCCATACAACGCTTCATCTACGGGCGTCCACTGATCTCTCGGCGGAATATATTTCTCCATCTTTTCCCTTAATATATTGCTCATTTTTATTCGTCTCCTTAGAATCACTCAATTTTTTTCATTATATCTTCAAGTTCTCCTCCCAATCCTCCATATCCTCTTTTCATACTTTCATTATATGCTTGACTTCCGCCTGCTTCATCTATTATCTCTTTTCCTCTTTTTATATAAGAGTCAGAGAGTTTGTCAAATTCATGTAGAAATCCTGGCATAGAAGAAAGGAATTTTAAAAGCGTTCTACCAAATCTTGGTGGATCTTCTGTATTTGAAACTTGTCCAAAAGCTTTAGCCAAAGATTCTACAGGTTCTTCTCCAAATCTTAAAACTGGAAGGTCTAAGGCTGCTTCCCATTCATCTTGAAATGTTGGCTCTGCAGCAATCCATTTATCATCTATCTGGACTTCTGCAAGAGAGGATATTGGCCACCCAATCAAGGTATTATTTATGGCAGCATAAATTGGGTTCATACCAAAAGCTGGAGCCATAGTCATATCAAGCCCCTGCATTCTGGAGTCCAACTGTATTGAAGGCATAACTCTACATCTCGCTTTTAATGCTCCAGCTCTGCAAAGGGCTATAAATAAATTTGTTTTTTGAGTACAAAAACCTCTCCCAAGTTTCAAAATATCAACTGCACCTCCCTGGCCTATGTGCCATTTAATATGATTTTTCACCCATTTAAAAACTTTGTTTGCATAATCCCAATCCGATAATTTATAAGCTCCCAATTCATGAGCTAAAGCAACAATTTCTGGAGCAGTTGACTCACAACCTTTTACTGGTCTCAAATATTTTTCAGTTGAATTGTTTACTTTCAATTCTCCTGCTCTAGCTTTTTCCAATAAATCTTTTGGTATTTTATAATCTGGCTTTGGGTCCTCCATCCCTTCAGGTTTCTCCTTCCATCCACCTACTGTTCTTCTAAAAAGAATTGGATGTCGTAGTACAACGCTCCATAAAAATTTAATTAACCATGAGGATTCCGCTTTTATTAGTTTTGTATTCATTTTTATTTATTCAGGCATTTCTTCTATAATTTTTGCCATTGCTCCCGCACATCCTTTCGCTTCAACGCCCGTCATCCTCTCAATTTCGGGACCTAATACGGGACCGTGTCTATCACAAACAGGACAATGCTCCAATAACTTAACTCTATCCCCAGTAACTATAAATCCTGGATACGAATTCGCGAGAGGATCTAAAAATGCAAATCTCCCATGTTCCCCATATGGTAATGGGTTCATCTCTTCATCCAAGGCATAAGGTTGAAGAACGCAAGGTATATGCTTATAATATCCTTCACACTCCACAGGAAGTGCAGTTATTTCATTCATTCCATACACATCTTTAATATTTTTTTCAGGTATTCCCAAATATTTCTTTATTTTTTTCTTAAATTCTTCAGAAGACAAAGATTTACCCATTGCCTTCCATCCACCACCAGTATAAGCTACAGCATTCTCATAACGCATTCTTATTCCTTCTTTTTCCATTAGAGACATTAGAGGGTCTATTGTTGATGGAGGTCCACCAAGTATTATGGTTCTTCCCTCTTTTTCCCATTTTTTCAGATATTTAATATAATTTGACATAATTTTTTTCCTTGAAAGGGTCATAACTCTACTAATTATTTTCCCTTTAATCCCCTTTGCCCTCCCAAGTGAGATACTCATCAATTCTGTAGTCAAAGGCATATCTGTCAAATATACTTTTTCAGATTCTTTATATACATCATTTATTAGAGCTTTGAATAAGCTTGCTATATAGAGATTGGTCTTTGAAGGGTCTGGAATAAACATTGCTAAACCTACATTTTTTGGAGGAAATGGCTCCAATGTCTCTAAATCATTATATGGGATTAACAGTCTTATTGTATCCTTTATTGAAAACCTTGCCCTAGAAAACGATAGCCAATCTCTTGGTATGAAGCTAAATTTACCAGATGTGCTAGAACTAAAAGTCAAATAAACATTTTTCTTTACTAATTCCTCAATCACATCATCATAAC
>Ga0209345_10006772_pt1 | contig 10320 bp, 19 predicted proteins | sample Cruoilmetagenom7_FD_187294 | JGI IMG/M metagenome (GOLD analysis project Ga0209345, IMG submission 187294) | Oil polluted marine microbial communities from Coal Oil Point, Santa Barbara, California, USA - Sample 7 (SPAdes) (version 2) | ecosystem: Environmental > Aquatic > Marine > Oil seeps ... | reverse complement strand
CGATCTGAAATCGCCCGCACCATGAACGACGTGAGCGAGATCATCGCGCGCCGCGGTGCTCCGGGCTTCATCAGCTTCGATCATGATCTGGGGGAAAACGAGCCGACCGGATACGATATCGCCAAGGCCCTCGTGGAGGCTGACATTTCGGCGCGCGAAGGTGGTTTCTCTGCGCTCGGCAATTCCGACGCGATCCTGCCTGCGTCCCTGGATTTTCGGTTCCTGCAAGGCTTCAGGTTCTACGTGCACTCGCAGAACCCCGTCGGGGCCCGGAACATCCAGCTCTATCTCGAAGGCTACCTGAACCTCCTGGGCCGGGACTGATGCGGACGATCACCGGAGCACGGCCCAGGGCCCTATCTCCTTCGCAGATGCAAACCGCCGCCGGGATTTCCAAATCGATGTTCGTCATCCACTACTACATGGACCGCAGCCTCGTTGCGATCGAAGGCCCCGTGGAAAGCGCGGGCGCAGCACAGGACTATCTCGATCGACGCAGCCATTACCTCGATTTCGAGCCGCGCGTTCTGTCGATGAACGCCCCACGCATGCATGCGTCGGCCTGCGCCGCGACCCGCGCCCGGCTCGACAACGCCGGCGCTCGCTCGATTTCACCTCTCTCTGCCTGACCAACCCGGTCCAAGGAAAACGTCCAGTCGCTCCCGCGGCTGGCCGTTTTTGTCGTCACCTGCCTGCACCGGATCAGGATGGCTGGACAGCCTTGCAGCCATCCCCGGCACTGCGCCGGAACAGGCGCAGCACCATCCGCTTGAGGTGCAAGGCACGCTGGCGTCGCGCTTCGCGCAGGATCTTCTCGACCTGTGCGTGAGTGGGGGTGGTGAACTCGATATCGGTCATCTCGTTAGAGGCTTTCTGAGCTGAGTGGGTCATGGAATTGATATTGCCGCATCGTGGCAATCTCCCAATCACAGCCGCCATGCTCCAGGCGCATGGCGTGATCCATCCCGGGTTTTTTCCTACCTTCGAGTAAGTTGACTTACCGATGAATCCTCGAGGAGTTTTTCCATGACCGCTCACAATCGCGCTCACAATCGATCACTTCTGGGAAATATTCTGGAGCGTCGCGACGCCCTTGCTCGGCAAATTTCCGAACGCCAGGCGCGCAGCCGGATTGCGACGATGGTCGTAGTTACCATCCTCGAGATCGCGGTAGCAGGGCTGGTTCTCTCCCATGCCCCCGACATCGAGGCCGGAATTGCGCCTGTCTTATTTCTGCTTTGCTTTTGTTTCGTTTTCAACGCCTCTTCAATTCACATCTGCCGCAGAACGATTTCCCTCGCGCATTCGGCATGACGCTGCATGACGCTGCATGACGCAAGGGAATTTCCTCAACTGCGCTCCGACCGAACCCCTCTGAACATCGTCTTGACGCGGGTCAAAAAAACCTCTTTTCGATGCACAGCACAATTTTTGAGCAGTTTGAAAACTTGACCCACTCTTCATCGCAGGAGGATGGATTGCCATCCACCATCAACCTCAGCTATCTCCCATGCAGCGGACCGATCGACTACCGCCAGGCTCTCGAGGGCATGTGCCAGACCATGGGTCTCGATTACGCGCTCTTCGCCGCCCGCCTTCCCGGATCGGCCAAGACCTACTTCTACTCGACCTACCCGCTCGAATGGACATGCCACTACATCGAGAACAATCTCGCCGCTATCGACCCCGTCATCGGCATCGCCACGGAATCCGTTCTTCCCTTCGATTGGCAGCGCCTGCGTGATCAGGAGAACTTCAAGGTTCTCGCGCAGCATCGCGCGAAAATGGACATTCCGATCAACGGAATGACCGCGCCGACCCATTCCCCGCGTGGCGCCCTCAGTATCCTGAGCGTTTGCAAGGCCACCACCGATAGTGAATGGACCCGGCACATCACGCCGCGTATCGGGCAAATCATGCTTTGCGCGGCGAAGCTGCACGAGGATATCATCTCCCATCTCGATCGCGGAGCGGATCTCGGGCCCAACGGCGTGGTCCTGGGGCCTCCCAATCTCGACACGCGGCACGTCGAAATCCTGAACCTGCTTGCCGAAGGCAAGAACCTGGAAGAGATCAGCGCCAGCACGGGACTCAGCCGGCGCAGCACGATGATCCAGATCGATCACATCTGCGCCCTGCTCGATGCGATCAATGAAAGCCATGCCGTGGCCCGCGCCATTGGCCTGGGGATCGTGTCTGCCCCTCTCGACGCAGATCCCAAGGCGGCCGACGGCAAGAATTAAACCTGTAGGTCTCTTCCGCCCCAGGCGGCACCCCGTCCTTGCCCGAACGGAGTGCCGCCTGGCGGCAATCGGACCGATCTTCCGATCGGCTCTGACAGAGGAGGTCCCATATGCCCCGCGATATCACCACAGAAGCGCTTGCAAAAGATGCCGTAGACGACCTGCTGAAGGGGCGTCAGATGCTCACCGCCACCGTCTCGGGGTCGGCGCTCTACGGCACTGCCAGCGCCAACTCAGACGATGACCTGCGCTGCGTCTTTCTGCCCACGCGCGTCGAAATCCTGACCGGGAAGGCGAGCTTCGGCCTTGATTCCAACAAGGCCAACAAGCGCCTCGGCGCGGGCGATGTAGACGTCGCAGGCGTCTCCCTGATGCGCTACCTCGGCCTGCTCGGCAAGATGGACATGATCAGCACCGAGATGCTCTTCGCGTCGCGCTCCGCGGCGGCGCGCATCGGCGATCTCCACCCGGTCTTCGACCTCCTGTGGGAAGCGCGCGAGAAGCTTGTCGCCGGCAATTCCAACTCCGCCATCGGCCACGCCCGCCAGCGCATCGGCGCGTTTTTTCCCTCCGACGACGCCAGTCTCGACGCGGTGCGGGCCGCCCATGAAATCATGACCTCCATCGCAGGCGACCGCCTCATCGACGAGATGGACAAGGTGGCACGCCTTGCCGCGATCGACGGTGTCGATGTCGTGGCAGTGCCGGCCGATCGCTTCACTCCCACCCGCGGCTGGAGCGATCTCACCGAGGAGGAGCGCAGCACGGGCCTGGCCGCCTCCGAGCCGCTCTTCGTCGTCGTGGCCGGCAAGAAGATCGGGCTGACCAACCCGCTTCGGGAGGCCATCCGGGTCGTTGAGCGCCCACTGAACCGGGACGCCGAGAACAAGCGTATCGCCTCCCGCGGAGAGAACATCGCCTGGAAGGATGCCTATCAGGGGGTCCGCCTGATCCACCAGGCCATCGATCTTCACGAGACCCGAGAGCTGATCTTCCCACGTCCCGAGGCACCGCTTCTGCGCAAGATCCGTGCCGGGGAGATGACGCCCTGCGAGCTGAAGGATGCCATTGCCGAGGCGATGGATCGGCTGCGTCTGGCAGAGGAACGCTACCCCTTCCGGACCAACGCCTGCGAGGACACTACCCTCGAGATCATCTGCGAGGCCCATGAAGCGGTGGTGCGCAGCTGAGCTGAAGGCCCCGCCACGTTCGGCGGCACCGCCAGGCGTGGCGGGGGCTTCGCCCCCGCGCCCCCGCGCCTCGCGGGGCGCAAGGACAAAACCCCGACCCCTGATCCATGACGCGATCCTGGAGCGATTTCCGCGGGGGCTGAACATCTTCTTGCCTCGAGGCGGCGGGCTTTTTCCAATTCCAGGAGAGAGGGCGACCGGGCGGGTCGGACGCGAAGGTCGATGGCGTCCCCGCCTCCCGCACCCTTCTCGCCAAGCGAAGGGTGCGTCAGACGCGCCCGCAACCATTCACCTCGGGAGGCTTCATGGCCGATTACGATTTCTCTGCCGCCGCGCAATACGCAGCCCTTGGTCGCGCGGCTGCCCCTGCGGCGCGCAGCCGCGAAATGCCCGATCCCGCTGCCATGCGCGGCCTGGCAGCGCTCGGCGCCTATGTCGGCAATGCCGACAACCATCCGCCCGCCTTCGATCAGCCCGACCTCGAGGCGGCCTGAGCCTTCGGAGGTCATTTCGCCTCGATCATCATATTCAACCCCGGTGCGCCCATCGCGCACCGGGGTTTTTCTTTTTCCAATCTCTGCTGGACCGAACCCCATCCTAAATCTGTTCTCCGGCTCCCGGAGACGGACCGATTTCCTGATCAGACGCCGCTCATGCGGCCAGATCAGACAGGGCCGATCCCATGCAGCACGTCTCCATCCGCGCCGAAGGCCAGGGCCTCGTCCAGGCCGTTATCCATCTCGAGACGGAAATCTCGCGCGTCGAGGAAGGGCAGATGATGCGCCTTATCCAGATCAAGGCGGTCGCGATCAATCCCGCCGGCGCGCGGACCGAGATCGGCCGGCTCTGCGCCTGGCAGGGCCTCTACCGCGACCTCGCCGCCCGGCTCGTCGACGCCGAGGCTGATGCCGGCGAGATCGAGGACGAGTTCGACGAGATTTCCTACGACGCCGGTCGCGCCGTGCAGGAGATGTTCTCCGGCCGCGGCCAGCTCGATCCGGAAATCGGCGCCTCCATCTTTCGCGACCGCCCCGCCTCGATCGTCTATGTCGAGCAGGTCTTCACCCACCCCGCGGCGCGCGGCGCAGGCCTCGCGCTGCGCATGCTCGGCGAGCTCCGGGCGCTTCTCGCGGGCGCTGCTTCCGTCGCACTTCTCAAGGCGGTGCCCATCGAAACCCCCTATGACGGACCCTCCGACGACTTCCGGCGAGGCGGACTTGCCGCGGACCGCGCCGGGCGGGACGCGCTCGTGCGCTACTACCGCTCCGAGCCGACGCTCGGCCTGCGTCCGCCCCATGCCGCCTGCACGCGCAACCTTCTGGCCGCGATCTGGCCGGCGATGCCCGAGAGCGATCTCTTCGAGATGCGCCTCGCCCTGCCGTCCGGGACCTGGGAGGAAAATCTCTGACACTGTCGGAGAGTCTCAAAGACGGGGGTCGCCTCAATGCCTGCCCTTCTTCCTTTCGAGAAAGAAAGACAGACAGCGAGGCTCTCGACATGAAGATTACCTTCCGCATCTTGCACGCCCTGGCTCATTTCTGCGGGGTCGTCTCCACAATGACCCTCTTCGCATCGCTCTACGGCGCGGTGCATTTTCACCAGGCAGGCTACGACAACATCGCCTGGCTCTGCCTTCAGCTCGCCATCGTCAGCCTGGCCACGACATCCGTCTCGCTCGTCGCCTGCCTTTCCCTCCTCGCTCAGGCTCGAGGCAAGCGGACGATCCACCCCGCCCCCTTCCGTCATGTGGGAGATCCCCTGTGATCGCCCCCAACACCCGGACGCTCTACGTCCAGCCACTGAACGGGGCCGAGGAAGGCCCCTTCGATCCCGGCGATGCCGCAAGGGTCGTGAAGCGCCTCATCTATGCCGCCCCCGACACCCTCGAGGCCATGGAGCGCGAAGCCGCGGCCGGTGCCCCTGGTCCCTGGCACTTCAGCTACGGGTTCCACTCCGTCAGCGTCCAGGTCGGCTCCTCGAGAGGCACCCTTCGGACCACAGCCACCGCGCACGGCTGATCCGCACACCCCCACACCACAGACCGGCAAGGAGCCATCCCATGATCGTCACCATCTCCCTCGGACAACATGCCTCCGCCCAGGGCGTTCTCGTCTCCTCCTCGGGCCAGCAGGCAAAGATCCGCATCGGCACGCGTATCCTCGAGGGCACGCTCATCTCCGATCTTGCCGCGCGCCGCGCGGGCACGCCGTTCCCGGCAGCCGCCGAGATCGAGGCAGCGCCGGCCTGATATCCCGGCATCGAATAGCGGTCTCTACCGCTGACAAAACCCTCGCCTGCGACCTCGTTCCGCCCGGAACGACCGCTCGAACCCCGGCACGGTGCCCCACCCCCTGCCGGGGTTTTTCATTTCCGCGCCGCGAGCGGCCCGGGTCGGGAGGCCTCCGGATGCGCCGGGCCGGCCTCATTGGTGAGACCGCCCGGCGCTGCCGGCGCCAGAAGGCAGGACGGAAGCGCGCAAGCGCCTTCCCTTTGACCTCCTTTGACGAAAGGATTTCCCCATGACCCCATTCTGGGTTGGAATGCGCATTTTCCTCATGCCGACGCTCATTCTCGTCGGCATCCTGTGGGTCAAGGACGAGGTCGGCGGGGGAGCCTCGACCGGCCATACGGGCGCCGCGATCGGCGCGAACATGATCAAAGCCCCGATGTCGATGCTCGAAGGCCTCGGCGGCCTCGCTGGAGGCGGGGGTGCCTGCAACACCCTGGGCTTCGGTTGCGGCGGCTCGATCACCGCCGGCGCCAAGCGGGTGCACCCCTAAGCCGCGGAACCGCCTCTTTTTTGAGGTGAGGAGATCGATACAAGATCATCGAAGCGGCGCCGCCCCGCCCCTCCATCGAGACGGGGCGGCGACGCCCGAGAGATACCGGGGCAAATCGGCCCCGACAGGAAGGATGCACACCATGACCTACATCATCTGCGCCGATGGCGCCTGCTCCGGAAATCCCGGCCCCGGCGGCTTCGCCTTCGAGATCTGGCAGGGCAGCGTCGCGGAAGGCAACGAGATCACCGGCGGCGCCGGCTCCTCTGCGGCCACGACCAACAACATCATGGAGCTGAAGGCCGCGATCGGCGCCTTCGAGGCCCTGCGCGACCTGGTGGTCTGCGGCGACGTGCCTGCCGGCAGCGAGGTCAAGCTGCGCTTCGACAGCCAATACGTCCTCAAGGGCATCTTCGAATGGATGACCGACTGGAAGGCGCGCGGCTGGCGCACCGGCGCCGGCAAGCCGGTCAAGAACCGCGAGCTCTGGGAGGAGCTCGACACCCTGCTCCAGGATCTGGATTTCCGCCAGATGAGCCTGAAACCCGACTGGGTGAAGGGACATGCCGGCGACATCGGCAACGAGCGCGTCGATGCCAAGGCTGCGGAAATGCGCGATCTGGCCCGGATCGATCTCGACCAGGCCGCCGCCCACGCAACCACCACGGAGTCCCCGGACGCACTGGCCCACACGCCCGGTGCCGTCGACCTCATGGCAATGACCAGACTTCCGAATGCCCCGATGCCTGATCCTCTCGACCTGGTCGGTCTGCCCAGGCTCCCGGAGACCCCGGAGACCGCGAAAGCCGAGGCGACCAACTCCGAGCAGGTGCGCCTGATGCGCACCATCCTCGGGCTCTACGAGAGCGGCGACTACTCGGTGAAGAAGGTCATCGAGGAAATCCGCGCCAACGCGATCGCCCTGGGCTGCAAGTAGGCGCCCGCCGACCACCGGGTCGATTGCTCAAGGCGCGCGCGGCAGCGCGCGCCGCCACCCACATAAGGGAGATCCAAGATGGGCATGAACACCGTCGTCGTCATGTTGAACGACAGCACCGGCAGATGGCCACAGGAGATGGCCCGGGCGATGCAATCGCGGGACCTGCCGTCCCACGATGGGCGCTTCTCCTGCGGGCAGGTCATCTCGACTGCCCATGCCTCCTACACCCAGGTGGTCGCGGTGGGTGGCAACACCGGTGCACTGCTCTCGCCGACCACCCCGGCCCGGGAGGATCATCTCAAGGCACTCGCCGAGATCCTGCGCGGCCACGGATACACCGTTAAGGCCCCCGGCGCCACGCGCGCCCAGGGGCCGCTCAACTGGGGCTTCAGTGCCGAGGAGGCCCGGAAGGCCCGGGACGCCGAGAAGATTTCCGAGGCCTCCGGTCCCGAGACGGACACGCGATGAGCATCGCCTCTCGCACCCCCATACTGGCGATGGGGAAGGTGCAGTTCACCAGCCGCGACATTCTCGCCCTTCCCGACCGGGATCTCGAGATCCTCAAGCATTCCCTGGCGGACCACATGGGCGCATGCACCGACGGGCTCGCGGCCGAGATCGTGGTCGGGCGCCTCGCGCCCCCGATGGACGTCGCCGCGATCGACCAGATCAAGATCAAGCTCGACATCATCGGCGACAAGGCTTTCGGATGGGGGTGCTTTTGCACCGACAGATCCGATCGCGCCCGCTGGGCTCGACTGAACGAGCGCATGGCGCCAGACGTGAAGTCGCGCCTGCACGACCTGGCTTGTCGCGCCTTCGCGGCGCCCCGGGAGGCGCGCGACATGATCTACCATGTCGAGCAGATCACCCCCTTCGCCCCGAGCAATCATCAACGCATGCAGCTGGCCCGGCTGGCCGAGGCCATTCCCGACTGATCCATAAACTGACCCGGAGATCTCCGCGATGCCCTTCTATCACGCCACCTCGGCCGAGAACCTGTCCTCGATCCTGGCGCGGGGCCTCGAGCCCCGGATCGGGGCCCGCAGCCGGATGATCGGCGAGGAAGTGCCCGCGGTCTATCTTTTCCAGACCATGGCGCTTCTGGAGGATGCCATCGGCGGGTGGCTCGGCGACGCCTTCGAGGAGGCGGGCATCGAGAGCGCGGCCTTGCTCGCGGTCAATCTATCTCCCGAACTCGAGGCCCGACTGATTTGCGACGGGTTTTCGCACTCCTCCTCGGTAGCGATCCCCGCCGATTCCATCCAGCACATCCGCACCGAGACCCTCGCAGGATGAGCCCGAAGCAAGGAGAGCAACCCGCCATGCATGATCCAAAAGAAGATCCTTCCGGCGCCCGGTCCAGCTGGGTGATGTCCCGCTTCGGAAGTTTCCTGTTGGGATTTGCCGACCATCCCGGAGATGATTTCGACCTGCGCCGCGCGCGCAGGATCGACGTTCTGGCAAATCTCGCCGCGGCGATCGTCCATGGCACACTCGCCGGCATTCTGGTCTACATGCTCACCGGATGACTGGCCGGCCCCATGCATGACACCCCATGAACCGGAGATCCCAATGTCCTATATCAGCAACGCAGACGGCGCCTACTACACTGCCGAAATTGACGCCTACGGCATCACCGACGAGATGATGACCGATCAGGGGGTCCCGGTGGGCGATCTTCACCCCATCGGGGATTGTTCCCTGACACCGGGCGATCCCTCTCCGGTGGGCCGCACCCATGAGGGCGATCTCGCCTACGTCATCTTCCCCACGAAGGGAGAGCTGAGCCTCACTCGTCGCGACTGGGCTCATCTCGCCCACCTCCAGGCCCGGGCAGCCCGTATCACCAAGGTCCCCGAGTGGCCCTATGATGGTCCCACCATCGTGCTCTTCATGCGATTGCTGAACGAGGCGGTGCCGCATGTCTACTTCCAGGCAAGCAACCATGACGAGATGACCTTCAAGGCGGCCCAGCTGGCCGTTATCGAGGGGCGGCTCGACGATCTCCCCGATATCCTCGGCTAAGACAGCCTCCTTCCTGCCTGTCTTTCGATGACGCCCACCTGGCCCGCGGCCGGGTGGGCTTTTTTCTTGGCCCAAGCTGCGCGGGAGAGCAGGCACAGAGTGCGGCAGCTTCCTTGTCAGTCGCGGCATGTCTGGGAGGGAGGCCCTGGAAGGATGGGTGGGCGTATTTGGGAGGCGGTCTGCGGGAGGCGGTCTGCGGGCGGCACGAGCGGCCGGCCATGACCGGCGTGCGGAACGTGAGCCGGGCTGCGGCCGATCCGGTCCACGAGGACGCGGAGGGCTGGTGGTTCCGGGATGAGACCTGGGCCGACCGGCTCGGTCCCTGCCCCAGCGAGGCGGCGGCGCGCGAGCGCCTGAAGGACTACGCGCGCCAGCTCTGAGCGGCGCGCGATGACGGCAGGCAGGCGAGGACGAGGGGCGGGCGCCTCTCCCCGGTCTCATTGGCGAGACCGGGGCCAGGCCCCGACCAGAAATCACGAGAGGTTCCCGATGACCGATATGCTGACCGATACCGCGCACCAGACCGCCCTGCTCGATCGCGCCATCAAGAGCATCGGAGAGATGATGATCCTGCCGTTGGCGGATCGCGACGAGGTCGACGCCGCCGTCGGCGCACTGCGTCAGACCGTGGCGGACGTGCTCGCGCAGACCTTCCCCGCGACCGACCCGGGCCTCGCGGAACGCCGGGCCCAGGTCCAGGAGGTCGAAACCGCGCTCGATGCACTTCCCGAGGAGGTCGACGAGGCCGCTATCGCGATTTGGGACATCGCCCGCGATGCGTTCCGCAAGGGGCGCCGCCGGGCGGCGAACGAACGGTTCCGGGCGACCCGGATCGCCTCGGAAGAAATGGCCTGACGCCCCGGGCGCAGACCGAAAAAAGGCGGGCCGAGAGCCCGCCAGGATAGGCCAGCAAGCTTACCGTCTCTCATGGATGTGAGACGGCCCGCAGCCGGGCCAAGAGAAATCAGCAGAGAAGGAAGATCCCCATGTCGAACAAGACCCATACCGCCCCCTGGCCGCAGCGCTTCGGCACCATCGACAAGCTCCAGGTCAAGACCGGCCGCAAGGGCCGCTATGCCGTGGTCAGCGTGAACTGCAAGACCTTCACCCAGACCGCCTTCGCCTTCACCGACAAGCTG
>Ga0209345_10006771_pt1 | contig 10321 bp, 9 predicted proteins | sample Cruoilmetagenom7_FD_187294 | JGI IMG/M metagenome (GOLD analysis project Ga0209345, IMG submission 187294) | Oil polluted marine microbial communities from Coal Oil Point, Santa Barbara, California, USA - Sample 7 (SPAdes) (version 2) | ecosystem: Environmental > Aquatic > Marine > Oil seeps ... | reverse complement strand
TTTTGTCGGGACCAAGCCTTTTATAGTTGTCGGTTGCGCCCTATCTTCATCTCCATGAGCAAAACAACGTCCGACTCAAGGAATGATCCACCCCAATCGCAAGAGAGGCCATGGCACCATCTTTCGGATGGACGGTTTCGCAATCCGAAAGGCAGTCCCAAAAAGTCGGTGCCTCTTCGGATCGCTCTGCCTTATTTCGCTCAAATGTTTGGACGAAGTTTCAATAAGATCGATGTGCCGACATCTCATGTGGTGGACCGCGAGCGCGCGACACGCGACCTTCGCAAGCATATGAATGCGACGGGTGACTTCATAACGTGGCTCGGACATGCATCTTTCTTGTGTCGTATCGCGGGCAAGACAATCCTCACTGACCCCTACCTCACGACCTACGCGGGACCTGCGGGGTTTGGTCCTCGTCGGTATGTCAAAAGCGGGATCGCGATCCGTGACCTCCCGCCGATTGATGTCTTAGTCGTTTCTCATAATCACTACGATCATCTCGACGAGCGAGCGCTCGCTCAACTGCCAGATAAAAACAGCACAACAGTGCTCGTCCCCCTGAAGCTCGGCGATTTCTTCCGCAAGCGTGGGTTTGCGCATGTAGTCGAAATGGATTGGCACGATGAGCTTGTTCTCAATGATCTGAAAGTTACCGCTCTGCCAGTTGTGCATTGGTCGCGGCGCGTCGGTTTTGACTACAACACATCGCTTTGGGCGGGCTTTGCCTTCAAGGGCCCCGATCAACATCTCTTTTTTGGCGGGGATTCTGGCTATGGCCCCACCTTCAAGGAAACCGGCGAACGCTACGGCCCCTTCGATACGGCTCTGTTGGGCATCGGGGCCTATGCGCCCCGGGAAATGATGAAGGCCTCTCACGCAACCCCAGAAGAAGCCGTTCAAATGGGCCAGGATCTCCGCGCTCATACGCTTGTCGGCATGCATTGGGGCACCGTGGTGCTGACCCAGGAGCCGCCGTTTGAGCCGCCTGAACGGTTTGTTTCGGCCGGAAAAGACGTAGGTCTGGCCGACGAGGCAGTGTGGGTGATGAAGATTGGGGAAAGCCGGTCTCTCAAAGCAAACTGGCCGTCGAACGTCTGATCGGTTATTCCGGGGGAACCACTAGTTCTCTGAGCGAGATGACCATGGCTCTTTCGACCGCGCGATCCCCCTTTGTTGCCAACCAGGCAGGTATCCGTCTCCAAACCATCATGTTGCTGCGCTGGCTCGCAGTGGCGGGGCAGCTGGGGGCGGTCCTGTTTGTCTATTTTGGGTTGGGGTTTCCGCTTCCGCTGGGATTTTGCCTTGCGGCGATAGCAGCGTCTGCTTGGCTCAATGTGTTTTTGGCGCTGCGCTACCGAACGCCGGTTCGGTTGCCCGACAACCAGGCGGCCGCCTACCTCGCTTATGATTTGCTTCAGTTGGGCGCGTTGCTCTATCTGACCGGCGGGCTTGGCAATCCGTTCGCTCTTCTCTTCATGGTCCCAGTCACAATCTCAGCAACCACCTTGTCACCAAAGTCGACAGGCATCCTGCTTTCGCTTGCTTTCATCTGTGTAACCTTTCTGGGCATCTACCACTTTCCACTGCCCTGGACGCCGGATGCGCCCCTTGTTCTTCCAATGACTTACCAGGCCGGCATTTGGGCAGGGCTGCTGCTGGGGCTGGGATTTGTCGCGGTATATGCGTGGCGGATTGCGGACGAAGCGCGCCGCATGTCGAATGCATTGGAGGCGACAGAGCTTGTGCTTGCGCGCGAACAACGACTGTCGGCCCTTGATGGCCTTGCTGCAGCTGCAGCGCATGAACTTGGCACGCCGCTGGGGACAATTGCCCTGGTGGCCCGGGAACTGCAGCGGGACAAGCCAACGGGAGATCAGTTGGACGATGACCTCAGCTTGCTCAGGTCTCAGGCAGAGCGATGCAAGGAGATCCTCTCAAGACTGACCCATCAGCCAGATGCCAGAGATGCTCTTTATGAGCGAATCGAAATCGATGCCCTCTTGGGCGAGATTGTGAGCCCGCATCGAGATATGGATGTGTCATTTGATCTGAGATCTGACAGCGAGGATGAAACACTTGCCCCCTCCTTGGTTCGCCGCCCAGAGATTCTGTATGGATTGGGGAATTTCGTTGAGAACGCCTCTGATTTTGCGCGCAATACCGTGACCATTACAGGTGAGTTCGACCAGGAGATGGTACGGGTCTCGATCATCGATGATGGGCCAGGATTTCCCATAGATCTAGTGGATCGGCTAGGGGAGCCCTACATGACGACGCGCGCACGGGGAAGCGCGACGAGCGCCAGGGATGGGTCTCACGAAGGCATGGGGCTGGGCTTCTTCATCGGCAAGACATTGCTCGAGCGAAGCGGGGCCAATGTCAGTTTTGGAAACCGGACAGATGGTCGCACAGGGGCTGTGGTTATTGTCGAGTGGCCCAGAGAAGCGATAGAAGCTCCACCCATAGGTGGCGCCCAGAACCACCTGGACGAAATGAGCGATCATGAGTTGGCGTGACGCGCGGAAAAGCGTAAAATTAGCACCCCACCAGCGGTGTTCTCACATCGCCTATCCTTGCGGTCGGCAGGAGCAAAATGACAGACGAAGCGAACGATGCGAGCGAAGTTGCACCCAAAGAGCGCAGCTTGCTTTTAGTAGATGACGACGTGCCGTTTCTCGGCCGTCTCGCGCGAGCCATGGAAAGTCGCGGCTTTACTGTTTCTCAGGCTGGCACCGTCAAAGAAGGGGTTCGCTTGGCCCAAGCGGTCAAACCTGATTATGCCGTTGTCGATTTGCGCCTTGACGATGGCAGCGGCTTGGAAGTCGTGTCCGCCCTCCACTCAGTGCGAGAGGATGCCCGCGTCATCGTCCTCACCGGGTATGGCAATATTGCAACCGCTGTCGAGGCAGTGAAACTGGGTGCTGTAGATTATCTTTCAAAACCTGCAGATGCAGATGATGTTGAAGCAGCGCTTCTGGCACAACCAGGTGAAAAAGCATCGCCGCCGGAAAATCCCATGTCAGCAGATCGCGTGCGGTGGGAGCATATCCAGCGGGTTTACGAGCTTTGCAACCGCAATGTCTCGGAGACTGCGCGCCGTCTGAACATGCACCGACGTACCTTGCAACGCATACTGGCAAAACGCGCGCCTCGCTAGACGTCACTCAGTTTCTTCAGTGTTGATGAGTGCGCTGACGCCAGGATCAAGTGCCTGGTGAACCCGCGCAGCGGCAGCGCGCGCAAAGAGAAGCGTGACAGCCTTCCTTCGAGCAGACGCCAGCGGAACCCGTTCAGGTTCGCGCAAGATCTCTGCACCATATTTGTCTGCGACGACAATCCCAACCGGAGCGTCTTCCGGAAGCACCTCAAGGGGAAAGTCGGGTGAAACGGCAAAGAAAAACCGATCACAATAATCCAGGTATTCGGGCCATTTCTGATCGACGCGGAAGTCAGCAAGCGAGGACTTAATCTCAACGATGATGACGTCCCCCTTCTTGTCGAGCGACGCAACGTCAACGCGGCGCCCGGTCCTGAGACCCAATTCGGTGATAGGCATATGTCCCATATGAATGAGCATCCGGCAGACCCCGCGTTGCACGGCGGCAGCGACAGGAGACTGTCGACCATCAGATGTTGCGTGGGAGAGGGCGTCGTCATCACTCATACGTTTCAAACCTCAAGCCCGGCTTTGCCAGCGCAGTGGCGAACCATTCCGCGAAGTCGCATGCCTTTGCGGGGATCGTTTGCCGCAACGCCGGGTTGCACGCTTCCGCCATGGTAGAGCGTTCCCAGTGAATTGACGGTGGCTGCCAGATAGTAGATTTCATGGTCGATGGGGGCGCCGCTCGCGGCCTGATAGCCCATGAAGAGTGCGTCTCTGATCTCCGGACGTTCTTCAAAATGTCGAAATTCAGCATGGGGGAGACCAAATCCGCTTTCAGCGAAATCAAGCAGGCTGAATCTGCCATCACCGGTCACAAGAACATTGCTCAGATTGACGTCCCCATGCAGAAAGACAGGTTCCCTAGTCGAAAGGCTCGTCCATTTTTCCCTCAACTGATCACAGAGCGCTTTGTCTTCCGGTTTGGGAAGCGCGGCGCGCAGTTCGCCGATGGAGCGCAGGACAGGATCTTGAGGGGAAAGGTTTTCTGCCTTTGCAATGGCTGTGGCCTCGGCGTGAAAGTCCGCGAGCGCCGCGCCCAATGTCTCTCCCAACCTTTGGCGGGTATCGGGCGTCGATGGGACGGCTGCCCCGAGCAAGCGTCCCTCAAGTTTTGAAAGGCGAAGCCACCCTTCAAGTGGTGCAACGAAAGGGTTCGCGGGAAGATCAAGGTCGCCATGCCCGAGAAGTTCTGGAACGGCGAAGCTGCCGCAATCCCTGCCACCAAGCGCGTTGAGGGCGTTCACTTCTCGCTGAATAAGGGCGCCGGGGGAGCCAAGGCCTCCACGTTTACGCACCAGCTTGAGAACACTGCCATCGCCAAGGTCATAGACAACACCCCAGACGCCGACGCCGAGCTCAGACCAGGGCGGTGGGGGCAGTGTCATGCCCTGAGCCTGCAAGGCGTCGTGAGTAATATCTTCAATAGTGGCGAGGGTCATGGGAGGCGATGCTAGAGGCCGGGCGCTGGTGCGCAAGACCAAATGTGGCGATGGGGCAAAAAGCCAATCTCTGGCCAAAAAGAAAGGGCGGCCTGGAGGAAGGCCGCCCTTTGAAATTGCGAAACCAAGTTTCGCGGGGGGTAAATTACTCAGCCGCAGAAAGACTTGAAAGGGCGTCTTCATTGGTCGAGAAATTGATCGTCTTGAGGTACTTGATACCGTCTTCGGCGATATCGTCGCCGATCATCCGGTCGCCCTCTTTCTTCAACTCATCCATGTCTACATAGGTTGAGTAGAAGTCTTTTGTTCGATCCGTGATGATGCCTGCTTTGAGAAGCGTCTTGATAAGCACGCGGAAAATGTTCGTGCCTTCTTTCATCTGTTCCCGGCGATCCTCATCGGTGAACGCTTCAAGCATTTCTGCCTGAACAGTTTCCCAATCGAGTCCGAACTGCGGGTAGATGATTTTTTTCTGCTCTGGGTTGACCAGATTGAAGAGCAGGGTCTGGAAGCAATGGGCTGCCCAGTCTTCGATAATCTGCTGCTCTTCTAAAGATAGAGATGGGATTGTCCGGTCTGCCCAGATCTTCCCAAATTTGTGGTGGAAGGCTTCGTCCGTCATCACAAGTTGGGTCAGCTTAACGAGCAATGGATCGTTAGACCCGGTGTAGAGCGTCGCAAAGGCACCCATGGCGAGGCCTTCCACCAGCATTTGCATACCAACAATCTTTTTGTACACCTCTGGGGCGTTAACGATGTCTGTCAGCAGGGTGCCAAGCGTTTCGCCAACTGGAAGAGGTTTGCCGAAGCGTGTTTCGACATATTTGGCGAAAGCCGTGACGTGGCGGGCTTCTTCCCGTGTCTGGTTTGCAGCATATTCCTGCGCACCTGGGTCCAGGAGGATGTGACAAAGGCTGGCCGAAAGGTTCAGCGCACCTTGCTCGCCGTGAAGGATCGCTGAGAGGCTCCATCGGGCAGTTTCATTGGCAAACCGTACTTTGTCTTTTTCAGACAGGGCTTGAAAGCAGGGGAGACGGAATTCTGGAATCATCTCCTCTGGCATGATCATCTCTTTCTCCATGTCGAAAGGCTCGGAGAAGTCGATATATTTCGTGTCTAGTGGATCCCAGAAGTGATCGTGGGTCGCTGAAATGATCTTATCGAAGGCGCTGGAGCGGTTACCGTAGCGCTCAACATCCATCATGGCGGGGAAATCATCAGGCGCGCAGGCATTATAGGCCTCGTCCTTGGTAATCTGCCGGATATCGGTCATTAATTCCTCCAAAAAGGCGCATTGCATAGCGAAGCGCTCGGTTCCCGCGCCAGAAGCTCAAAAAAGCCAAAAACTCATCTTGAACGAAAAGATAGGTTGAGGTTAGGTGTCTATCAAGTAGAAAATGACACTGCCGTCATCTTTGTAAACGAGGTGTGAAAGAGAGAGGGCGGGCTGGGAGAAATGACATACATGCTTAACGGAGATATTCAGACGCACTAGCTTCAAGATGCGCGCGCGCATCTTTGCAGCACGAGCGTTCAAATCCCCGACAAGCATGTGTTTCCCGTTACATTAGAAAGAAATGTGTGCTATCCGAGAAGTGTTGCTCGCAAAATAGTTTGAGGGAAAGTGCCCAAGCTATGACGTGAAAGACATAAGGGGCGTTGGAGACCGACCTTCTAGGTTTCTGGCCGCAAGAGACGATAATAAATCGATCGGCAGTAAATGTCGGCGACCCGCATAAGCGGGACTTGGGAGGGGGTAGGCCACAAAGCGCGCCACGGTGCGTTTCGTGTAGGTCAGGCAGAGCAGGTAGTGACGCAAGTCCTACACAGGCGGCATGACCAGATAAGGTTCTCGGTGATCTCTTTTGCGGGGTTCACTGAATGACAAGGATCTTCCCCCTAATAGTTTTGCGCAGAGGCGCCAACCCTATCCGTATACGGATAGGGTTGTAGTGCGGTCTGCGTTTAGTGTTGACGGTCGCCGAGGGGCGACCAGGGAGACGGGAAAAAGGTCTATGGTAAAGTTACTCGAAGCCCTAATTTTCAAGACTCGCATGCTCATTCTGCTGTCGCTGGCGGTATTTACCTTCATAGCAGGGTATTACGCGACACAGCTGAAGATGGATGCTGGGTTTGATAAGCAGTTGCCTGCAGGGCACGAATATATTCAGACCTTCCAGGAGTACCGCGAAAAGCTCTTCGGCTCGAACCGGATCATTATTGTTCTTGAGGCCAATGAAGGAAACATCTGGAACAAGGAATTCTTCCAGGAATATAAAGACATCACGGATGACATTTTCTTCCTCCCTGGTGTCGCGCGTCATACAGTGACGTCCTTGTGGACACCTAATACGCGCTACCTGGAGATCACTGAAGAAGGTATCCGCGCTGATGACGTGATCCCTGGCACGGTGACATCGGAGACGATGAACCCGGCCGCTCTGGAGCAGATTGAAAACAACGTCATCAGAGGTGGTTTCGTTGGTCGTCTGGTCGCTCAGGATTTTGGGTCGGCGATGATCACTGCGGAGCTTCTGGAGTTCAATCCGAAGACCCAGGCAAAGCTCGATTACTTTGATCTGGCCGCAAAACTCGAATCTGAAATTCGAAACAAGTATGAAACAGAAGGTGGCGACTACACCGTCCGCATCATTGGTTTCGCGAAACTGATCGGCGATATTGCAGATGGCGCCCAGTCGGTTGTGTTCTTCTTCCTCGTTGCGTTCGTCCTTACGACCCTGTCGGTCTATCTCTACTCAAGGTCAGTCATCCTAACCTTTTTGCCGCTGTTTGCGTCTCTGACGTCTGTGGTTTGGCAATTTGGTGTGTTGGCATTCCTGGGCTACGGCCTTGATCCACTCGCGATCCTGGTTCCCTTCTTGGTTTTTGCCATCGGGGTGAGCCACGGTGTGCAGCAGATCAATCTGATAACTGCGGAGATATCGAACGGCGCTACTTCTGAGGAAGCTGCTCGGACAAGTTTCTCCGGTCTACTGATCCCCGGGTCGATGGCGCTCCTAACTGACTTGGTTGGTTTTGGTACGCTCTACTTGATCCCGATCCAAATGATCCAGGAACTTGCGATCACAGCATCCATCGGTGTGGCACTTAAGATCGTGACCAATCTGATCATGCTTCCGATTTTGGCATCTTACTTCACGTTTGATGAAGGCTTTGCTGATCGTGTAGCCCGCGCCCGTGACACACGACTAAAAGTCATGCGTGTGCTCGGTCACATTGCGAACCCCAAGACAGCGGTTGTGACACTGGTGATCTCAACAGGTCTCTTCATCACCGCTGTGATCCAAAGCCAAGACCGCCATGTGGGCGCATTGCATCCCGGTTCTGCCGAGCTTCATCCGGAGGCTCGTTACAATGTCGACAGCACGACCATTGCAGAAAAATTCTCTCTTGGGCTGAACTTGCTGACAGTGGTGACAGAAACGCCAACAGAAGCGTGTATCAAGTATGACCAGATGCGGTACCTGAACCGTTTCACATGGCACATGGAAAATGTTGAGGGTGTTTCGCTCGCAATCTCCCTTCCGTATGCTGTGAAGAACTCTTCAGCCGGTTGGAACGAGGGTAACCTCAAGTGGCGTGCTCTGCCGCGTAACCAGTTCGCGCTGGTTCAAGCTGTGGGTCCGGTTCCACCATCAACAGGTCTTCTCAACCAGAACTGTTCTGTCATGTCGCTTTTGATCTTCCTGGAAGACGCCAAGGCAACGACGATCGAACGGGCAGTCCACGAAGTGATTGAGTGGCGTGCCGCAAATGCGCGTGAGGACGTTAAGATCCGTTTGGCCTCTGGTAACATGGGTGTGCAGGCGGCTGTGAACCAGGAGATCGAAACATCAGAGCTTCCAATGATGCTCTGGGTTTATGTTGCGATCGTGATCCTGGTTGTTCTGACCTATCGTGACTGGCGTGCGACGATTGCATGTACCATTCCACTCACCTTTGCGACCTTCTTTGGCTACTGGTTCATGGAAGTGCTCCAGATCGGGCTCACCGTGGCAACGTTGCCAGTGATGGTGCTGGCCGTGGGCCTGGGTGTGGACTACGCGTTCTACATCTACAACCGCGTTCAGTTCCACCTTGCGGAAGGTTTGAACATTACCGACAGCTACAAGCAGACACTCTTTGAAACAGGCATGGCCGTGGTGTTTACCGCGATTACCATGGCGGTTGGTGTGTCGACTTGGACCTTCTCTGCCCTGAAATTCCAGGCGGATATGGGTCTCCTGCTGACCTTCATGTTCTCGATCAACATGATCATGGCGATTACAACGCTGCCAGCTATTGCGGTGGTCTTGGACATGATCTTCCCACGGAAACGGCCTGTGAAGGCGCCGTCCGGCGCTCTCGCGCACTAAGGCGTTGGGGCCAACAAAAACAACGCCGTCGAGGGACAAGATCTCTCGGCGGCGTTATAGTTTCAGATGACAGATGCGCTGGGCAGATGAAGGCCCGCATTACAGGGAAGACCGGAGGCACATATGCTCGATAAAATTCTGAGCCTTTTAAAAGATGGCCCAAAAGCACCCCCCGCAGCGACAGTTGCTAGTGGTGATGCTAAGCAAGTAGCTGCTGCAGCACTGATGGTGGAAGCTGCACGCTTGGACCGTGATTTTGATGACGGGGAGCGCGCAACAATAACGCGCGTTGTGAAAGAACAGTTTGGATTGACCGACGAAACGGCGACTGACTTGGTCGACGTCGCAGAGAAGCGTCAAAAGGCGAACTATTCCGACATGGCTTTCATCAACATTGTAGCCAATAGCTTTGATGAAGGTGAGAAGAAAGACCTTTTGAAGATGCTGTGGTCAGTCGCACTTGCTGACGGAAGTCTGCACAAATTCGAAGAGCACCTGGTGAACCATGTTGCTCGCGAACTGGGCTTAAGCGCAGCAGACACGGAAGCGGCAAAGGCAGCGGCCAAGGCCTAGTCCTCTGTTCTAACCAAAGAAAAGGCCGCCCGGTAAGGCGGCCTTTTTTGTAAGCATTGGCTCTAGTTAGCGCAGTGAAAAACCAACGGCGGTTTCCAGGTCCCGGAGCGCTTGTTCTGCGTTGAGAACTTTGATCGTCGTCATCCCTAGTGCCTTAGCGGGTTTCAGGTTGATCCCCAAGTCATCCAAATAGACAGATTGAGCGGCATCCACGCCCAATGTCTCGCAGGCCATCTCATAAATGCGCGGATCCGGTTTGCGGATGCCGATCTTCGAGCTTTCGATAACATGATCGAAGAGTTTCATCACTTCCGCGACGGCGGCAGCTTTCTCTTCGCTGCGCGCCATCCCAGCGCCTTCGCCGGCACTGACATTGTTGGTGATGCACCCAACAGTGAATTTCTCTTTACATCGTTTCAGCGCCGTGACCATTTCTGGCCGGATGTCGCCGGATAGAAGAGAAACAACTTCGCGCCCGGTCACCCTGCCGCCCAGCGCTTTTGCTTCTTCAGCGAACTTCTCGTCAAACTCGTCCAGCGTGATGTCACTGCGTTCAAAGAGCGCCCAGGCGTTTGTGTCGGGGTTGGTTGAGTTGACTTTGCGGATGAAGTCCGCGGGCAGGTCCCTGTCGGCTTCAAACTGGTTGAATGCCTCAAAAGGACTGGAGGTGAGCACACCGCCAAAATCCCAAATTACTGCCTGAACCATGTGCCTCGTCTCCAATTTTGATGCGCGGACCCTACCTGAGCCGCGCGAAATCACCAACG
>Ga0209345_10006769_pt1 | contig 10321 bp, 6 predicted proteins | sample Cruoilmetagenom7_FD_187294 | JGI IMG/M metagenome (GOLD analysis project Ga0209345, IMG submission 187294) | Oil polluted marine microbial communities from Coal Oil Point, Santa Barbara, California, USA - Sample 7 (SPAdes) (version 2) | ecosystem: Environmental > Aquatic > Marine > Oil seeps ... | reverse complement strand
CATAAGTAAGAACATATAAAACTAAAACAACAAAAAACAGACTTGTCATTAAGTCTGAAAAACTCATCCAAAAAAAATCTTTATGTTTTTTACTCATCTATTTATTATTTGAGGAAAAGATATTTTTAAAAGATTTAGCAACATTCTGAGTAAAACTTTTGTTGTTCATTTCGTCCAAAACAGAATTCGTTTTATCTAGACTTTCTTTTAATAAATTAATTTGAGTGTTTACAGATCCTATCTGCGAATTCGAATTAACTTTGATATCATTAATAGATTGGTTTAAGTTTTCTAATAATGAAAGTTTAGCCAGTTGGTTTTTGTTTTCAGCTAAAGCTTCAGACATTAAATCTTCTTCCTTTTTGGTTAACTTTTGCATTGATTCCATTTTCTCTTCAAATGCTTTTAACATAAGATTTTTTTCTAGCGAAGATATATCTTCTAATGCCTTTATTTTTTTTGAAGTCGCTTTAGTGATTAAGTCTTCTTCCTTTATGGTCAATTCTTTAATAGCGTCAATTTTCTCTGTGGTATGCTCTCGAAGTTCAACTAACGATTTATTTAAAACATCATCTACCTTCTTTACAGAATCATTAAGTAAATCACTTCTGTCACTCAATACTTCGTAATGGTCGTTTAAGAATTGAACCAATTTATTACTTTCTTCAACTCTGGAATCTAGTTTTTCTGCTAGACCTTCGAAATTATTTACTTTGCTTAATAATGTTTGAAAAGAATTTGATAGGCGAGTTGTGCCATCTACTGTTGCGTTAAGAGAACTTAAATATTGATTAAGTTTATGTAAATCTTCTGTTCCAGCTTTTAACTCTCTTAATACTTTTATATTTGCCTTAGCAAATTCTGTTATGTCTATATTTTCCAGACTTTGTAGTATATTGTCTTGTGCAATAACAGCATCATAATTTTTATTTAATAAGCCTGTTAAACGATTAATATTAACGGTAAAATTATCATTAAATTTAACAAGGTTTGTATGTAACATAAATACACTTGACGATACACTTTGATTTAGAATAGGAAGTAATTCTGTTTGAATAAACGTATAAAAATCATTTTTTGCTATTTCAACATTTTTCCGAGCAGTTTTGTAATAGGTAGAATTTAAAACGGTAAAGAGCAAACCAATAAAACTTGCAGACATTGCAATTGATACACCAATTAAAAAACCTTGAATTTCAAATTTGTCTCCATTACCGGAAACTAAAAATAGATTAATAAGACCAAAAATAATACCTAGCATTGTTCCCATTAAGCCTAAATATAGAGGTGTTGTAATTCTTTGGCTTATATCTTCATCTTCTGTATCTATATTCCTTTCTGTAATGTCTTTAATCAGGTTGAAATCTGTGGTAGCTCCTTTGTTTCGTAATAAATAAACGTTTATTGAGTGTAAAAGACCTTCAAAAATGCTATTACTGGTTTCGTTAGGGTTTATTAAACTTATTTCATTTACAAAAGAACCCTGTTCACTTGAATTGTCATAATTTGCGTAATAATTATGTATTGCAATAGCTTCATCTATTATTTCTTCTTTTAGAGTAGCCTTGATGCTTTCAGAAAAATCAACTTTTACTTTATTCTTAATTTCAGTAATTGTTAAAGGCTCTAAGTTTTCATAAGTATATTCAAAATCATCAGATATTGATTTCGAATTTATATCTGAGGTTTCTATTTCATATTTTGATAAATTATCTAAAACATCTTTGGGTTGAAAAACCTGTAAATCTTCAACAGGAATATTAAACAACTTTATTTTAAAAAATTCTTTATTTGGAATAATGGATTTGAGAACATTTATTTTTTTAAATGTTTTTAATGTTTGAATAATTTGAATTAGTATAATTAAACCTACTAATAGAAATTCAATAATTGTAATATTATTCATAGGTTATTTGGGCTTTTTCTTTAACAATCCATTTGTCATCTTGTTTTATTGCAATTCCTGGTTTATTGGTAATGATTCTTTTAGCGTTTTGGTTTAATGGTTCAGTTTCTTCACAAGCTGGATATAAAAATGAATCAGGTGCGTTTACAGCTCGTATTGCAGAGTTCTCCGTGTTAAAAAATTCAAATTCAGCTAGATTGTTATCTTTGATTAGAAACTTGTAGAATTTTCCATCTTTATTTTCGGTAACATCAGAAGCATTAAAAACTTTATCAGAAATTGGTGTTTTAGCGTACACAAATCTCTGAATTTCTTTTTGAATTGATTGCGGAATATTTTTTGTATAACTTGTTTTTTGCACACTAGGTGATGTACTAATTGTTTTGGTGTTTTGAAGACGTTCGACAGCAATATTTAAGTCTAATATTTTTTGATTAATATCTCTTTCAAAACGAGAATTATTAGCATTCCTATTACTAGATTGGTTAGAAGAAATTTTCGTTTGGTCGTATTCACTTTTACTCAATCGTCTATCAATTCTTTCATTTAATTTTTTATTATTTACGTAATTGTAAATAAATAAAATGATAGATGATAACAGAAGTAGACCTAATAATAACCAATTAGGTATAAATGAATCAGATTTCTCTTCTTTTTTTGATTTTATTAATTGTTCTAAACGATTAATTTCTTCTGTATAATTTGAATTTACATTTGTAATTGTTTTTTCTTTTCCAACAGCATTTTCGTTGGTAGTAAAACTTTGTAACTTATTATTTAAACCATTACTTAGTTCACTTTTAATATCAATTTTGTCGAACGAAAGTTTGAATGAGATAAGTATGTTATTAATTGCTTCTTCTTTATTGAAATTGTCAGAGTAACTGTTTTTTGCTTTTTTCACATCAGGAATTAGTGTTTTAGAAAAGCCATTAAAGTTATTTTCTTTTAGTAGCTTTTCTAATACAGAACTAGAAACGTTGTTTTTGTCACATTCATTTAGTTGTTTACTAATAACTTCATCAAAAGACTTTTTTTCGTCTAAACTTGGGTTTTTAGAAGCAAAATCTTCAGTATATGCATAAGCTATTTTACAAGCACAATAATCAACAGCATTGTCATATTCTTCTTTTGAATTTTGTGCGTTTAAAGTCAAACTTGTAAAAAGTATGACTAGAAGCAACGTGAATAATTTATACATAATATTATTTATTTAATTCTGCTACAATTTTGTAACTTAATTTATTTAATGCTCCAACTAAAGGATAAAAGAATAATGACTCTTCAAGCGGAATATTTGTATTGCCATTTAAGGATTCTATTTTCCTTCTTAATCCAGTATCTAATAAGTTTAGTGTTTCTTCTTTTAAGATAGTTTTATAACTATCGAAATGAGCTGAATTCACGCCAAAATATTTTTTGAAATTCATAGTATCATCAATAGAGAATAATATATCAATAAAATTATCAACTTCCGAAACAACAGAGTTTATTACATCATCATCAATATTATTGTATTTGATTGGATTTTCATTAATTGTACTTTTTTCTGTATCACCTAATAAAACAGATTTTATATCTTCAATGTCTCCAATAGTATCAACATCTATTTCTAAACCACCTTTACAAGTTATTTCCTTTGGGTTTGGTTCAATATTAATTTTTACTTTATGATTTTTATTACCTCCAAATACTTTGTCAAAAATTATACCTGTAAGCTTATCCAACTTGTCTAAATTGTTACTTCCATTAGTTATTAGAATAGATTTAGAGCCTGTTCCGCTAAACAAAATATTTGTTGGTGCATCTAGACCTTTTGCTTTCATTAAATTAGCAATGTGGTAAATTATAGAAGAATAAAAAACAATAAATACAATTTTTAAATCATTATCAGTTGAAAGCCAAGAATTAAATTCAAGAGGTACTTTTTTACTAATTACAGTTCTATTTTTTTCTAGTGAAAAGAAAAAAGCAACTAAATCCTCAGATTTTTTCTTACTACTGATTTGATCAAAAGCTCCCTTTAAATTTGTCAATTTATTATCAACAATTAAATCATTAATTTTTTCTTGATATTTTACAATAAAACCATTATTGTTTGGTGAACCACCATAACCATCTCCAAAAATAGAATTAGCAGCAAAACGAGCAGAAGTTAATGCTACAGGCTTTTCTTTTTGAAATATAACAACATCACTAGTGCCACCACCAATATCTATAGAAACAACAGTATCTGTTCCTGCAATTACTTTACCGTGATTTTGATAATAGTAATAAGGTGCTATTGATTCAGATAATTTTGAGGTTTTACCTTCTTTAAAATATTTAGTAAAATAGGTGTTCCAAATTCCTTCTAATTGGTCTATTTTGTCAAGATCCATACTAGAAGGATAAAACCAAATAAGCTCAGTTTTGTTTATATCTCCATTATTGAAGAGTACTTTAGACCTTATAAGTAGTAATATTTTTTCAATGAATTTTTCAACTCTAATTTTATTTGGGCTATTACTATCTTCAAAATCCGACCATTTTAAATTTGTAGTTATTTCAGTATCAATATTACTCGAATATTTCTCATAATCAAAAGGAATGTTTATATCCGCAAAGGCTTCTGGTGTTGATGAGAAATTAAGATTTCTGCTTTCTCCAGAAACCGTACGAATAGGAAAATTAAACTCTGAATTATTGCTTATTATTTTAGGTAAAAACTCGTGTCTCAAAAAATTTTCCATTTCTACAACATCAGTATCAGTACTTGAATTATGCAATGTTTCATATTGAATTTCGTCTTTAGAAATTTTAAAAGGTAAAGATGCTTTATCGCCTTCAACTTTATATTCAATATGTGTGTTTGTAGTGCCAAAATCTACTGCAAACTTCATTTTCTTTGAGCCTGAGTTTGTATTTAGTTTTGGTATTATTATTCCTAGATTTTCATTATAGCCAGTTTCTATATAATCAAATTGATGTTCTAAAGAATAAAAATCAGTTTGGATAATTCCATCTTTTTTTAATGTTCTTGAAGCTTTATCTGCTTCTAACGAATCTTTTGTTTTATTAGAGTAAAAATTTAGAGATAACGAACTGTGACTATTTATAGAATCTACACCTTGGTCTAAAGCCATAATCTTGTAAAAAGAGTCATTTTCAATTTTAAGAAATGGATATACTGCTAACGAAATCTTATTATCAATAATTAAACCTTTGTTGTTTGCAATATCTTTATTGTCAGATTTTGAAGAACCATAATACCTCTCAAATGTTATATAATCTACATTTCTATTTCCTTTTATTGGTATTCTAAGTTTAACCTCAATTGAGCCAGAAAAGACTTTTGCTTCAAACATAGGTTTTCCATTAGGCATTGGCTTTTGAAGGTCTTTTGTATCAAAGTATTCAAAGAATTTTTTGGATAATGGTAACAGAAAACTTTTGTTGTTATCACCACTTTCATTTTTAATATTTCCATCAAAGTATTTGTCGGAATTTAAAACATAAGGAACTCTTATTATTTGAGCTTGTAAAAAATCACTAACAGTTAAATAAGGATATTTATCTAATTGGTTAGGTAATGTTCTTTCGTTAATTGGTTTGTCGTCAAAATATGGAATCGTCCAATTGTTATCCCATTTGACATTTCTATCTGTATAAATAAGTGGTTCTGTAAAGTTGTTTTGTAAAACAAGTGGTTTAGTGCCAGTTTTGGAAGACTTTATTACAAACTCACTTAAATCTGCAATAGTTGTCCCTCTGTTTTCAATTTTCTTTTTCTTTAAAGGAACACCTAAAATTTCAATATTATTGTTTTCACCTAAATCTAAAGATGAGTATGAACTATTTAATCTACCTATTAGGTCATTTGTGTTCTCTTCTTGTATTTCTGAAAGTTGGCCATATAAACCATTATTATAACTATCTAATCGAGACAAACTTTTTTCTAAATAATCTGCTAAATCTCTCATTTTTATTTTAAGCTCTGGATAGCCATTTACCAATTTGTAAATGTATTTTTGAAACTCAATATCTCTTTTGTAAAGAGGTCTTAAATCACTATCAAAAAAAGTATCATTACCATTTTCAATATTTGCAAAGCTTAAATCATTAGCAGACGTAAAAAACAAAGTTGTTGGCGAAGTGCCTCCAACAATTTTGTTGTCATAAAATATAAAATATAGTTTATTTAATGAATCAAAATTGTTTGAACTAGCATCTTGCTTTAAAAATAAATCTAATGTTTCTCCTAAGAGTTTGTGTTTAGGATTAGTTGATGTCAATAGATTGTTAAGGTCTGTGTTTTTATCCCAAGTTTTAATTTGTACTCTATCACCAAGTTTATCAAAATTGAAAAACATTTCAGCAACATCAAAACAGTCAGAAACTAATTTATGATAAATGGTATTACCATCAAAATTATTTGAATCTGCAACATATTTGAAAGCTGACCTAACCAAATCTACTCTTGCAAAAGGACTTGGAATAGAAGTAGGGTCGGTTATTGAATAATCTCCATCAGGATTATTAATATCTTCAATTACAGTTGGACCATATGGTTCACCTCTGTCTTCCCAATCTTGTAAATCTCTGTCTTGAAATAGTCTATATACTTTAGTAGCCATAATTATAGTAGTTTTTTATTTACCAATGCTTTAGTTCCTTGAGAAAAGACACCCATAAATCTTTTTTGTGGGTTTGGTGCATCACCCAACTTATGAGAAGCAACATTTAATTCACTTACAAATAATTCATAATTATTTTTAGCAAAAGGATTGAATTTGTTTTTTCGTTCTGGAATGCCTCTCGTTAAAGTGAATATATTTGATGTATTAATTTCGAAATCAGTAATTTCGTTCTGCTCATTAGCAATTGGGTTTATTGCAAAAGGGGCAAATGATATTTGATTGCGGAATACTTCGGCTAACCAAATTCTAAACTCTTTATTAAAGTCTGATAAGAAATTTTTATAAAAAGATTGTTGAATAAAATTTGTATCAAATTTTGCTCCATCTTCTGAAACAAATGGATAGTTTTTATCAATTGCCCAAGTCATTTTATCTTTTAAAAATAAATTGAAATAGAAATATTCTGTTAAGTTGTTTATAATTGAATTTTTTGTACCATCAAATAAATCATTAAAACTAAGTTGTCTTACAGCTTTAGTTCCAAATTCTTTATAAGTAGGGTTTGAAGCAATGCCATTTTTAGTTTCTAAATAAATATCTTCTGTATGTGCAAAATCAACTATTGATATAGCAGATGCCAATTCAATAAAATGAGCATCATTTTTTTGATTTGTACCTCCTTCAATGTTTTCATAGGTGTTTTCTGCTGAATCACCTATGTAGTATAAAGAATTTATAGAATTATTCCCAGAGATATTTCTAGCATAATAATGTAAAGCTGCTTTTGTTTTTGTTATAAAACCGTGACTGTCAATTTCAGAATTATCGTTTTGTTTTACTTTGAAATATGGTAAAACAGAAATTGCTCCGATTCTTGAATTTTTTAGATGTTCGTAATTTTTACCACCAACTTTACCTTTTCTTAAGTTTTTAAGAAGTAGTGGAAAACCTGCTGCACCAGTTCCACCAAATATTGAACTTACAATAAAAATTCGATCATCTGCTTCATAGCTATCTGCAAACGATTGAAATACCTCCGATTTTGTAAATTGATTTAAAACTATACTTCCAATATTTGGATTACCTTTAAAACCAACACCTAAATCGGCATCTAAATTCTTTTCTGAAAATAACAATTTCACTAAGTTTTTATTATTTGCATCAAGTGAATTGAAATCTATAAAATCTTTGAATCTATCATTTTGAATACCATCTAATTCAAAACGAAAACCATCAAAAACTTTTGCTCCACCACCTTGTTCTGTAACAATATCACTTAATGTTGAGATTTTATTTTTAAAAAAATTGTTTTGCTCATAACCATCTACAGTTTTATGAATGTTTTGGTAATCTCTAAGTAGTTTTATTGTTCTATTTAAATCGCCTCCAGCACTATCTGGATCAATTAGAATGGGAACAATATCAAAATTTGTTTTCACTCCAGATGCTAGTAGCATTGTTAAGGATTTGATTACTCTTGCACCAGTACCACCAATTCCGAATATATATAATTTAGCCATATTTTGTGTTTTTATGCTTTGTTTTAAAATTTACCGAAGAATAATTTAGGTGTTCCTTTTGCGTGAGATTTCCACCATTTGAAGCAATAAGTCCAAATTATAAAAAATGCAGTTGCTATAATTCCTGTTTTTAAGCCAAACAGCACATATTGCATTATTTCATACTCAATACCCAAACCGTAAAATATATTTTGAGGAATAAATAAACCAACCAAAAAAGCTATCACAAAATTAATGAGAAGCATTATTAACCAATGTTGCCATCGAGAGAAACTAGGTCTGTTAATTATAAAATAAAATGTGATTACTAAGGTTAAACTTACAATTGCTGTGATTAAACCAATTGATGTATATAGTTCTTCTTGGAATAAGTCATCAGAAAAAGTTCCTGCGTAACCTAACCACTCAAATACCATTGAGAAAAATTTATTTAAATCCATAATTTATTTTTTAATTTCTATGTTTATGTTGAAGTAAGATTCGTTATTTGGGTTTTGCGTATTATAGGATTCAGAAACACCTTGAACTAAGTAGAGCAGACCAAAAGTTTTATCTAATTCATTTTTCACACCTCTATCGTCTATACTATTACTATCTTGAACCCAAGATGGAATTTTATTTGATAAGTTTAATTTAAAATCTTGAAGTGTAAATTTATTAGAAGTTGAAACTGTTATTATATGTGTCGCAGTTGTTTTTTCGACTGTGAGAAAATCTCTACTCTCAATTTTATTCCTATCTATTTTTTCTATAGAAATGATAGAGTACCCATCAGGTACAACATAGTTTTTTGTATTTAATAAATATGATTTATCTACAGGGATATTTTCTAAATCTATTGCTATTGAAAATTGAAGACTTCCATTTTCATATTCAATATCACTTATGCTTTTTAAATCTTTGGCTTTTCTATCAGTTGGTTTAAAACCTCCAATTTTATTTGTTTCTTTTAACACCGTAAAGTAAGGTTGATTGTTTTCTTGATTGTTTGATAAATAATAACTCTTTTCAAAACCTTTTAAATTTTTTAAATCAATGTTTTGTTGAAAAGATTTAATTAATTGATTATTACCAATTATCCAAAAGTAATAAGGTCTATTTGCTTTTGAAAGCTTCGTTTTAGAATCGTTTAAATCGTAATAAACTCCGTCAAACTTTGAGTTCATTTTTAAAACAATTGTTGAAAAATCAAATTCTTTTGATTTTTCAAGAAATGCACCTTTTGTCAAACTTTTTTCAAATTCAAGAGCACCTTCTGTGTCTTTTCCTTTACCCAATGAATAAATACAATCAGATATTAGAATTGACACATCACTTTTGCTTGTACTATCTAATATTGTTTCTAATATTTCATTTAGTTTGCTTACAGTTCTTTTTCCTTCATTATACGGTTTTTTACTTGGGTCGAGAGTTTCTACAAATGTTTTAACCTCTACAACTTTTGAAGGATAGACCTTTGTGTTAATGAAGTTTACATTTATGTTTTCTTTATTGTATTTGTATTGCATTTGAACTAACAAATCAGATAAAGCAGCTTCAAATTCCGTTGAGCCTTTAACATAGCCATCCATACTCATAGAATTTTCAATGAACACATTAATTATTGCATCTTGATTTTCGTTTCCTGAGTCCGCATTAGGACTAAATATTTTAGGTGCGAGACTGTTTCGTCTTTTGTTGGCAATTAACAAAATTATATTAGTAAGTTCTTCTTGATTTATTTCATTATTTGATCCAATAATTTGAGGTAAATCAAGACTATTCTCTTTTACATATTCAATAAACTCATTTCTTTCACTTTCGGTAATTTCGTTCCCACTTCGCAGAGCAATATTAATTTTCTTATTCAGTTCATCTATTGGCTCACTAGCACAAGAACTTAAAAGTACTAGACTTCCAAATAAAAACAGTAAGCTGAAAATTGATAATTTTGTTTGTTTCTGTTGAATAATAGTTTTTTTCATTCTTTTTTAAGTGTTGGTTCAATCAGTCCTTTTTTAACTTGAGCTTTTAAATATACTTTTTTATATTTTATTCGATTACGGTTTTCCACAATCTGTCCATTATTTTCGAGCGTTGGCAAGAAACAGCTCTTTTATTTTTTTTCGTGTTGGCTTTTCGCGTTGGCAAAAAAAAATAAATGTGCTGTTTGCGCGTTGGCGTTTTTAGTTCAAATGTTCAATTTTAGCGCGATTTCCGCATGTCTCGTCCTAAAATACGTCTACAGGTTATTGATTAAAATTAAGCTGCATTTTGGTGCACGTTATTAGGTGTTT
>Ga0209345_10006768_pt1 | contig 10322 bp, 10 predicted proteins | sample Cruoilmetagenom7_FD_187294 | JGI IMG/M metagenome (GOLD analysis project Ga0209345, IMG submission 187294) | Oil polluted marine microbial communities from Coal Oil Point, Santa Barbara, California, USA - Sample 7 (SPAdes) (version 2) | ecosystem: Environmental > Aquatic > Marine > Oil seeps ... | reverse complement strand
GATGATCCCCACTGTTTTTCCGGAAAATCTTGCAAAGCAGACTACAATATTTTTGGCAAATTGGCGATGGGGTTCAAAAATTTCATTGTTATCCACAATGGACTTAATAACAGTTTTTACATCATAAGTTCTTTTAGGATTATCCGGAATTATTGTATCAAGTGCCTGATCAGTCCGCTCGGGGTCATCGCCGGTATCCACTATGGGTGGTGCCTCTCGATTGCTGGAAGGAAGATAGCCTAAAAGCTCTTTAATCATCTTAATCGTTTCTTCATCGCTCTTGCCGGCAAAATGAGCTACTCCGCTCTTTGTATTATGGGTAGTTGACCCTCCCAGCTCTTCCGGGCTCACTTCTTCACTGGTTACAGTCTTAACCACCGCGGGACCGGTAATAAACATATAGCTTGTTTTTTCCACCATAAATACCCAATCGGTCATGGCAGGAGAATAAACCGCCCCCCCGGCAGTTGGACCCATAATTGCCGATATTTGAGGAATTACCCCCGAAGCACAGGAATTACGGAAAAATATCTGCCCGTAACCGGAAAGTGCATCTACTCCTTCCTGAATCCTGGCCCCCCCCGAATCATTAAAGCCCACAATTGGGGAACCGGCCTTTAGGGCCAGGTCCTGTACCTTGCAGATCTTCCTGGCATGCATCTCCCCCAAAGTTCCCCCAGTGGAAGTAAAATCCTGGGAAAAGGCAAAAACAGTCCGTCCCTTAACCGTTCCGTAACCGGTAATAACCCCTTCTCCTGAAATAATATTCCCGGGCATATCAAACTCGGTGCAGCGGTGGCGAACAAAGATATCCAGTTCCCGAAAACTTCCTGAATCAAAAAAAAGATCAATCCTCTCCCGGGCGGTCAGTTTGCCGCTTTTATGCTGCTTCTCAATTTTTTTAGCCCCCCCCATCTCCCTTTCTTTTTCTTCTCTTTTGATTAAGTCTTTTTGCTTATCGACAACCGTATTCATGAAACATTCTCCTATTATTCCCCTTTAATATTTTCTGACAAAATAAATCAAATACTCCTGTAAGTATAAGCTATATACCAAAAAAAGGCAGGGTTAACCGTATCCCTGCCTGGCAATATTTTATGATTGTAAAGAATTTTAACGATAACCTGTCGGACTGGTAATTTTTTCCTGGAAGCATATTTTACTTCCCCGGAGAAACTGTTATGGGAATTAAGCTTGATGTGCAATTCTCATAAAGAAGGTTTTCATAACACTTTAAGAACTGGATTTAATGAATGGGTTTACGCTTATACAAATTATTGATACAATTTTTTTACAAAAAATTTGTTACTGCCTATTTTGTAAGCAAACTCAGGAACATACCGGCAGCCACTACCGTACCGATTACACCGGCTACATTTGGGCCCATGGCATGCATTAGTAAATAATTCCTTTTATTGGCCTCAAGCCCCACCTTCTGAACAACCCGGGCGGCCATGGGAACAGCCGAAACCCCGGCAGCGCCGATCAACGGGTTTATTTTTTCCTTGCTGAACACATTCATGGTTTTTGCCAGGAGCAATCCCCCTATAGTACTGAAGGAGAATGCCACCAGCCCTAAAATAAAAATGAAGATTGTCTGGGGCTTTAAAAATGTCTCCGCCGACATGGAAGCCCCCACCGAAACTCCCAGGAAAATAGTAACGATATTCATCAACTCATTTTGAGCTCCCCGGGAAAGTCTCTCTACTACTCCCGACTCTTTAAATAAGTTACCCAGCATAAACATGCCCATTAAAGGAGCCGATGCGGGAACCAAAAGGCAGACGATCAAACAGGTGAAGATGGGAAACAATATCTTTTCCTGCTTTGACACCGGTCTTAGTTGCTTCATGGGGATCTTTCTTTCCTCCTTTGTGGTAAGAAGTTTCATAATCGGGGGCTGGATTATGGGCACTAAAGCCATATATGAATATGCGGCCAAGGCAGTTGAACCTAAAAGATGGGGAGCCAGTTTCACGGTGGTAAAAATGGTGGTGGGACCATCAGCCCCTCCTATGATTCCGATGGAACACGCCTCGGGAATTGTGAAGCCGAAAATAAGGGCACCAAAAAATGTAATATAAACCCCGAACTGGGCTCCCGCTCCTAATATCATCGTTTTAGGATTGGCAATCATCGGCCCGAAATCTGTCATTGCCCCCAGCCCCAAAAAAATCAAAGGGGGAATTACGTCCCATTCAATTCCGTAATGGTAAAATATATGAAAGAGGTGTCCTTCTTCCATCAAATGGGTAAGGGGAAGATTAACGATAAACATTCCGAATCCGATTGGCAGCAAAAGCAGGGGCTCGTATTCTTTTTTGATTGCCAGGTATATAAATAGAAAACCGAATGACCACATTAACACCTGGCCCCACTCGACGTTAAAAAGGCCTATCTGGGAAAAAACCGCAGTTATTGAAAAATTGTCCATTTTTATCTTATTTCCTCCGAGGCTACTACTCGATTAATGCCACAACAAAATCCGCTTCCACTGACTGACCATCCGCTACATTCAATTCTGAAATAGTACCGGCCGCTGGAGAAAAAAGAGGATTTTCCATCTTCATCGCCTCAAAAATTAATAATTCCTGATCCTCCTCTACCGTATCTCCTTCCTTTACCTTAACTTCGACAATCTTTCCCGGCATAGGCATTAAAACCTTTTCACCCATCTATAACCCCTCCTTTTTTTTTAATTTGAATTCTCAACTTTGTTCATTCTTTTAAATAACCCTCCAACCATTTTAATGGCGGTCATCAAGATCAATAAACATATAAATACAGTAAAAAACCCCATAACAAAAATTTTTAAAGCAAGATTCCAATCCACCATCCCTGACTCCTTAAAACAGCCCCATTTTTTCCAGTACTTCTTTCACTGCCACCCCAATATAAGCCGGATTGCTTTCCACCAGGACACCTGCTTTTTTAAGTACTCCTATCTTTTCGTCAGCGGTCCCTTTTCCGGCGGTAATGATTGCCCCGGCATGGCCCATCCTTTTTCCCGGGGGAGCGCTCGTCCCGGCAATAAAGGCAACTACCGGTTTTTTCATAGACTCTTTAATGAACTCGGCCGCTTCTTCTTCGGCAGTTCCCCCGATCTCCCCAATGAGAACCACCAGATTCGTCTCAGGGTCATCCTCAAATAATTCTAAAATATCAACAAAGGTGGAACCCGCGATAGGGTCACCACCAATGCCGATGGAAGTTGACTGTCCAATCCCCAGATCCGTCAACTGATTGATCACTTCGTAGGTTAAGGTGCCGCTTCGTGAGATGACTCCCACTCTCCCCTGTTTGTGTATAAAATTGGGCATGAAGCCAATCTTTCCCACCCCCGGAGTAGTGATACCCGGGCAATTGGGCCCGATAAGGTGAGCACCTGAACCCTTAAGAAGCTTCTTTATCTTCACCATTTCCAAAACGGGAATGCCTTCAGTCATACATACGATCAGCTTAATCCCCGCTTCAATGGCTTCCAGGATAGCATCAGGGGCAAAGGCCGCCGGAACATATATCCCGGTAGCGTTCGCTCCTTCTTTTTTGACCGCATCAATAACCCGGTTATAGACCAAAATTCCATCCAGATCGCCCCCCCCCTTACCGGGAGTAACCCCCGCTACCACCCGGGAACCAAACTTTACCGCTTCCCGGGCGTGAAAACTGCCTTCCCCCCCGGTAATCCCCTGGATTGCGATCCGGCTGTTTCTGTCCAATAAAATACTCAATCGGATTATACTCCTTGCCAATATTACGATTTTACCATAGCAACTACTTTCTGAGCTGCCTCATAAAGGCCCTCAGCCACTTCAAATTTTACGGACGATTCCTCAAGAACTCTCCTTCCCTCCGTGACATTGGTACCCTGCAGTCTCACTACCATAGGAAGCTTCATTTCCATATTAGACGCCGCTTCAATAATGCCATTAGCCACTCGATCACAACGAAGAATCCCTCCGAATATATTAACCAGGATAGCTTTAACTTTCGTATCAGAAGTCAGGATGCGAAACGCCTTTTCAATCTGTTCTGCCGACGCCCCTCCTCCCACATCAAGGAAGTTGGCCGGTTCTCCCCCCGCAAGCTTAATAAGATCCATGGTGGTCATGGCCAGTCCCGCCCCGTTAACCATGCAACCCACACTGCCATCCAGTCTTATATAGCTCACTCCCGTATTCTTTGCCTCAACTTCCAATGGATCTTCTTCATCAACATCACGCAATTCTTTAATTTCCGGATGACGAAACAGGGCGTCATCATCAAAATTTATCTTGGCATCCAGGGCCAATAATTCATTGTCCTCGGTTATTGCCAGGGGATTAACCTCTATTAAAGAAGCATCCTTTTCAATAAAAAAATTATATAGATTTTCTACAATCCTGGAAGCCTTGGAAATCATGGGCTTGGTCAAACCCAATCCGTAGGCAATTTTTCTTCCCTGAAAACCACTGAAACTACCCACAGGGTTGGCTCCAAGCCTTATAATCATTTCCGGGCTCTTTGCGGCCACTTCTTCAATCTCCATTCCACCTGATTCAGAAGCCATTATTACTATCTGTTCGCTATTTTGCGATCGATCAATTGCCACCCCCAGGTAGAGTTCCTTTTTTATCTTTCGTGCTTCTTCTACTAAAACCTGCTTTACTTTTTTACCCTCCGGTCCGGTCTGGCGGGTTACCAGATGCATGCCAATAATCTCTTCTGCAACATCCTCTACCTCTTGAAAAGAAGATGCCAGTCTAACCCCTCCTCCTTTGCCTCTGCCCCCCGCATGGATCTGGGCTTTAACCACAAACTTTTCTCCCCCGATTTGGGAAGCAATTCTTTTGGCTTCCCGAGGCGTCTTTGCTACCTCTCCCCTGGGGACCGGAATGCCGTATTCCCTGAAAATCTCTTTGGCCTGAAATTCATGAATCTTCACCTTAGGGATTCCCGCCTTATTTATTTACCTGACTAACTTCAAAAAAATGAATGATTATTCATTCATAACTAGCATATTAACATTACCCCGTCAATATCTTTTACCTTTGGTTGAACTATAAATCAATTCCTTAAAATCAGTAAACATCTTGTCTGCTTTTTACATCTCAATCCATCAAAATATTCCGGGAATATTCAGGCTTTTTGTTCAAATTTTTTTAAAATGTATTACATTAACTATTTTTATGTATTTTTTACCTATTTTATGGTAATCCTTTGGTGTACCTGAGGCGTGTGAGCATACATTGAGACCTTTGAAAAACGTTCAATTTCGTTGTAGAGTCCGTTGTCTCCGAAAGATCCCAATGATTAAAAAAGATTGAAACCGGCCGGTAGAAGTAGGCATGGACAATCATTAAAAAAAGGAGGGAGTAATGAAGAAACTGGTAAAGGTGTGTTTCATTATCTCAGGTCTTACCATGATATTTGATTCGGTTTTAATGATTCTAGGCAAGCCAAATCCATTAGGACTTCCACTGCCCTGCCCTTTAACTCTAATTATTTTAGCAATAGGACTAATCTCTTTTGGTCTTATGAAAAATGAGTAATTTGAGTCAGGCGGTCCGCAAATCCGCCTCAGGATCGTCCTCCCCGGCCCTGACTAAAATTTATAATTTTGTACCAGTTCGGCCACCAGGGCACAAAGCCACAAAGGAAACATATTAATTGCACAAATGTTATAAATAAAAAACCATTCTTTTCTTCGTGTCTTAGTGGCAGAACCATTACATAATTTGTAAAGGTCTCGATTGTTGCCCCAGATCCATCTTCTCCAAATCGTTTATCTTTTCAATAAGTTTCTCTTTTTCGTTATCAATCTCATATGCTTTTTTATATTGTTCCAACGCCTTTTTCAGCAGTCCTTTTTTATGGTAAGCATCCCCCAGGTGTTCTAATATAATTGCGTCATCAGTAATGAGTCTGGCTGCTTTTTCCAATTCCCGGATGGCCTTATCGATAAGATTCTTTTTGAAATAAACCCAGCCTAAGCTATCGGTAATGTAGCCATCTTCCGGCTTCAGCTCCACGGCCTTTTTTATCATTCTCTCCGCTTCATCCAGATTCATTCCTCTGTCCGCGTAAGTATATCCCAGATAATTCAGGGCAAGTGCATTCTCGGGATCAATGGTTAATACCTTCTTCATTTGATGAATACTTTCTTCATATTTACCGGCTTTATCGTAGAGAATCCCCAGGGAAAAATTGGTGCCAATATCCTGAGAATTCAAGGTTAATGCAGTCCCTAATATTTCAATAGCATCCTCCAGTCTTTCTGCCTCCTCCAACAGGGAAGCTTGAAAATTATACAGGGTGAGGTTTTTATTATCCAGATTTATTGCCTTTCCCACCGCCTCGATTGCTTGATCAATCTTTCCCGTCTTTTGGTACATATAACCTAACCGGATTCGGGAATCGATATAAAAACTGGAACTAGCTGGAATCTTTTCAAACTCTTGAACGGAATTATCAAAATCCCCTTTTTCTTCATAGGCTGAAGCCAAAAAATATCTCACTCTATGAGACCGGGGGTTAATATTAAGAAGGTCTGTGAATTCTTCAATTGCCCGGGAATAATCTTCCTTCTCAAGGTAAATCAAACCCAGCTTTGCCCTTACCCCGGAATGTTGGGGATTAAGCTTTTTTGCCTTTAAAAACCAGGGATGTGCCTCATCAATCTTTTTTTCCTTAATATATAGCTGCCCCAATCTCAAACAACCGTAAAAACTATCAGAATTTATCTCCAGCGCCTTCTGAAAAGTCAATATGGCCTTTTCATTCTCCTTATTCAATTCATAGGCCAATCCCAGATCAAAGAGGATATAACTTAAGCTGGAATCAATTTCCAATGCTTTCTTGTAGCTGCCTATTGCCTTGGAACTTAAATCCATTCCTGCATAAATTTTCCCCAGATAGTAATAACTCATTGCCGAGTACTGCTCAATTTTCAGATATTCTTTAAATACCTCCTCAGCCTTTTTATAATCCTTTTGTTGTATATAGATTGTCCCCAATGAGATGAAGGACTCCTTGTTGATGGAATCAATTCTAAGTATTGCTTGATATTTTTCTATGGCGGCCGGATAATTTTTAAGAATGGAATGTATCCTTCCTAAAATGAGATGGGCAGGAATATATTCCGACTCAATTTCTATGGCCTTTTCACATTCATCAATTGCCTTTAAATAATCACCGGTCTTTAGATAGAGAGTGGCTAAATCGGTATATAAAAAAGGGGAAGATTGGTCACTGCCCAAGGCAAGTGTATACTCTTTGATAGCTCCCTCTATGTTCATTTGGAGCTCCATTAACTGAGCCAGGCAGTAATGATAAGTGGAAGAATCAATTAATTTATCCTCATTCCGGTGTAAAGATAAAGAATCTTGCGGCAAATGAGAAGAGGTATGAGAAAGAGGGGCGCAACCGTAAAAAAAAAGTAGAAATAAAATTATTAATAATCTATTCATTAATCAGAAGCTCCCTTTTCATTTCCTGGATCATCTTTTTTTTATCCTGGCTGCGAAAGACAGCGGAACCGGCCACAAAAATATCTCCTCCTGCTTGAGAAACTTCGAAGATATTCTCTAATTTTATTCCCCCGTCAACCTCAATTAAGGTATCCGGGCTTTTTTCTTTGATCATTCTTTTCAAGGCATTGATCTTTGGTAACATTTCTTTGATAAAAACCTGTCCGCCAAATCCCGGGTTAACAGTCATCAGTAAAACAAAATCAATTTCCCCAAGAAGATACTCGAGACAGCTGAGGCTGGTAGAAGGATTTAATGCAATCCCGGTCTTTATTCCCCTCTCCTTCATTCTTTGAATTGTCCGATGAAGATGGGGTGATACTTCAGCATGAACAGAAATTGCCTTGCTTCCGGCTTCAATAAAATCATCCAGATATTTCATCGGCTCCTCTATCATAAGATGAACGTCAAGAGGAAGTTTTGCAATCTTGGCAATTGATTTTACTACCGGAGGCCCTATGGTAATATTGGGGACAAAATGGCCATCCATTACATCAATATGGAGCAAATCCGCCCCCCCCTCTTCTACGATGCCAATCTCTTCTTCCAATCTTACAAAATTGGCAGATAAAATTGACGGAGCTATCATCTTCATTGACCCTGCACCCCCTGATTGACCAATTAACCGAACCGGGTTTATTGGAGGATTGTTCCCACTCTAATTTTAGTACCCCTGAGGAATTTCTCGACCGGCATCCTCTTCCTGTTTTCTAATTGCACCTCTGTCAGGTAGAGATATACGTCACTACACGCAACTTTAATGCCATTGTCACTTATGTCGCAAATTTGTCCCGGTTTATTGATTCCCTTATCTTCATTAACAATAAGGCTGTCATATATTTTTAATCTTTCGCCTTCCAGATGAGTATAAGCCACCGGAGAAGGGTTCAAGCCCCTGATAAGATTTAATATCTCCTTGCCGGGCCTTGCCCAGTTAACCAATCCGTCCTCTTTTTTTAAACGGGGCGCATAACTTACTCCCACCCTGCCCTGGGGAGTTGGGTTTATATTATCCCTTTCCACCCCCGATAATGTTTCCATCAAAAGCCTGGCACCCTCCTCCGCTAACCTCTGATATAGTTCAAGAGCGTTTTCCCCATTTTTAATAGCCACTTCCTGTTGCAAAAGAATATCGCCGGTATCCATGCCCTCATCCATCAGGATAGTGGTTATCCCGGTCATCTCTTCTCCCTTGATAATCGCCCAGTTAATGGGGGATGATCCCCGGTACCGGGGAAGAAGGGAAGCATGAAGATTAATGCAACCAAATTTGGGAAGATTTAAGATTGTCCCGGTTAGAATTTGACCGTAGGCAACCACGACAATGATATCCGGTAAAAGTGCCTTTATCCGACTAACGAAGAGATCATCGTTAATTCTTTCCGGCTGCCAGACAGGTAGTTTATGGCTGATTGCCATATTTTTTACCGGAGAGAAAACAACCTTTCTCCCTCTTCCTCGAGCCCGGTCAGGCTGAGTTATTACTCTTATTACCTGATAATCGCTTTTAAGGAAAGCCCGGAGAGAAAAAACAGCAAACTCGGGTGTCCCCATAAAGAGTATCCGCAAGGCCTTCTCTTTTTTAGAATTTTATTAAATATAATAAGGGTGGAAACCTGCTAAATTTGTTCATTTAATATCATAATTTAGTTATTCCGTCAAGAATGGATAATGATCGCATCACCTTTTACTACATTTATTTTTATTGGAAATAATTTCTCCTTTTTAAATTTTTTGATCAAAAAAAATATTGACATAAAATTTTTCATATAGTATTTAGGTTGATGATGAATGAGCAATCATTCATTTTTTTAAAAACATCATTTAAGCCTTGAGTATCTAAATATTTTTTAAACAAGTGGCAAGGGAAGAAAGAAGGGAACGCTAGACTATGAACAATATGAAAGGGAAAATACTGGCATCGGTATTCATGTTAGTCATGCTGGCCATAGGGATATATGGTTATACCCGGGCTGCCAATATACCGGAAACACCATTAAGAATTTTATACAAAACCAATGCCGGCAAGGTATTCTTTGACCACCAATCCCATTTAAGTGAGCTGGGAGATTGCACTGATTGCCATCACTCTTACGAAGGAGAAGACCAGCCTCTATCCTGTGCTGAATGCCACGAAATTGGCGCAGAAGAGTCTTCCCGGGCCGAGGTGCTTCACAGCCAATGTAAGGATTGCCACGAGACAGAAAAAAAAGGACCTGTCAAGTGCGAGGGATGCCATATCATGTAATTTTATTCGAACAGGCTGATTAGAAATATTTTGAAAAAGGGTTTAGCTATGATCAAAAAATCGTTTTGGGGATTTAATAAGTCAGAGTTGCAATATAATTTAAATTCATCTCCTTTTCAGGACATCCCGATTCCCCGTAAAGCTATTGTCTTTCTGAAGAAAACAGATGAAGAGTTCCGAGAAAAACTTTTTCAGGTGGGTAATCAGGTTAAAACCGGTCAAAAACTTAGCTATTCTCAGGATTCCGCGGATTATGTAATATCTCCGGTTACAGGAAAGATAATTGATATATTTTCTTACTCGGATGCATTCGGAGTATCTTATGACGGGATCACAATCGAATCAAAGGGGAACGATGAATGGGATAATAGTTTTTCCGGAAAGGCATCCCTGGATCTGGCGATAAATTTTTTGGAAAACATTCCCGGTAAATTTTCCTTCCGCAAATTCAAGAACGCGTCCAATAAAATTGATACCATAATCATCAACGGAATGGATACCGACCTGGGAACAACTATTAACCAGGAGATTGTTAAAACTAATTCTGCGAATATAAAAAAGGGGAT
>Ga0209345_10006767_pt1 | contig 10322 bp, 6 predicted proteins | sample Cruoilmetagenom7_FD_187294 | JGI IMG/M metagenome (GOLD analysis project Ga0209345, IMG submission 187294) | Oil polluted marine microbial communities from Coal Oil Point, Santa Barbara, California, USA - Sample 7 (SPAdes) (version 2) | ecosystem: Environmental > Aquatic > Marine > Oil seeps ... | reverse complement strand
AATTAAACAAACTAGTAAACGAAGTACTATCTGTGAAGATCGTGCTTTTCCTAGTCGAATATTTTCTTTTTATAGTGCTCATTATTTTATTTCCAAGCCTTTGGGAGCATAAAATTATTTATTTTTTCACCTCCTTTTTTTTAATTGCAGAACTATTTTCATTACGATGGTTTTTTTTAGGAATGGAGAAAATGAAATTTGCAGCACTTATGAATGTAGGTAGTACATTTATGTATATAGTATTGGTGTTATTTTTTATTAGAGAACCGTTACATTATATTTATATTCCATTGTTAGAAGCTATAGGCATAACATTAATTGCTGTAATTGCTTTTGTATGGGTGTTAAAAGCGCATAAAATTAAATTAAAATGGATTGGCTTTAAAGAAGTGCTAAAATATTTAAAATTAAATTTTAATTCTTTTATCAATGTATTGTTGCCTTCAACTTTTGGAACAATTGCCGTTTTTTTAGTAGGTGTTTTTGGGATGCCAACTCATGTAAGTTTTATGCAAATAGGGTTAAAAATTAGCAATGCTTTTAGTACAGTGAATGCTATTTTAACCAAAGTGTTCTACCCAATGGTAAATAAAAACAGCAAAACAATGTTACCCGCAAGAGCTGTATTGTTGGGTGTTGGATTTGTATTAAGTGTTTCATTATATGTAGTGAGTGACTATTTAATAGTACATTGGTTATTGTTAGAAACCAGGGAGGAATATGCGATTGCAATACAAATTGTTCAAATTTTGAGTCCAATTCCTTTTTTAATGAGTGTAATATCAAGTTATGGTATCAACGGATTGTTAACGTTTTATAAAGATACTTTGTATAGTAAAATTACACTAATTTCAACGTTAATTACCGTAGTGTTAATTATTGTTTTACAGCCTATTTACCCTTTTTGGGGCGGTGCAATAGCATTGCTTACAGGAAGATTTATATATGCAAGTTGGTCGTTTTTAGCATTTCATAAATTAAAAAGATAGCAAATGGGATTTATGATAAATAGTATGGTTGTAGTGTTGTTAATCCTTTATGTAATTTGGATATTAAAACCCATATTTGAAAAGGCAAGTTCTATAAAAATTCAACTTTTTTTGAGTTCAGTTACGGTTATTCATTTTAGTGCGGCTTTATTTTTTGCTTATTTTTTAGAACATTTAACAACTGTAAATGATCCTATTAATTTTTATAACAATGCGGTTGAAACAACCAATTGGTTTTCCTTGTTTAACCTTGGAAGTTCATTTATTTCATTTTTAATATATCCATTTGTTAAACTAGGAATTAGTATTGAAGTCTTGTTTTTAGTGTTTTCAACCATAAGTTTTAAAGGAATACTCATGTATTTTGAATTGATAGGGATTGATGATTTAGCTAAAAAAAACATCCTTTTACTACTGTTTTATTTGGTACCTTCATTTCATTTTTGGACAGGTTTTTTAGGAAAGGAAGCTTTGTTATTATGGCTCATGGTTTTGTTATTAAAAAAAATAAAGATGAATACTTATGATTGGTGGTTGTTTCCAATAGGTGGGTTGTTGTTTTTAATTAGGCCACACGTTTTTTTTGTGCTACTCGTAGCAATCGTTATCTTGTTTTTTACAGATAGCAGATTTAACAAAAGGCTAAAAACGAATGTGGTACTCATAGGGTTCTTATCAATTTTAGTTTTGCTTCCTGTATTTTTGAAGTTTTTTTTGAGAATAGAAACACTAGATAGTTCATCCATACAATTATATATTACTAATTTTTTAGAAATTACAAGCAATAGAGGCAATACAGCTATTAGTTTAACCGAAACAACTATTTTTACGCGAATATTTTATTTGGTTTTGATGCCTTTGCCATTTTTGTATGATATTAAAAATACGTTTCAATGGGTAGTTGCAATTGAAAATATATACTTTTTAGTGGCACTAATTGCTGGTGGGATTTATATATTTAAAAATTCAAAGAAAAAATACAGTCTAAGTAACGATTTAAAATTTGCGGGTATTTCAGCCGTATTATTAATAATATTATTTGGTTCATACTTGTACAATTTAGGACTAGGAAATAGAATGCGAATTATGTTTTTTCCATATCTTTTTTATTTTTTGATTCAAATGACAAATAAAAAGCAACACATAAAAAAGTTTAATGACTAAAAGAAAAATACTTTTAATGGTGGTAAATGTGGATTGGTTTTTTATTTCACATAGATTGGGTATTGCAAAAAATGCCATTGCTAAAGGTTGGGAAGTTATTGTTATTGCTAAAGATACTGGTAAAGCTCAAGAAATTAGAGATAATGGCATGCAATTTATAAATATTCCTTTAACCAGATCAGGAACAAATCCATTCAAAGAGTTTTTTATTTTTTTAAAGCTATTTAAATTATACAAACAAATTAAACCAACAGTTGTACATCAAATTACAATGAAACCTGTTCTTTACGGTTCTATAATTGCTCGTATATTACAAATGAAAGCAATAGTGAATGCTATTAGCGGGTTGGGCTATAATTTTACAAATAATAATAAAGGAATTGTACATTATGGTATTAAAATGTTATTCAAAATTGGTTTTTCTCAGAATAAGAGCACGTTAATTTTTCAAAATGAAGATGATTATAGTGAATTAGAGAAGGCTGGCATCGTTAAATCGCATCATAAAATATATTTTATGAAAGGTGTTGGAGTTAATTTAGAGAAATTTAAATACTTTAAGGAAGTTAAAAAAAGCAAGGTAGTAATACTCTTTGCCGCTAGACTTTTATGGAATAAAGGGATTAAAGAATTGAAGCAAGCCACAGATGCGTTAAAGGAAGATTATAAACACAAAATTTCTTTTGTGCTTTGTGGAATTATAGATGAGGATAGTAAAGATGCTGTATCTATTGAATATATTAGGGAATGGGAATGTAAAGAGTATGTAACTTGGCTTGGGCATCAAACAGATATGGTAGCACTATTTAAACAATGTGACATTGTAGTTTTTCCATCTTATAGAGAAGGAATGCCTAAAACCTTATTAGAGGCTTGCGCTGTAGGTAGGCCAATTGTTACAACCAATGCTCACGGGTGTAAAGATTGCGTTGAAGAAGGTAAAAACGGATATAAAGTACCTGTTAAAACGGTAAATGAACTAAAAGAAGCACTCATTAAACTTATTGAATGCCCAAGAGATAGAACTCAAATGGGTATGTATAGTAGGCAAAAAGCTAAACGAGAATTTGATGAACAAGACGTATTCCAAAAGCATATAGAAATTTATAATAGTTTTGTGCAATAGAGAGTAATCAGTTATCTTTTATCAGTTACTGATTGATGTTTTATGGTTTTTTCATACAAATTAGCAACGTGATGTTCCCCTGTCAGTTCGAGTGCCGAAACGTAGTGAAGGTGTATCGAGAACTATTTTATAAACAACTTCTCGATACAATTTTATTCCGTTTTGCTTCATGAAATCACTCAAAGTGACAATGACTACAATAAGTTGCCACCTATTCACCAACGCCTTCTTCAGCCTTGTACTGAACTTTTTGATGGTCGCTCAAGACAAGCTAAAGCGCTACGATCTTATAGGAACTACAAAGTAAGAGCTTAAACGTAACAATTGCTAACTGAAAACCGACAACTGTGTACCTCTCTAATCTCCACTTTCTCAAATTCAGTAATTGATAAAAGTTTTCGTCTTGGTCTTCGTCAATGTTTTTTCACCAATAAAAAATATCATATTTTCTATATACAATAACAAAAAGAAAAAAAATCGTTTATATTTGCTTTTAATGTAGAGTTAATAATAATACTAAGGGTTTGCTTAGTAGAATTTTATTGATTTATTCAATTATAAATTATAATAAATAAGTATTTGTTGGTCGTGTTTATTAAAATAAATGCTACTATTTTAACGTATGAAGAATTACTTTGTAAAAAAAATGATTAATAACAACACGTCTAAATGGATAGTGTTATTAATTGATTTATACATTATAATAAACACGTTTTTTGTAGCTTATTTAATACGGTTTAACTTTACATTAAACTTTAGTAAATACGATTTTGCAATTCAGTTACCGTTTGTAATATTCATAGCTTTAATAAGTTTTTTAATAGTTGGTTCTTATAAAGGTATTATTAGGCATACAGGAGTTCGTGACTCAGTAAATATTGTTGGAGCTTGTTTTGTGATGATATTATTATTGTTTGGAACTGTATTTATAAACCGTAGCTTTAATATTTCTGAAGTTTTTGCAATTCCGTTATCTATTGTTGCAATTCATTTTTTATTAAACATAATTGCATTAATTGCAAGTAGATTTTTGTTCAAAGAATTTTATTATTCGTTAGTTTCAACTAATAAAAATCATAAAAAAGTATTGATTTTTGGTGCAGGTGAAGCTGGTTTATTAACATATTCAGTGTTAAAAGAAGATAAATCAGACAATGTTCAAATTGTAGGGTTTATTGATGATAAAAAAAGTAAAGCAGGAAAAAGAATAAATGGGGTGACCGTTTACAATGCTGAAAAAATAGATGAAGATTTTATTGAAAGAAAAAAAGTAGATGAAATTATTTTGTCAATTCAAAAAATCAAGCCTTTACGTTTATTAGAAATTGTTGAAGATTTTTCTAAATTTCAAGTGAAGGTGAAAATTGTACCACCTGCAAAAGATTGGATTGATAATAATTTAAATGCACAACAAATAAAGGATGTTAAAATTGAAGATTTATTAGGTAGAGACCCAATTGAACTTAATAATCCTTTATTATTAGATGAATTTAGTAATACAACAATCTTAATTACTGGAGCAGCAGGTTCTATTGGAAGTGAAATAACAAGGCAATTAACCAATTTTAAAGATGTACACTTGGTTTTAATTGATCAGGCTGAATCTGAGTTGTATACCCTACAACAATTTTTTCATCATCAAAATATTCAAAAGATAACAGCAATTGTAGCCGATGTTAGAAATAAAAAAAGAATGGAAGCTATTTTTAATGAACACCAGCCAACCATTGTATTTCACGCAGCTGCTTATAAGCACGTTCCTTTCATGGAGGAAAATCCATATGAGGCAGTATATGTTAATGTTAGCGGGACAAATACGATTGCAGAATTGGCATTGAAATTTAATTGTTCAAAATTTGTGATGGTTTCAACAGATAAAGCGGTAAACCCAACTAATATTATGGGAGCTACAAAGCGTATTGCTGAAATGTATATCAATTGTTTAAATACTGAATCTACCACAACAAAATTTATAACTACACGTTTTGGAAATGTATTAGGATCAAACGGATCTGTGATTCCGTTATTTAAATCACAAATTGAAAATGGAGGCCCACTTACGGTAACACATAAAGAGATAACACGTTATTTTATGACGATTCCAGAAGCCTGTCAGTTAGTTTTAGAAGCAGGAGCCATGGGCAAAGGTGGAGAGATATTTGTGTTTGATATGGGGGAATCTATAAAAATATACGACTTAGCATTAAATATGATTGGGCTTTCTGGGTTGAAATATCCTACTGATATTGATATTAAAATAACGGGGTTACGTCCAGGTGAAAAAATTTATGAAGAATTGTTGGCTGAAGGTGAAAATACCACCGCAACACACCATCATAAAATTATGATTGCCAACGTAAAAGAAATAAACACTGTTGAAGTGAAGGAAAAAATAAAAGAATTGTGTAAATTTAACCAAGAATTAAATAGCAATAAAACAGTTGTTAAAATGAAAGAAATTGTACCCGAATTTATTTCAAATAATTCTAGGTTTGAAAAGTTAGATATTCAACTCTAAATGATAATTTAGAGTTGTTTTCGATTATTAAACTTATAAAGTTTAAAAAATAAAAAATAAAAATGAAAAATAAAATTTATTACCCCATAATACTTAACCTTGTATTGCTTTTAACGGCTTGTGTACCAGCTAAAAAAGTAGTTTATTTTCAAGAGCTAGAAGGTGTAGAAATAAATGAAACCATTGTAAATTACGAACCGAAATTACAAGCAGGTGATCTATTAAATGTAAGTGTGTCAGCTATTGATGCGGAAGCTGCAATTCCTTTTAATTTATATGAAGGGAGAGGAACATCAGCAAGTCCTATGAATTATTTAGTAAATGTTGATGGAGATTTGAATTTTCCTGTAATTGGAAAAATAAAAGCTAAAGGTCAAACAAATAAGCAAATCACTAATTTATTAACAAAACGATTGTCGGATTACATAAAAAATCCTGTTGTAAATGTTCGGTTGATAAATTTTAAAGTTTCTGTTTTGGGTGAAGTGAGAAACCCTGGTACGTACCCCGTGTTAAATGAACGAATTTCCATATTAGAAGCTATTAGTATGGCAGGTGACTTAACAATACAAGGTAAAAGAGCAAATGTATTGTTGGTGCGTGAAGAAGATGGAAAAAGAGTATTTATTCCTATAGATTTGACCAATAAACAATTGTTCAATTCTCGATACTATTATTTAGCACAAAATGATGTATTGTATATAGAGCCTAATAAAGTTAAAGTAAATTCATCTGCAGTAGGAACGAATACAGGGATTGTTATTTCGGCCATTTCTGCGATAATTTCAATCATAGCAATATTTATACGTTAAAAAGGAGCCTTATGCAACATGAACATCAGTTTAAAACTGAAAAAATGAACGATGCATCTATAAATCTGCGTGAAGAAATAGAGAGATACATGTACTATTGGAAATGGTTTGTGTTAGGGATTTTTATTTTTAGTACGTTGGCTTTTTTGTACTTACGTTATGCGACCAATCAATATGAAGTTGCTACTACAATTCTTATTGATGATAAAGATTATGGACGTTTAACATCTGAGTTATCGGCTTTTGAAGACCTAGGGTTACTTGGAAATAATAAAACATCGTTAGATAATGAGATTGAATTATTGAAATCTCGTAATTTAACGGAGAGAGTAGTGAAAGATTTAGGTTTAAATGTACAATACTTTATAAAAGGAAGATTTAAGGATACAGAATTATTTCAACATAAATCACCTATAAAAATTAACTTTTTTTCTAATGACACCGTTTTTTATAATGTAAATACTATTTTTTTTATAGCTATTAAATCTAAAACCAATTTTATTTTAAAAAATGAAAAAGGAGAAGAAATAAGTTCTCATGTTTTTGGAGAAAATGTGCATACTGTATTTGGTGATTTTACCATTACTCCAACAAATTTAACTGATGAAATTAATGAGAATGAAATTAATGTTAGAATAAGTCCTATACAAAATGTTATTGATAGTTATAGAGCTAGAATTCAAATACGATTGGTAAATAGTTATTCAAGTGTTATTTTATTAAAATTAAAAGATCCAGTAAAGGAAAAAGCACAGGCAATATTAGATAATTTAGTGACTCAATATAATAATGATGCTGTTGAAGATAAAAGTGTGATAGCAAAAAGTACAGATACATTTATTAACGATAGGTTGACAATTATTACTGAGGATTTATACAATGTAGATAAAGGTGTTGAAGAATTTAAAACAAAAAATAAGCTAACAGATATAGCCTCTGAAGCTAATTTTATTTCACAAACCAACGCTTCAATTGAGGAGAAGATAATGGATTTAAACACTCAAATTAATTTAGTAAATTATATGAGTGATTATGTTTTAGCTAATTTAGAAGGATTAATACCAGCTAATTTAGGCTTGAATGATGCTTCTGTAAGTCAAAATACATTAAAATATAATGAGTTATTATTAGAGCGGAATAGAATATTTAAGAGTTCAAGTAAGCTAAATCCTATTATTGTAAATTTAGATGAACAGATAGCTCAATTAAGAAAGAGTATTTTACAAAGTTTAGAGAACTTTAAATCATCTTTAACTATTTCTTTAAGTGATGTAGTTAAGCAGGAAGTTCGTTTAAATTCAAAAATCACTTCAGTACCAAAGCAAGAGCGTGAGTTTAGAGATATTCAACGTCAACAACAAATTATAGAATCTTTATATTTATACTTGTTACAAAAACGGGAAGAAAATGCCATTTCTTTAGCGGTAACTTTACCCAATGCTAAAATTATAGATAAAGCATATGGAAGTAGTTACCCTGTTTCTCCAAATAGAAAAATGATGTATGTTGTTGCGGTGTTGTTAGGGTTTATTGTGCCGTTCAGTATTATTTATTTATTATTTTTATTGGATAATAAAGTACATACACGAAAAGATGTAGAATTGGTATTGAAAGCACCAATGCTAGGAGATATACCAAATTCAAAATCTGAAAATAAGATCGTGGTTTCAGAATTAGATAGAAGTAGTATTGCTGAATCGTTTAGATTGTTACGAACCAATATTAATTTTATGCTTTCAAGTGTAAAAGCACCTTCCAAAACAATTTTTATAACCTCTACTTTAAGTGGTGAAGGAAAAACATTTATTGCTATTAATTTGGCATCAGTTTTTGCCTTGTCATCAAAAAAAGTGTTATTAATTGGTGCAGATATTAGAAACCCTAAAATTTCAGAATACTTAAAATTAAAAGGGAATAAAGGATTAACTCATTTTTTAATGGATGATTCTATACGTGTTGAAGATGTTATTGAAACGGTAAAAGAGTACGGTTTTGACATGATAAATTCAGGAGCTGTACCTCCAAACCCTTCAGAGTTATTAATGAATGGACGATTTGCTGAAGCAATAGAGTTTGGGAAAAAACACTACGATTACATTATAGTAGATACTTCACCTGTAAATTTAGTTACTGATACTTTATTGATAAGTGATTATTCAGATTTGTTTATGTATGTGATAAGAGCAGATTATATGGATAAACGAATGCTTGAAATACCTAAAATTATGTATGAGGAAAAACGTTTGCCAAATATGGCGATGTTAGTGAATGATACTAATTATGGGAAAGTATATGGATATGGCTATGGTTATGCATACGGGTATGGGTATCATAATGATATCCAAAAGAAAGTTTGGTATACAAAGCCATGGTTTAAAAAGATATTTAGTTAATTTGAGAACTAATTTTTAGTTCTCAGTTGTTGTTTGTCAGGGTAAACTTATCAAAGCAGTTTCTTAATTCATTATTCTTAAACCTATAACTAATATTCAAAAGTTTAGAAGAAATAAAACTCTAAAATTTTAATATTTGTTGATTTAAAAGAGGTGTAATTAAATTTACAATTTTAGGGTTATTTATACTTTCTAGAGTATCTAAATGTTTTTGGTTATGTACATCACTAGCAACAAGATCAATTAAATTATCTTTTAAAAGTTTTATTGCAATAGTTTGAATATGCTTTCCATAATGTGTAGAAAGTGAAAGAAGATTTAATTGAAAAATGCAACCAGCATCTTTTAGTTTTTGATATTCAGTATAGTTATTATGTAAATACACATACCTTTCGGGGTGAGCTAAAATGGGTTTGTAACCAGCCATTTGTATATTAAAAAGAATTTCATAAACTTTATAAGGTAAATTAAAATAGGGTAATTCAATTAATATATGTTTACCATCTAGAGTTAATAATTGGTTAGATTTTAGTAGATTGTTAAAATTCCCATCAACCATATATTCAGCGGCAGCTGTTATTGAAACATCTGAAATTTCTAGATTTTTTAGATGGTTTTTTAATTCAATAAGTTTTTTATTAATAATTGTAGGTGTATTGGGCCATACACCTTCCATAATATGAGGTGTACATATAAAATTACGGATACCATAAGTATTCATTCTTTTTATCAACGATACAGATTCTTCTAAGTTTTTTGAACCATCATCAATACCAGGAAGTATATGTGTGTGAAAATCAATAAAATCATGGGGAATGATAGCTGTTAAAGGAGTCTTTTTACTGTTGAAAAAATGAAACATATACTTTGGGGTTCATTAAAAAAATAATTTCAAGTTGTAAAGTTAGGCAAATGATTTTATATGGGGAATGAGTGATGAGGAACTTCGACTGCGTTAAGCAGAACTATTTAAAAGTTGTTATTAAAATCACCTAATTGTTCTCGATACACTAGTATTCCGCTTTGCTGCATACCAGCACTCGAACGGACAGTGTTTTGTCACTTCGAGTGGTTTTTCGAAATGTAATGGAGGAAAATTGTATCGAGAAGCTGAACAGAACTATTAAAAAGTTATAACTAAAATCGCCTAATTGTTCTCGATACACTAGTATTCCGCTTTGCTGCATACTAGCACTCGAACTGACAGTGTTTTGTCACTTCGAGTGGTTTATCGAAATGCAATGAAGAAAAATTGTATCGAGAAGTTGTTTGTTAAGGTCTGTGATGTTTTATAAATAATTGATATTCTAAAAGAATTTA
>Ga0209345_10006766_pt1 | contig 10323 bp, 8 predicted proteins | sample Cruoilmetagenom7_FD_187294 | JGI IMG/M metagenome (GOLD analysis project Ga0209345, IMG submission 187294) | Oil polluted marine microbial communities from Coal Oil Point, Santa Barbara, California, USA - Sample 7 (SPAdes) (version 2) | ecosystem: Environmental > Aquatic > Marine > Oil seeps ... | reverse complement strand
ATGTGTTTAAAGTAAACAACCATTCCAAAGGCCGATAAAAATATGAGTTTCCAATATTCTGGACTATAAAGCCTATTTACAAATAGGCATTGATTAACATACAAGCTTTTTGCTGTCAAGAGTTTTTGTTCTTAAAGAGTTTGACTTGCAACCTTATTTTAATATAAAGTATAGGAGTACCTGAACGAAAACAATCTATAGATTTCCATATAGTGTCCGTCCACAAATGAGATAGTTTTTACAAGGTCAAGGAAGACGAAGATTTTAGCCGCAGGAATACATAAAGTACGTGGGGGCGCATTGCAATGTGCCCCTACATCTAAGTCTGACCTGTCTGCGTGCTACGCACAGGCAGGCGCAGAGATTACGAAAAATAGTCATTTATGGATGGCCACTAGGTAACCGTTAACGACAAAAACAGACTGTAGTTAACAGGTTAGCACAAACAGAATTGGTATATCGGGGGAGAATTTGCTTGACAAAAAAAAATGTTTATATATTATTTATTATTTTTTTAGTCTTATATAGTGTCTGAATAAAAACCCATTTAATTGTTGAAAAACAAGATGATGCAAAGTGAGATAGACCTTGCAGGGTCAAGGAAGATGAAAGGAGCATCTCCATAACTGAGGGGCTCAGAGCAGTGGAGTATATATCCCAATTTCTTGAGAAGGTGCATAATGGAAAAGGAATCGCTTCAGTGATAGCTTTTTGATAGGACCTGTTTTTTTCGGCGATGAATCATCAGGTAGGGTGATTACCTTGAAGTTGAAGGTTGAAGAAATACCAAGTGATGGTTTGGACTTAAGAGAGATTTTAGATAATGACTGCCTAAAGAGGATCTCACAGGACTGCAAGGCAATGGGGGGAAAGCTTGTTGCTCCTATTTCTCTTAATATGCGGGTTACAAAATCAGAGAGAGGCGTATTTTTAAGGGGTATAATTGACACAGATCTGGTGATGACATGCAGTAGATGCTTGAAAGAATTCGATTTCCCCATTGTCTCTGACTTCAAATATACATTTTGCCCGGCAGAAGACCAAGATATTACTGATGATTTAGAACTGAGCAGCGAAGACCTAAGGTTTAGTTTTTATCTTGGAGAGGAGATCGACCTCTGTCAAGTCATTCTTGAGCAGATAATGCTCGCGATCCCTTTTAAACACCTGTGTCATGATTTATGTTTAGGCCTTTGTCATCAATGTGGTAAAGATTTGAACATAGAGGAGTGTGAATGTTCGAAGCAAAAGACATTCAATATAGCGTTTTCGGAACTTCAAGATTTAAAGTTGAATAGATGAAGAAAATAGAAAATAAAAATGCCTTAATATCTGAAAACCTATAGAAAAAGAAGCTGTAAAGGAGATTACCAATGGCATTGCCAAAAAGAAGACACTCAAAATCGAGAACCAATAAACGTCGGTCACATCAAAGGTTGACCCCGCCTCAAGTAACCTTTTGCCCTCAGTGTCATGAACCCAAGCTCCCTCATCGTGTTTGCCTTAGTTGTGGCGTCTATAAAGGCAAGACCGTACTGGAAGTAAAAGAGGTTTAGGGGTATCCATCCAGAAATGAGATATTTCTTCCTGGGTCACGAAAGACGAAGATCTTAATCGCAGGAATACACCCCGTTTTTTGAGGATTAATATCAGAGCCTGAAGTCGAGATTGTCGAAAATGAACTATTTATGTATGGGCACCAGGGAGAATTCGTGAAGATTGCAATAGATGCTATGGGGGGTGATTATGCCCCTCAAGCACCTGTAGAAGGGTCGATCTTAGCGGCCAGAGACTATAACATCCATGTCATTTTAGTGGGTGATAAGGAGGCGATCCAAAGGGAACTCGCCAAGTATGATGTTAAAGGGTTGCCTTTAACAGTTAAACACGCTTCTGAAATTGTAGAAATGGAAGAATCCCTCTCCTCTGGGCTTAGGAAGAAAAAGGATTCTTCCATAAGGATTGCCTTTGAACTCGTAAAATGTGGAGAAGCCCAGGCCGTAATTAGTGCAGGAAACTCTGGCGCTATCCTTGGGACAGGCATTCACGTCCTAAAAAAGATTGAAGGGGTCGATCGACCAGCGATTGCTGCCCTTTTGCCCACACTAAAGGGGGCCTCTGTGCTTTTGGACGGTGGCGCCAATGTGGTTTGCAAACCCTCCCATTTGATGCAGTTCGGAATTATGGGAGATATCTATGCCCGGCATATCTTAGGCAAGGAGAACCCAAGGGTTGGATTGCTGAGCAATGGTGAGGAGGATGTTAAGGGGAATGACTTAACCCGTAGCGCCCACACGATGTTTAAGAATAGTTTTATTAATTATGTGGGTTATGTTGAGGGTATGGATGTCTATGACGGAAGTATTGATGTGGTAATATGTGATGGATTCTTGGGGAATGTGATCCTCAAGATAAGCGAAGGGTTGGTTTATGCGCTGGGTAATACATTCAAGGCTGAAATGGGCAAGGGTTTTCGTTCAAAGTTGGCTTACCTCTTGGCAAGGAAGTCATTGAACAATATAAACAGAAGGTTTGATTACTCCGAATATGGAGGGGCTCCGCTTTTAGGGATAGATGGTATAGTGATGATTAGCCACGGAAATTCATCGGCCAGGGCTATAAAGAACGGGATCCAAATGGCTACTCGCTTCGTTACCAATAGGGTTAACCCCCATCTTATAGAGGATATAAAGAGGAACCATGAGTTGCAAAAATCTCTTAAGGGGCCACCTTCCAAGATTTGGGAACAGATAAAGGGTAAGATCACTCATGCTGAAGGGAAACGAAAGAAACAGGTGACAAACCCAACAGAAGAAAAACAATAGTTGTATTAGGAGCTTTCTATGGATTATTTCTTGACAGAAGATCAGAAGATGATAAAAGATTTGGCGATGCAAATCGCAGACGAAAAGATAATACCTGTGAGAGCCGAACTGGATGAGAAAGAGGAATTTTCATGGGAGATAATAAGAGTCCTTGCAAGCTCGGATCTAATGGGGATATCTTTACCTGAAAAGTATGGAGGGCTTGGAGGTGGAACATTTGAAAACTGCTTAGCCGTAGAAGAGATTAGCAGAGCCTGTATTGGTGTCTCCGTCAGCTATGCCGGTAGTGGATTAGGGGCATACCCGATACTCCTTTTCGGGTCAGAAGATCAGAAGATGAAATATCTGCCGGATATAGCCAGTGGAAAAAAATTAGCCGCTTTTGGCCTAACCGAGGCCAATGCCGGAAGCGATGCGGGAGGAATTCAAACAACCGCGGTTTTGGATGGGGATGAGTATGTCTTAAATGGCACAAAACAATGGATCACCGGCGGAGGAGAAGCAGAGATATATACGGTAATTGTTATGACCGACAAGACCCGAGGAAGCAGAGGGGCGAGTGCCATTATAGTTGAAAAAGGAACACCTGGCTTTACTTTTGGCAAGAAAGAGAAGAAGATGGGTATCAGAACCTCATCTACTACGGAGTTGGTCTTCTCAAACTGTAGGGTACCTAAGGATAATTTAATCGGAAAAACGGGGATTGGGTTCATTGTCGCTATGAGGGTTCTTGATAGAACAAGGCCAGGGATTGGAGCTCAAGCCATTGGACTGTCTCAGGGAGCCTTGGATGCAGCGGTCAACTATGCCCGAGAAAGGAAGCAGTTTGGAAAGCCGATCATATCCTTCCAGGCCGTTCAGCATATGTTGGCTGACATGGCCATCCAGACAGAAGCCTCCAGGGCGTTAGTCTATTCTGCTTGCAGGTTTATTGATAGCGGTGCGAAGAATATATCCAAGGTCTCTGCCATGGCAAAAGTCTTTTCTAGCGATGTTGCTATGAAGGTTACAGTAGACGCCGTTCAAGTTTTGGGTGGATACGGTTATATGCGAGACTATCCGGTAGAGAAGATGATGCGCGATGCAAAGATTCTTCAGATATACGAAGGAACTAACCAGATTCAACGTAATGTGATAGGGCAAGAATTAATTAAGGAGTATGCTGGGAAAAAAGAGAAGTGAAGATAATTATATGTATAAAACAGGTGCCGGAAACAACAAGTGTCAAGATCAACAAAGATACTAACACGCTTATAAGAGAAGGAACAAAGGGCATCATCAACCCATTTGACATGTATGCTGTTGAGGAAGGGTTGCGGATAAGAGAGAAATTTGGGGGGAAGGTTACTGCTATTAGCATGGGGCCTTCTCAGGCAGATGAGGCCTTAAGAGAGGTAGTTTCTTACGGTGTTGATGACGCTGTCTTATTGAGTGATCGTGCATTTGCTGGAGCTGACACGCTTGCAACATCTCGTACGTTGGCTAAAGGTATAGAAAAGCTGGCAGGATTTGATCTTATCATCTGTGGCAAACAAGCTATTGATGGGGATACTGCCCAGGTCGGACCGGGTATCGCTCAGAAGCTGGATATCCCCTTTGTCGCTTTTGTCAGGAAGGTAACGGAGATTAGTAATAATACTCTCCGGGTGGAGAGGATGATGGATGATGGATACGATGTCTTGGAAGTGACCCTTCCTGCCTTAATAACTGTGGTAAAAGAAATTAATGAACCGAGGATGCCCTCTTTAAGGGGGAAGATGAAGGCGAAGAGTATTGATATCCCTGCCTGGGGGACAAATGATTTGGGGATTAGCGAGGAAGAGGTTGGACTTAAAGGGTCTGCCACTCAAGTAATAAAAATTTTTTCTCCTAAGCGAAGCGGTAATAGAGAGATGTTAGAAGGCTCGATGGAAGAGCAGGCAGAGCTATTGATAAACAGGCTGACTGATTTAAAGTTGACATAGATCATAGATCAGAAATTTTGAAACTCATTTGAATTATGCCTTTAAGCCATTGTCAGAGGTGCTATTTTGTTACTTCTTATTAACTACTTTGTCATAAGGTATTCGTTCTTAGTGTAATAGTGGCTTATCTGTAGATAGGGGTTTGCGATAAGGCGTTACGTATAACAAGTAACAAAATAGCCCCCCCGACAATTTATAGCTCATGATTGAGTTTCAAAATTTCTGATAGATATAGATCTCTATATATTTAATTTCACAAGGCCAGAGGGAGGAATCAGAGTAAGTCGTACATTGAGTACGTCGTCGAGGATTCCGACCGATAACGCCGTGAAATTTAATATATGGAAATCTATAGAAGAGAATGAAAGCACACCTGTGGGCTACGGTGTGTTCCAGGATTTTTCGAGAGCTTAAAAACCAGTAATCTCCAAAATGACAAATAAATATTGACGCCGATCACTGATCGGTGTTGTAATTAACTTACTGGCTGGTCAATTTTGGGGTCAAGGATAGATCATGAGTGTCGAAATCAACATCGAGTTGTGTACAGGATGTGGAATTTGTGTTGATAGTTGCCCTTTTGGCGCCATTACGATTGAAGATGATATTATCCGCATAGATGAGATGTGTAACCTCTGCGGTGCGTGCGCAGATGTTTGCGATTTTGGCGCTATTTCAATGCCGGGTGTTAAGAAAACCGGGGTTAAAGGCGACGAATTTAGCGGAGTATGGGTATTCGCTGAACAGAGGAATGGGAAGATAGCCAGCGTAGTATTAGAGCTTCTAGGGGAAGGAAGGATACTCGCCGATAAATTAGGGGTCGACCTATCTGCTGTCCTATTCGGTGACAGTATTGAAAAGCAGGCTAATGAGTTGATATTCTATGGTGCTGACAGGACGTATCTTGCGGATGCCTTGATACTAAAGGACTTCAATGACGAGATTTACAGTGACGTATTAACCAGTCTGATTAATGAGTACAAACCGGAGATCGTTCTTTGTGGAGCTACGGCCATTGGAAGATCTTTTATCCCCAAGGTATCTGCCGGATTAGAAACCGGTCTTACAGCTGATTGCACTGGTCTGGATATAGACAGTGAAAAGATGCTTTTGCTCCAGACCCGTCCTGCGTTCGGTGGAAATATTATGGCTACGATTATATGTCCAAATGCACGACCTCAAATGGCAACAGTTCGTCATAAAGTAATGAAGAAAGCCACATATAATCCAAAGAGGAGTGGTGAGGTAATAGCCAAAACTATTGATGGTTATAACAAGAACCTCCGAACAAAGGTTATCGAGGTAGTAGAAGAGATTGGGGATTTGGTCAGTATAGCTGAGGCTGATGTGATTGTTTCCGGCGGTAGGGGGCTTCAGGAAGCTAAGAACTTTAAGTTGATTGAAGAATTGGCGAAAACCCTGGGTGGGGCTGTGGGTGCGTCTAGGGCAGCTGTTGATGCTGGTTGGATCCCATACTCACACCAGGTCGGACAGACCGGTAAGACGGTTTGTCCCAAGCTATATATTGCCTGTGGGATGTCAGGGGCTGTGCAGCACTTAGTTGGGATGCAGTCGTCCGATGTTATTGTGGCTATTAACATAGATAAGGATGCTCCTATATTTGAGGTGGCGACTTTCGGAATTGTGGGTGATCTGTTTGAGGTCGTTCCTAAGATCATTGAAAAATTTAAAGAACGAAAAGGATAGGATTTGCTTATGGTTAAACCGGTATTCATATTTCCCGGACAAGGTTCCCAGTACGTTGGTATGGGGAAGGAGTTCTATGACAACTTTCCGGTTGCAAAGGAGACCTTTGAAGAAGCTAATGACTCTTTGGGTCTCGACATAAAAAAGATATGTTTCGAGGATCCTGACAGGGAGATAGGGTTAACTATCAACACACAACCTGCGTTACTGACAACGAGTGTTGCTGCACTTAGGGTTTTAGGTCAGGAGACGGATATAAAGCCTCACTTTGTGGCGGGCCATAGTTTGGGAGAATATAGTGCCCTAGTTGCGGCTGAATCCTTGAACTTTTCTGATGCCGTGAGGGTAGTGCGACAAAGAGGAAAATTTATGCAAGAGGCCGTTCCTGTGGGCGTTGGGGCTATGGCTGCTATAATGGGGTTAGAAGAAGATATTCTGGAAGGGGTTTGTGCCGAGGTAACCAAAGGGGGAGACGTGGTGTCACCGGCCAACTACAACAGTCCGGATCAAACCGTTATCTCTGGAAAGGCCACGGGGGTCCAAAAGGCCATAGGTTTGGCAAAAGAAAGAGGCGCAAGGGGAGCTGTTGTCTTGAAAGTAAGCGCTCCCTTTCACTGTAGCCTAATGAAACCGGCTATGAATAGGCTTGCTATCGAAATGAAAGAGCTTTTTTTTCAGGATATCGATACCCCCGTGATTTCAAATGTGGATGCCGACATTAACACCTCGAAAGAGAAGGCTAGGGAGCTTTTGATAAAGCAGGTATGTAGTCCGGTGAGGTGGGTGCATTCGATTAGGAGGATGCTCAAAGAAGATATAGATACGGTTATTGAGGTTGGGCCCGGCAAGGTATTGTCAGGGTTAGTGAGGAAGACGACCGATAAGGTGAAGAGGTTGAATGTGGAGGATATAAAAAGTTTAGATAGACTTCGGGAAGATTAAATACGGTTTGGGGGTAATTTGTAGATGGATTTAAAGGATAGGGTTGCTCTGATAACTGGAGCAGCACAGGGTATTGGGAAGGCCATTGCTATCCTTCTAGCGAGGAAAGGAGCGGATATCGTAGTTTCCGATCTGAATTTTGAAAAGGCCCGGGAGGTTGCAAAAGAGATTGAAGATATGGGAAGAAGATGCCTCGTCAGCAAAACAAATGTAGCTGATTTTACAGAGGCTGAAGTGATGATAAAAAAGACGATTGAGGAATTCGGCAGGATTGATATTCTGGTTAATAATGCCGGGATAGTAAAAGATAGTTTTCTCTTGCGAATGAAAGAGGAGAATTGGGATCAGGTTTTAAATGTAAATTTAAAAGGAACCTTTAATTGCACAAAGGCAGCGGTTAAGTTTATGGCCAAACAGAGGAGTGGGAGGGTTGTAAATATCGCATCGATTTCAGGGGAGATGGGAAATGTTGGACAGGCAAACTATTCAGCTTCCAAGGCAGGGGTAATCGGTTTTACAAAAACTGTAGCTAGAGAATTTGCCTCAAGAGGTATAAACGTCAATGCTGTTGCCCCTGGTTTTATCGATACTGTTATGACCCAGTCCTTACCCGATGATATTAAAGAAAACCTAAAAAGCCAGATCCCAGCTCAAAGGTTGGGGACACCTGAAGATGTAGCGCAGACTGTGTATTTTCTTGTTTCCGAGATGTCCGATTACATTACCGGTCAAGTGATCAATGTTAACGGTGGAATGTATATGTAGGGTCGTGTTTACTGGTGCCTCTTTTTTATGCATTTATGGAGAGGCGCTAGTTAGTACGAAGTTGAAAAATACAATATAGGAGGTATGAGATTTCATGGGAAATGGATCTGTTGAGGAAAAAATCAAGGCCATAATAGCCGAACAGCTTGGCATAGACGGAGAAGAGGTAATTAACGCGGCATCTTTTGTTGATGATTTAGGTGCTGATTCATTGGACTTGGTTGAGTTAATAATGACCCTTGAGGAAGAATTCGGCAAAGAAATCTCTGATGAAGAAGCAGAGGGCATAAGAACTGTTCAAGCGGCGATTGATTACATTAACGAACACTTGTAGGGACTTCCATTTTACTGGCTCCATGTTATCCTTTGTAAGCTGATTCAACGATCTTAACAAGTCAGTCACAACTCAAGTCTCAAACCCATTTAGATTTGGTGCGTCACGCTTACCGTGATTAAGGGTGAAGTGACTGGCCGATGTCGCACACTTTTCTCGTATCAACTTAAGGACGAGGCCGAAATAACTTCCTCTAAGTTAGTGCTCAGATTTAGGTTAGTCTAGTACTCCAACTTTGGTTTTTCTTGGCACAGTAATTGCATAGGTCTTATGTTTTCATATGATTACTATACTTTGAAAATCGTTCATGGAGCAACCTAAGTTGGAGTACTATTTGACGCAACCTCTACGTGAGGCTCAGATTTTAATCCTCAAAACACCCTATGTGTTCCTGCGGTTAAAGTCTTCGTCTTCCTTGACCTTGCAAAAACTTTCTCATTTATGGATGGACGCGAGTTAATCTTCTGTTTTCATATCTCATAAATTGTTGCCATCTTTTTTAGAAATGCTTGAAAATGGCAAACAAAAGAGTCCTTTGGAGGTATTGCTGTGAAAAAAAGAGTTGTAGTAACAGGTTTAGGAGCGGTAACTCCTTTAGGGATTGGGGTGGAGAAGACATGGAGTGCTTTGTGTGAAGGAAAATCCGGTATAGATAAGATTTCAAGCTTTGATGCTACTAATTTTCAGACACAGATAGCTGGTGAGGTAAAGGGTTTTAATCCGGAGGATTTCCTGGATAAAAAGCAAGTAAGAAGGATGGACAAGTTCGTCCACTATGCACTGGCCTCAGCCATTATTGCCGTTGAAGATTCTAAGCTTAATGTTGCAGATCAAAATGCCGAGAGGATCGGAGTCATTGTGGGAACAGGGCTAGGCGGACTGTCTACCTTGGAGAAGAATCATACCCTACTATTAAAAAGTGGTCCCAGAAAGATATCCACGTTCTTTATACCCATGTTGATTGCCAACATGGCATCGGGTCAGATAGCGATTCACTTTGGGATGAAAGGTCCTAACATCTGTGTTGTTACAGCCTGTGCGGCTGGTTCTCATGCCATAGGGGATTCTTACAAGCTGATACAGGGGGGAGGGGTTGATATTATGATTACAGGGGGTACAGAAGCAACCATAACCCCCCTAAATATGGCCGGCTTTAACGCCATGAAGGCGCTTTCTACCAGGAACGATGAACCTGAAAAGGCCAGCCGTCCTTTTGACAAAGACAGAGACGGTTTTGTGGCCGCAGAAGGCTCAGGGATAATTGTTTTAGAAGAGATGGAATTCGCCCTTAAGAGAGGGGCTGAAATCTATGGGGAGATTATCGGTTATGGCTTAAGCGGCGATGGATATCATATGACTGCGCCTGACCCGCAGGGGGAGGGGGCAGCCAGATGCATGAGGATGGCATTGGATGATGCTGGTATTTCACCAGATGAAATTGATTATATTAACGCCCACGGCACTTCTACCTTGCTTAACGATACTATAGAAACAATGGCGATAAAAGCCGTCTTCAATCACCACAGCAAGAAGGTTCCTGTGAGTTCCACCAAGTCAATGACCGGCCACTTGCTGGGTGCAGCAGGGGGGATAGAGGCGATCTTTAGTATCCTGGCAATTCGAGATGGGATCATCCCTCCTACCATTAATTATCAAACCCCAGACCCAGATTGCGATCTAGACTATGTCCCAAATATAGCCAGGAAGGCCGATGTTAAGATGGCTATTTCTAATTCCTTTGGTTTCGGAGGCACTAACGCTACGCTGGTTTTCAAGGAGTTTGATG
>Ga0209345_10006765_pt1 | contig 10323 bp, 11 predicted proteins | sample Cruoilmetagenom7_FD_187294 | JGI IMG/M metagenome (GOLD analysis project Ga0209345, IMG submission 187294) | Oil polluted marine microbial communities from Coal Oil Point, Santa Barbara, California, USA - Sample 7 (SPAdes) (version 2) | ecosystem: Environmental > Aquatic > Marine > Oil seeps ... | reverse complement strand
TCCATGTTGTATCCCCTTTTGGTTATAAAAAAAGCATCTTATTCTAAAACCAAACGCCCGGTTGTGGAAGTCATTTTGTGAATGCTGCTTAAAAATATTATATAATGTCTTTGTTTGTTTTTTTTTTGCAAGAAATGTTTTTTTAAATTCGTAAACTTACAGTTAAATGATTTTTATTAATTTTTTATTAATAAATGAAAGAAATAACCATTACCATTTTATAGATGAGAATATTATTGTTGACTTGCTTTAGTTCATGGAATAGCATTTTAGACTAAAAAATCTGCTTTGCTTATACAAAAAATAACCAAAAAAATCAACAAATCAGGAGGAAATATATGGATTTCAGGTTTTCTAAAGAGCAGCTTAAATTAAAACAGGATGTAAATGATTTTATAAAAGAAGAAAAAAAAAGGGGTATATATCCTTTTGCAGATGACTCAGGACTGGGATACATGTCAAAAGAATTTACAAAAGAAATGGCAAAAAAAGGATTTATAGGAGTTGCATGGCCAAAAGAGTGCGGTGGACAGGGTTTAGGGTATGTTGAAAGGGGAATAGTATTTGAAGAAATGTTTAAAGCAGGTGCTCCCATTGGTCAACATTATTTGTCAGACAGACAGATTGGTCCCGGGATAATCCATTTTGGATCACAGTTTTTAAAAGATGAGTTTTTGCCTAAAATGATTCAGGGTGATATTTCTTTCTGCCTTTTGTTTAGTGAGCCTGATGCAGGCTCAGACCTAGCAAGGTGCACTACAACTGCAGTTGAGGAAAATGACTGTTTTATTATTAATGGACAAAAAGTATGGACATCCCACGCCCACACAACAGAGTTTGGATGGGCTCTTGTAAAAACTGATACTGATCCGAATGTTTCAAGGTACAATTCATTCAGCGAAATAATTGTTGACATGAAAACACCTGGAATTACTATTCGCCCGATTATTAATATGATAGGAGAGCATTCATTTAATGAAGTTTTTTTTGATAATGTAAAAGTACCTAAAAAATATCTTGTCGGGAAATTAAATAATGGATTTAAGCAGATTATGAAAAATCTTGATTATGAAAGATCCGGCATTGACAGACTTATGCAGAATTTAAGAGTAAAAGATGCGTTGATCAATTATGTAAAAACTGTAGAAAAAGATGGTAAACCCCTTTCAAAAGATCCTCTTATAAGAGACACTATTGCTCAGCTGGAAATAGAATTTCAGGTGGGGAAAAAATATATTTATTATGTAACCAGCCTGCTGGACAAAGGAGAGCTTCAAACCCATGAAGCTGCAATAGGAAAAGTTTTTTGCACTTCATATGAAGCAAAGCTTGCCGATGTTGCATCAAGTATCATGGGAGTAAATGGCTTGCTTATGCCTAAATCACCTAAAGCTCTGTTTAATGGAATGGTTGCTGAATCGTATCTGGCAAGCCCCTCTTTTACTATTCAAGGAGGTTCTGTGGAAGTATTAAAAACTATTATTGGAAAACGTGGATTAAAACTGGCAGCAAAATAGAAGATTTTCTGCTTGTAATATCAGAAGATAAATAAAAAAATATAGGAAAAAAAGGGGGATATATTTATGGATTACAGTTACAGTAAAGAACAAAAAATATTAGCAGATTCTGCCAGAGATTTTTTAAAAAATGAGGCACCAGGTTCTGAGGTTAAATTGTTATTTGAAGATGATAAGGGGTATAGTCCTAAAATATGGAAAAAAATGAGTGAGCTCGGATGGCAGGCACTTGTTATTGATGAGAAATATAATGGAATAGGATCAAGCTTTATAGATCTTGCTATAATCATGGTTGAAATAGGCAGATCAGCTATGCCAGGTCCTTTTTTTTCAACAGTTGTTTTATCAGGACTTTTAATGCAGGATAGTGGATCAGAAGAGATAAAAAGCAAATATTTACCTGAAATTGCTGATGGCAAATGTATCTCAACATTAGCATTTCTGGGAAAAAATGGATTTTACAGTAAAAATGATATTGAAATAGAGTCAAAAAAAGCAAATAATGAGTATATCTTAAACGGCTCTGCTTTTTTCGTTCCTTATGCACACGCAGCAGATATAATTATTTGTGCGGCAAAAAACTCTTCAAACAATGATGATGTTACCCTTTTTGTAGTTGACGTGAAAAAAACCAGTGGGCTTGAAATTACACAACTTAAAACTATTTCAGGCATTGGCATTGAGTGCATGATAACATTAAAAGATGTTAAGGTTTCATCTGACAATATTATTGGTGAAACAGGTAAAGGATGGGGATATATCAAAGCTCTATGGCCAAAAATCAGTGTTGCATTAAGCTGTATGTGCACAGGTGGCATGCAAAAAGTTGTTGAAATGACATGTGATTATGTCAATCAAAGGATACAGTTTGGAAGACCATTGGCAGCATTTCAGGCAGTTGCGCATCTGTGTTCTGATATGTGTATTAAATCAGAGGTATCAAAAAGAGCAGTATTTCCTGCTGCATGGCACATTAGCGAAAATAACAAGGAGAGCAAAAATGAAGCTGCAATAGTAAAGGCTATGTGCTCAGAGGCTTTTAAAGATATTACAAAAATTGCCCATCAGGTTACAGGTGCAATAGGGTTTACAGAAGAATATGATCTCCATTTATATACAAAATATGCAAAAACACTTGAAGTTTTATTTGGAAATGGTTCATTTCATAGAAATATAGTAGCTGATGAACTTGGGTTATAAGCTTAAAATAGTTTTAAAAAATGAATATTTGTAAAATAAAAAATATTTGTATTTGTATTTGTGTTTTTGTAAAAAATGTTTTTTAATAAATACTATTCACATTATTATATATAATTGTTAGTGTCTGTCCATAAATGAAGATTTTGTTCAAGAATCAAGGCATGGGAAAATTTTTAATCAAAGAAATACAACTACCGTATTTCAAAGATTAAAAATTAAGCCTGCCGCAAAATTGGGCAAAATTCCCATTTATAGATGGACAATAGAGGTAGATAATATATATAATAGAGTAGATAGACACTTTTTGATTAAAAAATGTAAGCAAAATAAATTGTACAATTCTATTGTGATAAATGTATTGCGATAAGAGTTGGCCCCAAAGGACACTATTTTACAAAAACAAACAAAATAGAGAGAAAAATAAATGACAAAAGCAGAACTGGTGGAAAAAATGGCCAAGGATGCCGACATATCCAAGGTTGCTGCCAGAGCAGCACTGGATTCTTTTGTTGACGGTATTATTAATTCAGTAAAAAAAAAAAAAGGTAAAATTACTATAGTAGGATTTGGAACGTTTTCAAAAGTTCGCCGAAAAGCAAGAAAAGTACTTCACCCTGTAACAGGTGATGAAATAAAAATTAGTGCTCGCAATGGTATAACTTTTAGAGCAGGAAAAAAACTCAAAGAATCAATTTAACAAGTTAGGGTAATTGACCTGAAAAATATGAGATTATAACTCAGGCAAGGCCTTTTTTTATTAGCTATTGTCTGTCCGTAAATTGTCTGTTCGTAAATTGTCTGTCCGTAAATTGTCTGTCAGTAAAAAAATTGCCCAAATTCTTATTTATGGACAGACACATACAGCTAATTTCAAAACCGATATTTTAATTATCAGAAAAGGTAAGGGTCGTACCTGCCATGTTGCAAATAAATGCATTTGGCATTTCCCGCTCAAAGGTATTTATAGTTTTTCGACCAGTACAATGCGTTGGAATAACATAATCAGGATCTATTTTTTTAATATCTTTTACAGTATCATCTATTATAGGTTCAAAATTTTTACCTGAAAGATGAAAACCTCCCATAACAGCATGTATCCTTTTTATGCCTGTAACTTTGATGGCATATAATACTGTATTTACAATGCCTGAATGAGCACAGCCTGTAACAATAACAAGACCTTTCCCCTTAAGATTCATTACAAGGGCAGAATCATCTTCAATGTAGTCTTTATGCTCTTTTCCATTTTTAATATAAAATGCATTAGGCGTTCTTTTTTCGTAAGAGGTTTTGCGTTCGATCTCTCCTAAAAACAAAACTTTTTTACCGAGTATAAGCAAAGGTTCCGTGGTTTTAACAATATTAAATCCAGCCTTTTCAATCGTTGATGGTTCTATGGGCGGCATATTGATGTTTATTCCCAGTTCAGTTTTAATAAAACGATTTTTTCTGAAGACTGCCGGGTGAGCAACAAAGTCTATTCCATTTTCAGTTTTTTTCCCTATCTCACAAATGCCTTGAAAATGGTCTGGATGTCCATGGGATAAAGCTGCTTGTTCTACGCTGCCAAGATCAATATTTAAGGCATCTGCATTTCTTGAAGCAGCATCCTTGGAAAATCCAAAATCAAACAGCATTGTTTGTTGTTTTTCTTCCAGGTCTGTTCTTATAAGTACAGAAAATCCGTGCTCTGCGAAAATTGAGTTTCTAAGTTCAAGATCCTTTAAAGGCATTGCCCTTGTTATAATTTCATTGTTGTCGTCGGCAACAAGATCAATATAGTTGTCTGCAAGTGTTATGATTTCGATTCTGTTAAGCTCCAAGGGAATATTATTTTTCATTATTATCTCCAAAATTATAGGATTTATTATGAAATAAATTCAAAAACCTTACGTATTTAATTTATAAATATACTTGCATATTGGCATTTTTTAAATGTTATCATGAACATGTTTAAAATAAATATAACTGCACATTAAAAAATATAGTAAAAAGAATACATATTAATAAAAAAAAATTCAAATAAAAAAACTAAACTGTGTTATTTAATATACAAATTTATGAAACATATGCTTGAAAATAAATATAATAAACTTAAACAAATAATTATGCGTATAGAAAAAGTTACTGTTGCTTTTTCCGGCGGTGTTGACAGTACTTTTCTGTTAAAGGTATGTTTTGATTTGTTAGGTGAAAAAGTGCTTGCTGTAACAGCAAGGTCAGAGATAATTCCTAAAAGAGAGCTTAAAAACGCAGAAATGATAGCAGGCAGAATAGGTGTTAAACATGTTGTTTTTGACTTTTTGGCTTTAAGCAATAAAAAATTTGTCGCCAATTTGCCTGATAGGTGTTTTATTTGTAAATCTGAGCTTTTTGGCAATTTAAAAAAAATTGCTGAAAAATATGATTATATGAATGTTGTAGACGGTAATAATGCTGATGATGCTTTGGATTTCAGACCAGGGCAAATGGCTTCAAAAAAGCTTGGGATAATAAGCCCCCTTGATAACGCAAAGTTAACAAAAGATGAAATTCGTTTTTTATCAAAAAGGCTTGATCTGCCAACCTGGAATCAACCGGCTTTTTCATGTCTTTCAAGCCGTTTCCCATATTATACTGAAATCACTTCAAAAGCTTTAAGACAGGTGGAAAAAGCAGAAGATTTCCTATTACGCCTGGGTATGAAGATTTTCAGAGTTCGACATCATAATGATATTGCCAGAATCGAGCTGGGCAAAGATGAAATGCGTCTTTTATGGGAGATGGATCTTAGTAAAAAGATTAACAAATATTTTAAATTTTTGGGGTACACTTATGTAACCATTGATCTTCAGGAATATCAAACCGGCAGAATGAATGAAGTTTTGACAAACAATGATTTGGCTTTTATGAAAGATGATAAGAAATGAGGACGAAATAACTAAATATATTACTTTTGATTTTAATGTTTTAATTGTAATGGCTAAAAAAGTTTCTTTTTTTCTAACCACTACAGTCAATACTTTAGAATCAGGCGCATAAGTTTTATGTGGTACAAAGCAAGTTATCAAAATATTCAATTGTCCTTTTTAACCCGATATCAAGGGGAATACCTGGATACCAGCCAAGCAGGTTGCTGGCTTTAGTGATATCAGGGCGACGTTGAATGGGATCATCTTCAGGAAGAGGCATAAATACAATATTTGAGTTTGAATTTGTTAGTTGAATAACTTTTTCTGCAAGTTCTATTATGGTGAATTCTCCAGTATTTCCAAGATTAACAGGTCCTGAGACACTATCAGGCGAATTCATAAGTCTGTAAATTCCTTCAATTAAATCATCAACATAACAAAATGAACGTGTCTGAGATCCGTCTCCGTATATAGTAATATCATTATTTGTTAATGCCTGAACAATGAAGTTGCTTACAACACGACCATCATTAGGATGCATATTAGGTCCATAAGTATTAAAAATGCGTGCAACTTTAATTATAAGCTTATGTTGACGATGGTAATCAAACATCAATGTTTCAGCACAGCGTTTTCCTTCATCATAACATGCACGTGGACCGATAGAATTAACATTTCCCCAATATTCTTCTATTTGAGGGCTTACATCGGGGTTACCGTAAATTTCGCTTGTTGAAGCCTGTAATATTTTGGCTTTTGTCCTTTTGGCAAGCCCCAGCATATTTATTACCCCATTTACACAGGTCTTAGTGGTTTGCACAGGGTCAAACTGATAGTGCACAGGTGAAGCAGGACATGCCATATTATATATTTCATCAATTTCCACAAATAAAGGAAAAGTTATATCATGTCTTAAGAATTCAAAATAAGGATTGCTTATAAGATCAGCTATATTGTTTTTTCGGCTTGTAAAAAAATTATCAACACAAAGAACTTCATTATCAGCATCTATCAGTTTTCTGCAAAGGTGTGATCCTAGAAAACCTGCACCACCTGTCACCAAAATACGTTTTTTTACTAAAGCATTCATCTGTTTTCCTCCCATGCAATTAATTAAGAAGAATAATGATTAAGTATAATACCATGATCTATCAAAAAAACTTAAAAGCTTTATGTTTTTTTGCCGTGCTATTATAAAAACAAGATGTTATCAAAAAAAGCTGTTTTTAAATATTGACTTGAAGTGTTTGTATTGGAGGGACTATTTTTTAAAAAAAAGCAAGGATTAAAGAGCATGTTTATATTATTTTAATAAATTGAATAACTAATATTATCCCAATATTTTTTAACACATGCTCTTTCTTGAGAAATTATATTAAAAGATAATTTACATCATTGTGTATCCGCCACTTACGCTTAATGTTTGACCTGTGACATGACCCGCTCTGTCAGATGCAACAAAAACAACCGAATTTGCTATATCATCAGCTCTTCCAAGTTTTCTCAGTGGATATGCCTTGGCAGCTTTTTGTTGTGCTTCAGGTGTAAATATTTGAAGCATTCCACCTGACCAGCAGCTTCCGTCTCCAACTTCTTCTTCATTTTGTGGGACAGTTAATCCTGGACAAACAACATTTAATCTTATGCTGTAACGTCCAAGTTCTCTTGCAAGTGCTTTTGTAAAGGCAATAACAGCTCCTTTACATCCTGAGTAAACAGCTTCTTTGTATTCACCCATTCTGCCTGCATCAGAACCAATATTTACAATTACACCACTTTTCTTTTCAATCATCTGATCAAGTACAGCACGGGTGCAATTTATAACACCAAAGTATGTAATAGAAATCAGATTTCTCCATTTTTGTACTTCTTCTTCCATAAAAAGCTGATCATATCCTCCGCCTGCTCCAGCTACGTTATTTACAAGAACATCTACTTTGCCAAAGTTATCATTTGCCTGTTGAACCATAGCTGCTACCTGATCAATGTCAGTCACATCAGTTTTAACGCATATTGCCTTTCCTTTTCCCATGCCGTTAATTATCTCAGCAACTTTCTTACCCTGTTGTTCATCTAGTTCTGCTATAACAATATTTGCATTTTCTTCTGCAAAACGTATGGCAATAGCACGTCCGATATTTGATCCTGCACCTGTAACAATAACAGTTTTGTCTGCCAAATGTAAATCCATACTCTAACCTCCAGATAAATTAAGTTCTCAAAAATTGGTATCTAATTTTTAAAAAAGATAAAGTGTTGTAATTGGCCTGGGTTTTTAATTTTTGATAATATCATAACTTAACTAAGATAGGAATGTCAATTACACTAATTGACATTTTACTAAAATTTATTGTTAAATGTAAATCTGTTAGATTTAGTGATATTTTATCTGAAACAACTCAAAATATAAATATTTTAAAAGGCAAACAACATTAAAAAAACAAAGGGTACTTTTATGAGATTAAAAGACAAAGTTGCAGTTATTACAGGATCAAGCCGTGGTATGGGAAGGTTAATTGCTCTTAGTATGGCACAAGAAGGCGCAAAAATTGTTGTGAATGGAACAACAAAAGAACCTGTGAAAGAAGTAGTTGAAGAAATAACAAAACTTGGAGGCTATGCTGTTGAATGCATTGAAAGTGTTACAACAATGAAAGGAGGCATGCGCATAGTAAATACAGCTATTGAAAATTATGGCAAAATTGATATTTTAATAAATAACGCTGCTATTACAAGAGACAGGACTTTGTTGAAAATGACAGAAAAGGAGTGGGATTCAGTTATTGATATAGATTTAAAAGGTGTTTTTACCTGTACAAAAGCAGCGATTAATTATATGGTTGAACAAAAATATGGCAAAATAATCAATGTTGTTTCTGCTGCAGGTAAACTTGGAAATGTTGGACAGGCAAATTACAGTGCAGCAAAAGCAGGTGTTATAGCTTTTACAAAAACATGTTCCAGAGAATTAGGAAAGCATAATATTACAGTCAATGCTGTAGGGCCTTCTCATAAAACAAGAATGTACGATGGTGTACCAGAAAAAGTATTTAAAAAAATGACAGCTTCAAGATCACTGCGAAGAATGTCAGAACCTAGAGAAATTCCGCCAATTTTCATTTTTTTAGCTTCTGAAGAAGCAAGTTTTATTACAGGACAGATTATAGGAGTAGATGGAGGCCTCTCATTTTAACTTTACAGAACTTTTTTTAATTACCAATTTGTTTTTTAAAAGCTTATAAACCTTAAGTTAACCCAACAAAACGCAACTTGGAAAAAATGGCGTTTTGTTGGGTTGTTAGATTCTTAAATCACCTTGAAATATACCATAATTAAATTTATTTTTATTCATGCTTAAGCTTGTATCTAAGTAAATTTTTTAAAAATCAGAATATAAAGCAGCAATCAGCAAAGGCTCTGTGACATCTTTTTTGACACAATAAGATCAGCAATGCTTTAACAGAATCTGTTGGTTTAACAAAAAACACCATGCATTTAATCTTTTATATTTAATCTTTTATATTTAATCTTTTATATTTAATCTTTTATATTTAATCTTTTATATTAATTGATTCTGCATTTATTTTTACCTTATGATCTTTTGACTAAATTTAAGGAGAATGTTTAATGAAATTGCATAATTTTAGATATTTTTTTTCGGTTATTGTTATTATTGTTTATTGTGTTACTTTTAATTCACCTGTTGCAATGTCAGAAAATAAAAAAAAGAGTCCGAAAATAGAGCGTCCAAAAATAGCAGCTGTTGTAAATGGAGAGGAAATAACACAAGAAGAGTTAGATGATGTGTTTAAACAGGAGGAAAAAAGAACAAAATCGAAAAAAGAGCAGTTATCTGATTCACAGAAAAAAAAGTTGAAAACAAGGATCCTGGAAGATTTGATAAAAAGAGCACTTCTTTTTCAGGAAAGTAAAAATAAAGCGATTATTATAACAGATGAAGAGATTAACAAGAAAGTTGAATTATTTAAACAGAGGTTTTCCAATGAAAATGAATATAAACTATATTTAAAAAACAGGAATATGTCGGAAGATAAAATAAAGTTTGCATTTAAAAAAGATATTGCTATAAAAAAATATATTGATAAATATGTTGTTGAAAAAGTTGAAAAACAAATTAGCATTTCAGAGAATGAAAGCAAAAAGTTTTATGATGATAATCCAAAATACTTTACTCAGCCTGAAATGGTAAGAGCAAGTCACATATTGGTGAAAGTTGACTCTGCTGCTACTGATTCTGAAAAAAATAAAGCAAAAAAATTGATTGAAGAAATTAAACAAAAACTGGATAAAGGCGATGATTTTGCATCTCTTGCCAAAAAGCATTCAGGCTGTCCTAGCAGTTCTAAAGGTGGTGATCTTGGTTTTTTCGGACATGGACAAATGGTAAAACCTTTTGACGATGCAGCATTTGTTTTGAAAGTTAATGAAATAAGCAATATTGTAAAAACCGTTTATGGGTATCATTTGATCAAGGTTAGTGATAAAAAAGATAAGAAACAATTAAGTTACAAAGAAACTAAAAATAAAATTGTAGATTATTTAAAAAGACCAAAAATAAAAAAAGTAATTGTCATTCATTTGGAAAATCTTAAGAAATCAGCTAAAATCGAAAGATATTTATAAAGATTGCAGAATAACAAAACTCATTTTAACGTTAAAAAACCATCTTTTTCTTAAAAAATAACTGAGAAATA
>Ga0209345_10006764_pt1 | contig 10323 bp, 11 predicted proteins | sample Cruoilmetagenom7_FD_187294 | JGI IMG/M metagenome (GOLD analysis project Ga0209345, IMG submission 187294) | Oil polluted marine microbial communities from Coal Oil Point, Santa Barbara, California, USA - Sample 7 (SPAdes) (version 2) | ecosystem: Environmental > Aquatic > Marine > Oil seeps ... | reverse complement strand
TATTGGCTGGGGCAGGGTCAGTAAGATCATCTGCTGGCACGTATACTGCTTGGATTGAAGTAATAGATCCATCTTTTGTAGAAGTGATTCTTTCTTGTAGTTCTCCCATTTCCCCGGCAAGAGTCGGTTGGTAACCTACTGCGCTCGGCATTCTTCCCAATAAGGCTGAAACTTCTGAACCAGCTTGTGAAAATCGGAAAATGTTATCAATAAATAACAACACATCACGATGTTCTACATCCCGAAAATATTCTGCAATGGTTAGCCCTGTTAGACCGACACGAAGACGTGCTCCAGGTGGTTCATTCATCTGCCCATAAATCAGCGCTGTTTTATTTAACACTCCTGACTCTTCCATTTCACGATAAAGATCATTTCCTTCCCGGGTGCGTTCACCCACGCCACAGAAAACAGAATAACCACCGTGATTTTTTGCTACATTGTGAATTAATTCTTGAATTAACACAGTCTTACCCACACCAGCTCCACCAAAAAGTCCAACTTTTCCACCTTTAGCAAATGGTGCAAGAAGATCTACAACTTTGATTCCTGTTTCAAAAATTTCAATTTTTGTGGTTTGCTCGGTAAATTTTGGTGCTTCGCGATGGATAGGCCATTTCTCTTTTGTTTTTACTTCTCCTGCACCATCAACTGGTTTTCCTTGTACGTCAAGAATTCGACCTAAAACTTTTTCACCGACAGGTACTGAAATCTGCTCGCCTGTAGCAATAGCTTCTTCTCCGCGCTTCAAACCATCAGTAAGGTCAAGTGCGACAGTTCTCACAACTCCATCACCGAGATGCTTATAAACCTCTAAACCAAGCTCCTCTTTTTCACGGTTAATTACAATTCGCTCAAAAATTTTAGGAATGTTGTCTAGCTCAAATGCAATATCAACAACAGGTCCGATAATTTGGCGAACCCTCCCGATATTTTTTGACTTTGACGTCGTAGCCGTAGCTGCAATCATAGAAAATAGTTAATTTTTTAAGCCGAAAGAGTCTAGCGGTGTGATGATATAGAGTCAACGAAAGCGTTGAACAAAATTTTTTAGCTAGGAATTTTTAAAAAATACCAACCGACAATCCTAACTCAAACTCCTTCGTCTCGTCATGTAGCCTCCTCTTAAAAGGGTTTTTTGCTTCACTTTTTCCGTAAATTTTTTTAGTTATTTTCTTGGGCTTTTGTAAATTTTTCTATCTCAAAGTTAACTTATTCGTAATAGCATTTCTTCTTAACAGGGAGAGAATTTTTTCGGATTCTCGTTCATAGAGTGATAAAAAAATAAGAATAGAAAAAAGACTATTAAATTGTCGAACAAATTAGTTTGTTTAGTGCTCTCAGTGCTTCCTTAAAATAAACTTTGTTGAATTGATGGTTCGTTTTTTAGTGGTGAAAAAATTTTCTTAAATCTTCGCTCAAGACTAACAAAGTTTAGTTTGTGAAAAAGCTCTAAAACGGTTTCTTGGTCGATTTTGGAGGTTCGGCACGAGGCAAGGTCAAAATCAAGTTGAGCATCACAACGGATTGTTGCCATTTTTTTTGCATGAAATGCCGATTCACGATTTCGTTCAAGTTTTTCGCGAATAGTTGATTTGATTTCAGTAAGGTGTTGATAGATGTTTTCAATAGTCCCAAATTGTTGAATCAATCTAGTTGCTGTTTTGGTGCCAATGCCTGCTACGCCTTTTATGTTGTCGCTTGCATCTCCTGCCATTCCTTTAAAATCAGTAATAAAACGTGGTTCAAAACCGTATTTTTCTATTACTTTTTCTGGGGTAAAGTTTACTGATTTACGATATCCACCAGTAAGATCATGAACAGAAACTTTTGGTGTAATGAGTTGTAGGAGATCACTATCACCAGAAGTAATAATGGTTTTTAAATTTGGTTCTTTTTCAACTTCTCGACAAATTGTGCCAAGTAAATCGTCTGCCTCAAAACCTTTTTTTGCAAAAATTGGTATTGAAAAAGCACGTGCAATTTCATAAACTTTTTTGATTTGCATAATTAATTCATTGGGACATTTTGTGCGAGTAGCTTTGTACTCTTTGTCTGCGTGATGACGAAAGGTTGGACCTTTTCGATCAAATGTAATTGCGAAAAAGTCGGGTTGTTCAATTTCGATTATATTTAATAATATCGAAGTGAAACCAAAGACTGCGTTAATAGGTTCTCCGCTTGGTGTTGTGAGATGATGAATTGCATGAAAAGCGCGATGGATAATCGCGTGACCGTCAAAAAGCATAAGTTTTTGCACGCTATATTTTCATTGAATCAGCTCATCGAGAGAAACTTCAGGAATATGTTTTTCTTGATTAAGTTTTTCTTGATGCCCTTGTTCTAATTCAGGTTCCTGACTTTTGAAATCAGAAAAAAGAATGTTAATTCGTTCACTAAGTACTTGAAAATCAAGAAAATTGAAATTTACACCAAAAAGTCTGCCAATTAACGGAACGACAACTAGTGAAAGTAGAGATATCACAAGACCAATAATTGCATATCGAATTGTGTGAATCGCTTGTTTAACCTTAGCTTCATCTCCACCGGAGAGGATAAAAGAAAAACCGCCAAAAAAGATGAAAATAATTGAGGCCGCTCCTGATCCGAGAATTGCTATTGCAGCAAAAAGATAAACAATATCACTGATATTAAGTGCTTCTAGATTTGTATAAGTTAGGTCGGCTTGAGCGAAAGCATCTGGAATAAATTCAAGTATCATTTGAAAAACTATTATTCTGAAATAATTTTAACTTTCTAAATAATATTGTCAAAAGCACTAGTAGCGTCGTCGTTTTTTTTCTGATCTTCAGAAACTTCTTCATTACTAGTCGAATCTTTAGTCTGACTTTCGTCAATTGTATCGATAGGCTTACTTGCTTGTTTTGGCTCTACCGACGAGGTAGAAAAACGCTGTTCGCTACCATCTGGTTCAAGAATCTTCAAATTTGTACGGAAATCATATTTTGAACCAACAAGACGAAGAAGTGTTCGTAGGGCTTTGGCAGTCTGTCCTCCTTTTCCCACAACTTTACTCATATCCGCCTCATTTACACGAAGTTTGATTAAAACTCCCAAATCATCCACGTTTCTTTCGAGAAGCACATCATCAGGATTGTCCACAATTGCTTTTACGACCATCTCTAAAAAGTCTTTGTCGGGACCGGCTGCTGATGAGTCGCTATTGGTGACAACAGTGTTTTCATCACTCATTTTAAGTAGTTTTAAAAAATAAAATTACAAATTATTTTTCTTCAGTGATTTCAGCTTGTTTTTTTTCGTCAGTGTCTACTTTTTCATTTATTAATTCTGGCTTCTCGGTCGGTTTTTCTTCTTTTGTTTTTTCAACGGATTCCTTTTTCGCCTTTTTCTTTGTATAAGACTTAATAAATTTTTCAACAAGTTCCTTTTTGATACCGTTTTTTAACAAGAGTCGTGCGACGGTGTCACTGGGCTGGGCACCATTCTTCAAATGCTTTTCGATTTTTTCCGATTCGAAAACTAGTTTATTCGTAGAATTGGTTGGATCATAGCTGCCTAGATTTTCTATAATTTTGCTAGATTTTGGATGACGTGATTTTTCTTGTACTACGAGACGAAAACTTTGGAGATTTTTACGTCCGATACGAGCGAGTCTAATAGAAAGCACTTCGAAGTGTTTAAAAAAATTAAGAAAATGAAAAATATGAACTGGAGTTTAGTAAATTTTTAATGATTGGTCAACGAGCCGTATAGGTTCAGCATACTTTGATTTTTACCTTTTATAAACTTCTTAGCCGAAGTAAAAAACAACTTAAGAAATAATAAAAACGAAAAATCGCAAAGTAATAGTTTTTTAAAAACAAAACAGAGTGTCATTAAGGACAGCTCGGTGTACAAGAAAAGCGGGAAATATTTCTCCAACCAGTTGAACAATTAGATGTCCAAGCGCAGGGATTTACGTTCCAGGTTCCATTGCAGGTAGCTGTAACTCCTGATCCGATACCTTGTTCCATTCCACAAAAGGTTACGATATCAGCAATTCCACTTGAGCTTCTGCTTCCAATATTTATGGTGGCGAGCCTCATGCATGTCGGACCCATTGGTGTTTCGATTTTATAATAAGCGTCTTCGCATGGAAAATCACTACATTTTTCGGTCGATATAATTCTGTAGCCTGAATACAAACAATCATTGCTACAAAATTGTTGTCGTTTGACAGTTCCTTTATTGAAAGGGCATTTCCAATCTTCTATATCGCCTATTTCTTCCCCAGGTTCACATACACAGGGGACACACGCTGCATCTTCACATTTTTTCGATTCACATTCTTCTATCACAACATATTCATATGCAGACACTGGTTCACATTTTCCCAATTTACATTTTTCTCCGGAAGATTCTCTTTTTTTATAGACCGTAGAGTTATAGCAATAGGGGTCGCTCCACTCGCGTTCCACAATAGGTTGGCATTCTTTTTCTCTTCTTTCGCGGTTTCCACAGGAATTATAAAGATAAATGCTATTCTTATAGCATTCACTATAGTAACTGGGGGTACAACTAGGTTGTTCTCCTCGACAGGCGCATAGCACGTGATATTTAGATGAGCATGCGGATTTACCAGAATTTGTAAACCAACCTTTAGTTAGATGTGGCTTTCCTGTTGTCCCATAATAGCTTGTACCGGCTGTAGTTTTTTCAGTAGTGCTCCAACCTTTGCAATAGTAATTATATCCGCCCTGCGAAGTGCTTAAATCACCCTTGTAGTTGGATCCACTCCAAAAGTCAGTACTGCCTCCTAGTCCAGTTGTTGGGGGGACAAGAATATCTTCATCAAACATGTCATTCCAATTATTGGAAAATTTTACGAGACTTTTTGTTTTAGCGTTAAACCAATAAAGGGGATTATTTCTGTCGTAAATAAATCTTTGGGGCATTTCTCTTGCGGTATCGCTACTATTTACAGAAATAAAGGCATGTATGCTATCGCAGTTTAATTCCGCTGGTTTTTGTTCTTGGCAAAAACTATCCAGATTATTTCTCCCACCGAAATTTCCATCGTGGGATTCAGTGGTTTGATAAATGATAATTCCATCACTGGAAATAAGTGAGTCGGGCGAGATACAGATTCCACTGCTGCATATTTTATCGCTTTCACAGCTGCCACAGCTACCACTACAACCATCATTACCGCAGTTTTTACCTGAACAGTTCGGAGTACAGGTTGTTCCACAAACACCACTGCAGCACTTGCTTGTATCTGAAGCACTAAGCCATGAACCTGAGCAAGTTTGGCTTGATGCGCAAATAGTACCATTTAATTCAGCACAGCTTTTCAATCCACTAAGGCTGGATAAAACGTCTGGATTAGCGGTAGATTGACCGTCATCCAAATTAACGTTTTCTAGAAAATTTCCAAAGAATTCAGTTCCCTCACGTAAGTAACAGAGCCAAAATACTTCATCACCGGGATACACAGTAAAAGTATATTTTCTTAAAGAATCGTTCCACAACCAGTTAATTTGAGGAGGAGAATGTGTGATTGCATGACCAAGAACAGGAGATATTTCGGTTTTTATTTCCGCTTGGGTTTGGGTTGAGGCATAATCCGAATTATAATCTGCGGTTATTTTTCCATTGGGCTCTACTCCAAATAGTTCAACAAGAGAGTCACTATCGCCGATGTCCTGCAAGCATATCTGAAGGTTATCAGGGATTACGCCATCATATTCAGTGATATAGCTTGAAAGAAAATCACTTTTTAATTGGTCTGCCGTTATGTTTGGTGAATCTAGTAATAAATCATTAACGATATTTTCCAATGGATCCGAATTACCGCAGGACGATAAACAAAATATCGAAATCAGTATCCCAAAAAATATTTTGGGACAGTTTTTGAAAAATTTAAACATAACTTAATCTTAAGACACCTTTATTCTAAATGAATAAATGTTGATTAACCATTAACAATTTATTTTATCGACATAGCTCCATCATTTTTTCAAGCGCACTTTTCGCCTTTTTTGCGGTTTTTTGCGGCACCTTAATTTCACCTTCTCCTTTTTCAAGCGAATTTAAAATTTTTTTAAGCGTGATTTTTTTCATATTGAGACATTCCCCACAAAGACTCCAAAACTTTTTTTCGGGAGACTCGCGTCGTAGTCGTCCGCACATTCCGCTTTCGGTAGCAATAAGAAATTCTTTTTTTGTTGAATTTTTTACAAATCGTATCATTCCACCGGTTCCCAAAATTTCATCTGCTAGGTGACGTACTTCTTGTGTACACTCTGGGTGAGCAAGTGTAATTGCTTCAGGATGTTTTTTTTGTGCGGAGCGTATTTTTTTTACTGAAAGTAATGCGTGAACATAGCAGTTTCCTTTCCATAGAATAATTTTTTTTTCCGGGACCTGCTCGGCAACGAAGCTGCCAAGATGTTCGTCAGGGACAAATAAAATTTTTTGTGTATTGAGCTTGCGACAGATTTTTACCGCATTTGCGGACGTACAACATGCATCACTTTCAGCTTTTATCTCTGCATTGGAATTTACATAGGACACTACAGCTGCTTCGGGTAGTTCTTTTTTACGTTTACGCAAATCATCTGCAGTAATTGTTTCTGCGAGAAAACAGCCCGCGTTTGGGTCAGGGAGTAATACTTTTTTTTCTGGATTTAGAATTTTTGCACTTTCAGCCATGAAATGTACTCCGCAAAAAATTATTATTTTAGCATCAGTTTCACTTGCTTTTACCGCAAGTTCAAAGGAGTCTCCCACGAAATCCGCTACATCATAAACTTCAGGTAGCTGATAATTATGCGCGAGAATTATCGCGTTGCGTTCGTGTTTGAGCTCGAGAATCTTTTGTTGAATTTCATTCACTTAAATAAGGTAGCACGAGAAGTATGAGTTTGTTAAACTTTTTTTGTTTTTTAACTTTTTGAAGATGCTTCGTTTTGCTAAATTTTTACTTGCGACGTTTTTATTTATGTCACCATTTTCAGCTTTTGCGTCTGAAGCAGAAGTTCCTTTTATTGCCATGGAAGTTGGTAATGATTTTTATTCAGCGGGAGCAGTAGTTGAGGTATCTGAACGTGTGGCAGGTGATGTTTATCTTGGAGGGGCGGTTGTAAGCGTAACGGCTGATATTATTGATGATCTTGTTGTGGGAGGATCTAGTGTGACAATCTCTTCCAAGATTGGCGATGATTTACGAGCAATAGGGAGTTTGGTTACTCTTACGGGGGTGGTTGATAGCAATGCGGTAATTGTCGGCGGCGTGATTAATATTTTGCCGGGATCAAGAATTGAAAAAGACGTGATAATAGCTGGTGGTGTGGTTAATTTTGGAGGTACTGCTGTCGGTAATTTAAAAATTTTTGCGGATGAAGTTTATTTTTCAGGTACAGTCGAAAGAGATGTCACTATTCGTGCAAATAAAAAAGTTATGTTTTCAAAAAACGCAAAAATTAATGGTGAACTTAATTATTCAGCTCCATACGAAGTTGAAATTTTTCCAGAATTGGCGAATATCGTTAATTTCAAGCTTTTAGAAAAAAGCGACACTTTAACATTTAATCGAAAGACTAAAGGTGTAATTGGTTTTAGTGTGGCTATTTTGGTAGTTGGGGTGATTTTGCTTACTTTATTCGGGACACAAACGGCTGTTTATGCGGGAAACATTCGTCAAAACTTTTGGAATGCATTGTTTGTCGGCGTAGTGTTGTTTCTTGTTCCGATTGTGGCGATTTTATTACTGGCAACCGGAATTGGTGCTTTGCTTGCTGCTGTCTTGATGTTTGTTTGGTTAACTATTTTGATTATGGCAGGTGCTCTTTCTGCGTTTGGTATTGGTTCGTTTTTTCTTCGACAAAAAAAGAAAACAACTTTTTCTAAAAAATTATTGGCTTTAATTATTGGCTTAGTGGTTATTGCGCTTATTGGCTTTATTCCACAGTTTGGAATTTTAATTCAAATTGTTATTTTTACTGTTTCACTTGGCGCATTGGTTCTCACTAAGTTTCAACTTTACAAAGCCATGAAAAAAGCTAAACTTCTTTAACTCAACAATTTTTGAAACTCTCTTAAGATGGCCAAGCATCCTGTACCAAAACGTCGCGCAAGCGCAACTCGTAGTAAACGACGACACTCTACATGGTTTACAAAGACAGTGAAGCGACTTACTAATGCTGCTCATACAGTAATTTGTTCACAGTGTAAGCAACCGCGACTGCCTCATACTACATGTCCGACTTGCGGTAATTATCGTGATCGTACAGTGATTGATCTTGCTTCGAAGGAAGCGAAAAAGATTCAGAAAGTTAAGGCAGATTAGCGTTTTTGATTTTTAAATTAATTTCGTTTTAAAAATGGCAGCTTCAAATCGAAGAGTAATTCGTGAAGCGGTTGTACGTACTGTTTTTGAATGTGAGTTTCGTAAAGTTCAGGAGGATTGGTTGTGTATTTTTGAGGAAAAAATTGCAGAATTTGAATTGGTTTCATACGAAAAGAAATTTGCTGAAGCATTGCTTGAAGCAACATTCAATAATTTGTCGGAAAATAAAGAGTGGGTTGAAAGAATTGCACCAGAATGGCCTTTTTCCAAAGTTGCCAAGTTGGATCAAGCGGTGCTGCTTACTGGATTAGCTGAATTAAAATTCCTTAAAGAACTTGAAATTCCTCCTAAAGCTACACTCAATGAATTTGTAGAAATTGCGAAAAATTATTCTGATGATTCGAGTCGTCGTTTTGTTAACGGTGTTCTCTCGAGTGCTCAAAAAGAGTTAGAATCTCAAACATGACACTTTCTGAATTCCAAAAAAAAATCGATTATAAATTTAAGGATATGCGTATTTTAGAGACAGCGTTTATCCATCGTAGTTTTCTTAATGAAAATCGTGAGGTTAACGAGCATAACGAGCGACTTGAATTTCTCGGTGATGCTGTTCTTGAGCTAATCGCTACTGAGTTTTTATTTCGAAAATTTCCTCAAAAACCGGAAGGTGAAATGACAACATTGCGCTCAGCGCTTGTGCGAGGAGAACAGTTAGCGGAGGTTGCGCGAGAAATTGGTGCGGGAAGTTTGTTACGTTTTTCAAAGGGTGAAGCCAAATCGGGTGGAGCAGATAAACCTTATCTCTTAGCAAATGTTTTTGAGGCGATATTGGGGGCAGTTTATCTGGATGCCGGTTATGAAAAAACTCGAGAAATTGTGGAGAAATTTTTATTCCCTAAGCTTGAAAAGATAATTGAGGAGGGAACGCAGACTGATGCCAAGTCAAATTTTCAAGAATTCGCACAGGCAAAATTTTCAATTACCCCACAGTACAAAATTATTTCAGAAATAGGACCGGATCATGCGAAAATTTTTAGAATGGGAGTTTATGTTGGCGATCAACTTTTTGGTGTAGGTGAAGGAATAAATAAGCAGGCAGCCGAGCAGGTTGCGGCGGCGGAAGCACTTAAAAAATTGAAATAGTTTGTTTCAATTCTAGTGGTTGAAAAGTGAAAAATTTAATTTTACTCAAATATTAAGTTGAAAAAATCCGTCAATTCTTGGGGTCGCCGACCGAAGTTGCCGGACGAGCGGCAGGTTTTTCAGTACGCGTGTTGGTTGCTTGCGCGCCGAGAGTATTCGCAGGCGGAGTTGCTCGAAAAATTTCAAAAAAAATATATTCCGGATGAGTCGATTTTCAAAAAAGTTTTCGCGAAGTTGAGCAAATTAAAATTGCAGTCAGACGAAAGTTTCGCCGAAAATTTTACTTGCTCGCACGCGCATTGGGGCGCACGCCGCATTTTGTTTGAGTTAAAACGACGTGGAATTAGTGAAAATTTGATTGAGAAATTTTTACCACAAGATATTGATGAATTAAAAAAGTGTCGCGATGTTCTTGAAAAAAAATTACACGGTGCAGAAATTTCTTCTGGCTATTCTGAAAAACAAAAACTCGCCGCGTTTCTTGCTCGACGGGGTTTTAATTTAGATGTGATTCGGGAGGTTTTGGGGTTTTGACTTTTGAGATAGTTTTGTTAAAATCTCAACTTCAAAATTTATCATCGAATCCGAAAATTCAAATCCCGAAAACAAGTCGCGTCGAGGTTTTTTGTACTTGATGGGAGGAGCTGCGGTTGTGTCTTCGGCGGCGGGCGGAGGATATCATTGGTTGCGGAAATGTGCGGAAGTTGCGCGGCGCGAGCCGATTGCGATTCATCACCAAATTCAAAATTCGGAAATTCCGCCAGAGTTTAACGGCGCGAAAGTATTTTTTATTTCGGATTTTCATTTTTGTCGCAAAAAACCGTTTGGACAAAAGTTGCGGACGGCGGCGAGTTTCAAAAACACGCTCG
>Ga0209345_10006763_pt1 | contig 10325 bp, 10 predicted proteins | sample Cruoilmetagenom7_FD_187294 | JGI IMG/M metagenome (GOLD analysis project Ga0209345, IMG submission 187294) | Oil polluted marine microbial communities from Coal Oil Point, Santa Barbara, California, USA - Sample 7 (SPAdes) (version 2) | ecosystem: Environmental > Aquatic > Marine > Oil seeps ... | reverse complement strand
GTCATGGGCGGCCCGATCTGTCAGGCGGGGGCGATCAGACGTCGAGCCAGACCTGCTCGTAATGCATTTCGCGGAATTGATGCGCTTGCACGCCCTTGACCTTGTCGGTGTGGTGCAGCGCCTGATTGCGCCAGAACGGCTGGATCACCGCACCGCTGTCTTGCAACATCGCTTGCAGCTTGGCGGAATATTCGCGGCGCTTGTCTGCGTCAAAAATGCCGAGCGCCTCGTCAAGCAGGGCATCGAACTCTGGGTTGGCGTGCCCGGATTCGTTCCACGCTTCGCCTGATTTATAGGCCAGTGCCAGCACCTGCACACCCAAGGGGCGCGGACCCCAGTTGGTGGTCGAGAACGGATACTTGGTCCAGTCGTTCCAGAAGCTCGAGCCGGGGATCACTGTCCGCTTGACGTTGAAGCCGGCCTGACGCAGTTGCGCGCCGATGGCATCGGTGGTCGTGGTGCGCCAATCGCCATCAATCGAGATGATGTCGATCTCTGTATCGCCATGGCCCGCAGCGCGTGCCATTTCGATGGCCTTGGCCGGGTCTGCCGCGATAGCGGGCAGTTCGGCATATTCCGGGTGGAACGGGGCAACGTGGTGGTTTTCCGCAGGCACACCCTCGCCATTGATCGAGATCGCCAAGAGCACGGCATTGTCGCAGGCCAATTGAATGGCGTTACGCAAGTCTTTGCTGTCATAGGGCGCGGTATCGGCGCGCATGCGGGCGACGATGGTGTTGGCCGTGGGTTTGGACTGTTTGGTCAGGCCAAGTGCGTCGTAGGATTCGATGAAATCGGCCGTGGATTCGTCGTTGATGTCGATTTCGTCGCCGTCAAACGCAGCAACGATCGAGGCGTTGTCCTCGCCAAAGTCGATAAAGCGGATGCCGTCGAGATAGACATCGCCGCCCCACCATTTGCCATTCTCGCGGCGCTTGTATTCCGCAGCAACACCGATCTCGATCGAAACAAGCTCAAACGGGCCGGTGCCGATGGGGGCTTTGGCCAGATCGCCATCTTCTCCAAAGCTCGAATGCACACAGAGCGCGGGATAGTCCGACATGCCCGCGATGATGGTGATATCAGGGCGCGGCAGGTTGAGGCGAACGGTGAAATCATCGACGCGCTCGATGGCGCCATCAATGGCCTTGTTGGTCTCGGGGTCGATCAGAGTGCCCATGCGCGAGGCCATGGAATTGCCCTCGACCGCCTTGTCGCACCAGCGGTTGAGATTGTAGATGATGTCATCTGCGGTAAAGGCGTCGCCGTTGTTCCAGACCGCATTCTGGCGCACTTTGAGCGTGTAGGTCTTGGCGTCGTCGCTGACCTCCCACGCTTCGAGCAGCATCGGCTGAAAGGTGAAATCCGAGGCCCAGCGGACCATCGGCTCGCAGAATTGACGGGCAAGGTTGCCCGGCTCGGACCACGCATATTTGCGCGGGTCGGTGATGTCCATTACCCGGCTGGCTACGCGCAACACGCCGCCTGTCTTGCCCTCTTGAGCATAGGCGGGGGCGGGTGCCGCAAGGCCAAGGAGGCCATAGGCTGCGGCAGAGGATGCGCCGAAGGTCGAGGCGAGCGCCACGAATTCGCGGCGGCTCATCTTGCCGGCGCGGGTGTCCTCGGCCATCTTGCGGACGACCGGGCGCACGTTGTCGTGCGAGGTGTCATTGGTCATTATCTTCTCCCTGTTGAATTTGTTGTCGGTGTGCTGTCGTTTTTGGACAGTCTTGCCGGTAGTGTTAGCAGGGTCCGTGCCCTGCGCCAGTGTTTTTTGAACGTGCCGCTGTCATTCGGTTTATACCGCTCCGCCAGCCCATCCCGAGCAAGAGACTATCGCGATTCGATCCCATGGATCGCCTGTTTGCGACAAATGCCCGCCAAAATGGCTTGAGGCGCGGACAAGCCGAGGCTAGATGGACGACAAAGGAGCCCGCGCATGAGCCTCAACACATTTGGTCATCTGTTTCGTTTCACCACTTGGGGCGAAAGTCACGGCCCTGCCTTGGGTGCTACGGTCGATGGTTGCCCGCCGGGCGTGGCGCTGGATGAGGCAATGTTGCAGCTCTGGCTGGACAAGCGCCGTCCGGGCCAGAACAAGAACATGACGCAGCGCAACGAGCCCGATGCGGTGCGCATCCTCTCAGGCGTCTACGAAGGCCAGAGCACGGGCACGCCGATCCAGTTGATGATCGAGAACACCGATCAACGCTCGCGCGATTATGGCGAGATTGCCAAGACGTTCCGCCCCGGCCATGCCGATATCACCTATCACCTCAAGTATGGTCTGCGTGATCCGCGCGGTGGCGGGCGGTCTTCGGCGCGGGAAACGGCGGCGCGGGTGGCAGCGGGCGGAGTGGCGCGGGCCGCGCTTGCGGCCTTGGTGCCGGAGATCGAGATCAAGGGCTACATGGTCGCCATGGGCGAGATGGAATTGGACCGCGCGCGGTTCGATTGGGACGCGATTGACTGCAATGATTTCTGGCTGCCCGATGCGGCGGCGGCGCCTGCGTGGGAAGACTATCTGCAAGCGTTGCGCAAGAAGCACGATTCGGTCGGCGCGGTGATCGAAGTCGTCGCGCGCGGCGTGCCTGCGGGGCTTGGCGCGCCGATCTATGGTAAGCTGGATACGGATCTGGCCGCCGCGATGATGTCAATCAATGCCGTCAAAGGCGTCGAGATTGGCGAAGGCATGTCGGCGGCGCGCCTCACCGGCAGCGCCAATGCCGATGAGATTTTCATGGGCGAGAATGGCCCGCATTTCGCCTCGAACCATGCGGGCGGTATTCTTGGCGGGATTTCGACCGGGCAGGAGATCGTGGTGCGGTTTGCGGTCAAACCTACATCATCAATCCTGACCCCGCGCCAGTCGATCACCGTGGATGGAATCCCCATCGAGGTCGTCACCAAGGGGCGACATGATCCCTGCGTCGGCATTCGTGCCGTTCCCGTGGGCGAGGCGATGATGGCCTGCGTGATCCTCGATCACCTGCTTTTGCATCGTGGGCAGGTAGGGGATGGGCCGCGGGGGCGCATCGGCTGACCTCGCTTTTCTGGTAGGAGTGGGCTGCTATCCACGCCAGAGATCATGGTGGCAAGTGGCGGATTCTGGCGGTGGGATGCTCCCTCGTTGATTTCAGGCATACTTCGATACATAGCGAAGTGTTGGCACTGGACAGAGGGTCGGTTTTCGGCAGAAATGAGCGCACCGGAAATCAATAGGAAATCACCATGACCGACCTTGCCTTGTACTTGCCCGGCATCTTGGCGGCCTACGCCATTCTTTTGGTCGCAGCGTCTTCGCCGGGGCCATCCGTGGCCATGTTGATTGGGATTGCCACCGAACATGGGCGCCGGCCAGCGCTGATGGCGACGTTGGGGGTTGCCGTCGGAAGCACAACAATCAACATTCTAACCATGTTGGGGGTCGGCCTTATCCTGTCACAGGCTGCCTGGGCGATGAGCGCTCTGCGCGTCATTGGGGCCACCTATCTTCTCTATCTTGCATGGGGGGCGTTTCAAAAGGCGTTGAACCCACCCGCTCTGCGCCCTCTGAACGCCGAACGTCGTTCACCGCTGCGGCATTTCATGGCTGGTTACTTGTTGCAGATTACCAATCCCAAGGCGATTGCATTCTGGATCGCGATTGCCTCTATCGGGGCAGTTGAGGGTGCCGGGGCCGGAGTGGTGACGCTCTTCTTCGCCGGAGCGTTTGCAATTTCCTTCGGATGCCACGGGGCTTGGGCCGTGGCATTGTCGGCAGCGCCTGTCCGCACAGCCTATGCCGTGGGTCGGCGCTGGATAGAAGCAACTCTGGGCGTGTTCTTTTGCTTTGCGGCTTTCAAACTTGCGATGTCCGAGACCTAAGGGCGTTGCCGGTGAATGGATCAAATCCGCCCTTGCCGTGACAGTTGCACCGCCAGAATCCCGCCCATGATCACCAGCACGCCGATCAGGTCGCCCAACCGCAGCGCCTCATTGAGCAGCATCGCGGCGATGGCCACGCCAAAGAACGGGTTGAGGAAATGGAAGGTGGCGGCGCGGGTGGCGCCGATCCGCTCGACCAAGAGAAACCAGACCAGCGTGGCGGCGAGGCCGGGGATCAGCGTGGTGTAGAGGAAGGCCACCACAAGCTGCGTGCTCCAGTCGATTACGAGGGGTTCAGTGGCAAGGCCGATGGAGCCGGTCAGGACCGCGCCCCCCATCATCTGCAAGCCTACAACCATCAGGAAATTGCCCCCCGATGCCGCGCCGCGCACCGCCAGCGTGGCAAAGGCCAGTGCAAACACCGCAATCACACAGAGACCCACGCCATAGAGGTCCATGCCCCCCTGAAGCCGCGCGCCCATGATGATCACCACGCCGCCAAGCCCGGCAAAGAGCCCCATGATTCCAACCTTTCCAAGCCGCTCCTTCAAAAAGATCCAGCTGAAAAAGCCCACGATGAGCGGCATGGTGGAGGCGATGATCGCGGCCAAGGAGGCCTCGATCGTCTGCATGGCGACAAAATTCAGGCCGAGATAGAGCGCATTCTGACAGATTCCGAAAATGATAGTGGCGCGCCATTGTGCCCGCGTGAGACGCCACGTTTGCCCCAGTAACAGGGCGATGGCTATGCCGATCAGGCCCGAGATCAGGAACCGAAGGCCAAGCGCTGTGAGCGGCGGAGCGGCAGAGACAATGATCCGCGCCGAGGTGAAAGCCGAGGACCACATGAGCGCAAAGCCCAGCCCCATGAGGATTGCCCGGATGTCCATGTCTTTGCCTGCCCTGATTTCTGCGCGCGTTTGGCGCGACCATTCAGGAATTACCGGTGGGGTTCAAGGGGGCATGCGGAGAGATCAGCGGATTGGAGCAAAGAGCGCATCCCGCAGCGCGCAATCGCGCACCACATCGACGCCGCAGGGCACGGGGGTCAAATCCCGCGAGAGGCAGAGGCGCGCCTCCTGGATGCGTCCTGCGCGACAGGTGATCGTCAGCATGTCAGGCTCAAGGCCCGGATTGGCCTTGAGAAACGCCTCTTCGACCACTTTGGCGGGCAGTTTTACCGGTTTTGAGAGCTTGCGAAACACCTCTGGCCGCGAGAGCCGACGATAAGCCTCGCGCGATAGGGCGAAGTAGTCAGCGGCGGGCAGCCCCGAGCAAGAGCCGTGTTTTTTCCACTGATACCAAGCGAGTCCCGCATTTCCCATTACATCCTCCATTGCGCGGGTCATCGTGCGGGTGGGTGGGGCATGTGGGCTCTGGCAATGCTCTGGCCAACCCCGATGATATTGCGGCCAGAGGCCGTGCAGTACCCAGCCGGTATCGGCCGCGTCCGCGCATTGAGTGGCACCGCGTGCGTCGCCTTCGAGCGCGCACCAAGTGGGCGACCAGCTCAGGCTGAGGACGTAATAGTCGAAAACGCCTGAGCTGTTTGATTGCGCGGCGGCAGAGGCAGGGAGAAGACACAAGTAGAGAAACAGAGGCAAAAGGGCGCGCATTCTTTGGTCTTTCATTTTATTTGCAGGGCAAGTATAAGGCCGCCAAGTTCCCCTACAATGGAAACCCGTTCCGGCCCGCCGGAACCGCCCTTTCAGGCGACGGGGAAGTTTTGGGTAAAGGAGACCTGAGAGATGTCTATGCCGATCATGGCCAAGGCCACAGCCGTCTGGCTGGTGGACAACACGACGATCAGTTTCAAGCAGATTGCCGATTTTTGTGGCATGCACGAATTGGAAGTGCAGGGGATTGCCGATGGCGATGTGGCCACCGGCGTCAAGGGGTTTGATCCAATTGCGAATAACCAGCTGACGCAAGAAGAGATTGACCGCGCGCAGTCCAATCCGTTGCACAAGCTCAAGCTGAAGTTCAACGCCGCTGCTCAGGGGGAAGAGACCCGGCGTGGTCCGCGCTACACGCCGCTCAGCAAGCGTCAAGATCGCCCGGCCTCGATCCTTTGGCTGGTCAAGTTCCATCCAGAATTGGCCGATAGTCAGATTTCGCGCCTTGTGGGCACAACGAAACCGACCATTCAGGCGATTCGCGAGCGTACTCATTGGAATATCGGCAATATCCAACCCATCGACCCGGTGGCGCTTGGCCTGTGCAAGCAATCCGAACTGGATGCTGCCGTGCAAAAAGCCGCCGCCAAAAAGGCCAAGGAAGGTGCCGCGCTGACCGATGATGAACGTCGCAAGTTGCTGAGCACCGAGCAGAGCCTTGGTGGCGATGCCGAGCCGCGTATCCCCACAGCCCTCGAAGGGTTGGAGAGCTTTACTCTGGGGCAGGACTACCACCCGGAAGAACGTGAAAAGAAATACGACGCTGAGAGCTTCTTTAATCTTCCAGCCTCGGATGATGATGACGACGAGGATGAGGATGAGGATACCGGCTCACGCCGCCGGTAATCGTCTCAGACGCGCCCTGTTCGAAAAGGCCCAGGATGTACTCTTGGGCCTTTTTCATGTCGTGTTACGGGTTGGGATGCGCCTGCACTGCCGTCGAGACCTGCGTGGCAAAGTTTCAGGCCGAAACGACCCAAGTGTAGGCGAGGCCGAGCACATATCCGGCGGTTTGCGTCAACAGCTCCATGACAGAGGCGCGAAATTCCGGCAATACGAGGGCCGCGAGAAAGCCGATATGTAGGACCGCAATGGCGTTGAGCGAGGTGCGAAATGGTTCTTTTCGCGTCTTGTGACGGAATATGCCCTGACCTGTCTTGGCCCCGAGTGAGCCTCCGATCAGACTGAGCGTCAAGAGCGTGCTTTCAGGCACGCGCCAACGTCGCTCGATGGCGCAGCGTTTGTCCCACCAGAACAGCCCCAAGGTCAGCAGATTCAGCGCCGCGAGGTAGATAAGAGCGAGGGTAAGCGGGGCCATGAGAAGAACTGTGTATCCATTGAACGTAGAGCTGGAAAAAAAGGACGCGTGTCACAGACGCTTGCGTGCCGAGAGGGCCGCGCTGATTGTGCCGTCGTCCAGATAGTCCAACTCGCCGCCAATGGGAACACCCTGCGCAAGCGACGTGAGCGTAACTTTGCCATCCAGTTGATCGGCGATGTAATGCGCGGTGGTTTGACCATCGACAGTGGCGTTGAGCGCAAGAATAACCTCGGTGATCGCCTCTGACTCGACACGCGCAACCAGGTCAGGAATGCGTAATACCTCGGGTCCGACCTGATCCAGCGCCGAGAGTGTGCCGCCCAGCACGTGATACCGCCCCTTGAAAGCCTGGCCGCGTTCCATCGCCCAGAGATCGGCCACATCTTCGACGACGCAGATTTGGCCATTGGCACGTTTTGCACTGGCGCAAATGTCGCAGATCTCGGTGGTGCCGATATTTCCGCAGGTGGCACATTCGCGGGCCGTATCCGCTACGATCTGCATCAGCCGCGCGAGAGGAGAGAGCAGCAGCGCGCGTTTGCGGATCATATGCAGCACTGCCCGCCGGGCCGAGCGCGGACCGAGTCCAGGCAGGCGTGCCATCATGTCAATAAGAGCGTCGATTTCGCGGGTGCTGCTCAATCTCGGGGTCCGATCAGGGGACATGCGTTGGTGCTGATTTCGTGGATATTTTCAGCAAGATGGACGGTGCGGTCTAGAAGGGCAGCTTCATGTCCTTGGGCAGGCCCATGCCTTCGGTGATCTTGCCCATTTCCTCTTGGGCGCGGGCCGATGCCTTGGCTTGCGCATCCTTGATCGCGGCAAGGATCAGATCCTCGACAACCTCTTTGTCATCGGAGTTGAAGATCGACGGGTCGATGTCGAGCGCCTTGAGCTCGCCCTTGGCCGTGCAGGTCGCCTTGACCAGACCTGCGCCGGATTCGCCCGTCACCATGATCGTGTGCATTTCGTCTTGCAGCGCGGCCATCTTCTTTTGCATTTCCTGCGCGGCCTTCATCATCTTGGCCATATCGCCCATTTGGCCCAAACCCTTGAACATGCTGTGATCTCCTTTGGTTCTGGCCCATTGATCTAGAGCCATCGAATGGATTTTCCGCCTTTAAGCATATCTGTTGTCAAAAGGCGACTGGCAAGAGGCGGTGCTTTCAGTCCTCTTCAAACGGATCCCATTCATCCTCAACCTCAGGGAGCGCCTCGGCTTCGGCATGGTTTGCGATGTCCTGCACGGTCTTGACGCGGGCGATTTTGGCCTTGGGGAAGGCGGCAAAGACGGCTTGCACAAGTGGGTGCTGTTGGGCTTCGGCCTCAAGTGCATCCTCAGCGGCATTGCGCGCCTCGAGGATTGTGGGGGCGGTGGCGGAATTGACAACGGTTACCGCCCAGCGATTACCGGTCCAGCGTTGCAGAGCGCTGCCCAGCCGTTGAGCAAGATCGCCGGGCGCGTCCGGCGTAGGCGTGAATTCGATCCGACCGGGGCGGTAATTGGCGAGGCGCAAACTCCCCTCGACTTCGAGTAAGAGTTTCACGTCGCGGTTGGTGCGAATGAGCTCCAGCATATGCTCAAACGTCGGATAGCGGGCAAGTGCCTCTTCCGGGTCTTGCGCCAGCATCGGGGACGCACTGCCATGGGCGACGGGACCGGAGGGGCCGGAATGGGTCTGGGTGTAAGTCACGCTTTGCGCAGCTGTGGTCTGGTTTGGTGACGGTTGCGTGCGCATGCCTCCGCCGCCCGGACCGGTTGGTGGCGCGTCTTGCAGACGCCGCACCAGATCCTCGGGCGTGGGCAGGTCGGCCACATGCGTGAGGCGGATCACCGCCATTTCGGCGGCCATCATCGCATTCGGTGATTGCGCCACTTCATCCAGCGCCTTGAGCAGCATTTGCCACATGCGGGTGAGCACACGCATCGGCAAGGCCGTGGCCATTTCCAGCCCACGCGCGCGCTCGTCTGGGCCGATGGTGGGATCATCAGCCGCGTCAGGCGTGATTTTTACAACAGAAATCCAATGGGTTATCTCGGCCAGATCGCGCAGCACGGCGAGGGGATCAGCGCCTTCGGCATATTGCGCGCTGAGTTCCGAGAGCGCGCCTGCTGCATCGCCCCGCAGGATCATGTCAAAAAGATCGAGCACCCGGCCACGGTCCGCCAGCCCCAACATTGCCCGGACCTGATCCGCCGTCGTCTCGCCTGCGCCATGCGAAATCGCCTGATCCAGCAGCGAGGTTGCATCCCGCGCTGAGCCTTCCGCCGCGCGGGTGATGAGCGCGAGCGCGTCGTCTGAAATCTGTGCGCTCTCTTTGTCTGCGATGCGGCGCAGGAGGGCGATCATCACCTCAGGCTCGATGCGGCGCAGATCGAAGCGTTGGCAGCGCGACAGTACCGTCACCGGCACCTTGCGGATCTCGGTTGTGGCGAAGATGAATTTCACATGCGCGGGCGGCTCTTCCAGCGTCTTGAGCAATGCGTTGAACGCATTGACCGAGAGCATATGCACCTCGTCGATGATATAGATCTTGTAACGTGCTGATGCTGCGCGATAATTCACGCTTTCGATGATTTCGCGGATATCGCCTACGCCGGTGCGCGAGGCGGCGTCCATCTCCATCACATCTACGTGGCGACCCTCCATAATGGCGCGGCAATGTTCACAGACGCCACAGGGCTCGGTCGTGGGGGTGCCCATTCCGTCAGGCCCGATGCAGTTCATGCCCTTGGCAATAATGCGTGCGGTTGTGGTTTTTCCGGTGCCGCGAATGCCGGTCATGATAAAGGCTTGCGCGATGCGGTCGGCCTGAAAGGCGTTCTTGAGGGTGCGGACCATGGCGTTCTGACCCACCAAATCGGCAAAGGTCTCGGGCCGATATTTGCGGGCGAGAACCTGATAGCCGGGGGTGGGGGTGTCGGACATGAAAGAGCCTTTGCGGGATTCGGATGATTACACAACGTAAGGCGGGGGAGGGAGGGCGTCCACCTTGCTTTTTTGATAGGATATGCCAAAGCTGAGGGAAGGATGAGGGAGGACATGACGTGGATTGTCGAGGTGAGAGCGTCGAGCGCCTGATGGTCCCGCCAGTTTGAATGGCGCGCAAGGTATTGAAATAATGAGTGATTTTATCATATATGCCCTGCGGGTCGGGGGGGGGACATTGGCCCTTTCGCCCCTTCCGGGGGCGAGTGGAGACTATCCGGGCGATCTGGCGCATATCTGCGACTGGAAGCCTGCGCTGGTGATTTCCTTGACCACCGAGGCCGAGATGGTGGCCGTTGGGGCCGGGGGGCTAGCCGCAGATGTTCAGGAGTCTGGGACGCGCTGGATCTCTTATCCAATTCCCGATTTCGGGACCCCAAGCTATGACCAAATTGAAGCATGGAATAAGGCCAGTGAGGCCGTCAGGGGGGCGCTTTCGGGGGGGGGGGGGGGGTTGGTTCATTGCCGGGG
>Ga0209345_10006762_pt1 | contig 10326 bp, 6 predicted proteins | sample Cruoilmetagenom7_FD_187294 | JGI IMG/M metagenome (GOLD analysis project Ga0209345, IMG submission 187294) | Oil polluted marine microbial communities from Coal Oil Point, Santa Barbara, California, USA - Sample 7 (SPAdes) (version 2) | ecosystem: Environmental > Aquatic > Marine > Oil seeps ... | reverse complement strand
AGCTCTTCATCATTTGCATTTTTTATCATCTTACCCGTAAGACGTATCATAAATCGCAATCCTTGGAAGAAAGTGTATTTTTTTAGTTCTTTCTAGCGACTAAACCCCCAAATCGCCCTCAAACTCCAACTCTACGGGCCCAGTCATGATTACGTGATTGTCGCTCTCGCGCCATTCTATATGCAGAGTGCCGCCGTCCATGATGATGTTTGCGGTGCGCTCTGTGCGGCCTTGGCGGTGGGCGGCGACGAGGGCGGCACAGGCGCCTGTGCCGCATGCTTTGGTAATGCCGACACCGCGCTCCCAGACCCGTAGGCGGATTTCGGTGCGGCTGCGGATTTCGGCGAAGCCGACATTGCATTGCTGCGGAAATAGGGGATGGAATTCAATCATCGGGCCAATTTTATCGGCCGCCGTTTCGTCTGCGTTTTCCACGAAAAACACGCAGTGGGGATTGCCCATGCTGACGGCACCGGGGCGGGCGAGGATAGGGGCGTCAATGGGCCCGACTTTGACGTCAATGACATGGGTGTCCATATACTCTTTAAGCGGGATTTCGTTCCATTCGAGCCGCGGTTCACCCATATCAACTGCGACCGAAAACTCGCCCGTGCGTTTGGTATGTAACAAGCCTGCGTTGGTTTCGAGCAGGATTTCGTCACGACCAGTTTCATTCATCACCACCCAAGGGATACAGCGTGAAGCGTTGCCACAGGCATCAACCTCTCCGCCGTCCGCATTCCATATTTCCATGAACACATCTGCATTATCCGTTTTGGGTGCACGCATGACAATGATTTGGTCAGCGCCCAAGGCACCCATCACCCCACCCTTGGCAGCGGTGGTTTTGGCAAGTTCTGGCGTCATAGCAAAGCCGGGCCTTGCGCGTGCATCAAACACGCCAAACCGATTTTTAGCACCATTGAGAATCATAAATTTCATGACAGAAGTATAAACGGCACCGATGTAATGAGCAAGCGGGCGGAATATTCATCAATGCACAGATGTCGTTGGTCGCAGTGATGACCGTTAGTCTCGTGGTTAGGTGCGCTGGGCGCAAAGGTATATTTATTCAACGCCATGGCGTTATTCAAAACTTGTTGATATTAACACCTTCAAACTGGCCACTTCTGGGTAACCGACCTTCTCCCAGGGTGGCCAACCTGTTTCTGGACATGAACATTTTACGCACCTAATTAATTGGTGCGCCGCGTCGCCTTGATACGGTAGACCTCGCGCCATGCTTTTGTATCTCCGGAAGGAAGCTCCATTTCCAGTTTCCAATCCCAGCCATTTTCTGTGGGCGGCATGAATGTGATGCGCCGCGGCGGTGTTTGCTGTGGCGACACATAGTGCATGATAATATTGCCTTTTTTGCCTTCTTTGGCTGCGGCTTCTTTGGCACGGATATGGGTAAGCCCGGGCAAATTGCTTGCCGTCCAAGCGACTTCCCATCTTTTTTCCTTAGGGTCGTAAATGCGTAGGTTGGTGCCGACACCACCACCATTCGGCATCCAGAAATCTTGCACCGCGATGCCGTTACCAAGGCAGGTGAAGTTCCACCTTGCGCCTTTGCCTTCGTTCCAAGTCTTGCCGTCGGTTTGACTGAGAGCCCAATCTTGAATATCCCAATCACCCAGATAACGGCCGAATTGCTCCACTGGCCCCGTAAGACATCCTTCGGTTTTTTCCATGGCTACAGTTGCCAAATCTGATGTTGAGATTGGAGTGGTTGTGAGCGGCGTCGTTTCTGTCGTAGAACTCGGCGCACAGCCAATCAGGCTCGCAGCTATCATTGTGGTGTATATCATTTTCATATTGGTCTCCTGTTTAGGTTTTTTGACCTTCTTATAATTCTCTAGTAATCGAAAGTAATGCGGGCAAACATGAACCGCCCCAGCGCATCATAAACTTGCGGATAAGTATTCCCATTGCCAAAGCCTGCACCAACAGAGGAACTCAGCGGCGGTTCTCTGTCAAATATATTGTTCACGCCAACTCGGATTCTTGCGTTCTCAAGCCCACGGTAAGTGAGAGCTAAATCAAAATAATCCGCTGCGCCTAAATGTTCATCAAAAGACCCTGGCGCTGCGTTCAAGCCTGCTTCAGCCATAACATCGGCAAAATGCCGCCAACTGAACTGGGCATCAATATTGTGGTCTGTTTGCCAGCTCAGGCTGGCTATATGCCGCCAACGCGGATTTGGTGTGCCGCAGCTATCACCGTAAAAACCGACACAATTTTTCTTTGGGTCGTCGGGAAAAGATTGCACAATCATGTCCTGTAAATATGTACCAGTCAGGGAAAAGTTGAGGCCACCTAAATTGGCCGGGAGTTCCGCAGCATAACTGGCATTGATATCAATACCGGACGTAATTAACGAACCTGTGTTAATATTGTTCGCGACTACGAATCCAGTGTTGTTAAGCCATAAGGAGCCAGAGCCCGAGTCCCTTTTGACCAAGTTACAAAAAAATGGGTCTGCTTCGAACACACATTTATTAATCGATTGGATAGGTTCGGCCTGCCCGATAAAATCATTGACGACAATGTCAAAATAATCAGCTGACATAACAAGCCCGGAAAATGGACCGGGCATTTGCACAACTGCACCAATGGTAAATGTATTGGATTTTTCCGGATTTAAATTGGTGCTGCCACCTTTTAGTTCGTTGAATTGCCCTGCTGGGTTCGCGGCGATATTCCCGTACTGCGCCGCCGTTACACCTGAATTGGCACACTCTGCCAATGTTGCAATGGGGGTAGCGCCTTCGCAGGGATCCCCTGCCGCATAACTAAACAAGCTTACTGATGAGGGTTGGAATAATTCAATGGCATTGGCCACACGGATGGCTCGTTGATATTGTCCGCGAGCCCGCAGAACGTCATTGATTTGCCATGTCCCCCCCGCCGAATAAATACTGGCACCACCAGATAATGAATTATCTGCATACCGATAAGCCCCCTTAAACACTAATTCTTTGGCGAGGGCTTTGTTTTCTAGTAAAGGTAATTGGAGCTCGGCGAATGCTTCCGTGCTGTCGAATATGCCTGATAGTCCAATTTTAGGACCACCATTTCCGGCAATATCACCGCTGGTGAAACCAGCATCCGTATCAAGGCGGTAATTATCTTTGCGGTATTCACCGCCCACGACGATTTTTACGCCGGACGTTGTGCCAGGAATTTGCAGGCCATAATCGCTGAGGTTACCAGAAACAGTTCCTAACAATACGGTCTGTTTATAGACACCATCTTGACGGCCTTCGGCATTTACATAGTCCAATGCTTCTTGGGTGGCACCGCCCAGACTAAAATAATTGATCGGTACGCAATTTGGATCCGTACCGTCCAAAACGGAATCGCAAACTGGATCGCCATTCACATCTGTTGTTGCCAACAAAGCGCGTTGCATCCGGCTAATGGAGATATCGTTTATGAGATACTCGTCTAGCTTTGCAGAAGAAAATTGCGCAGAAATATCGTACTCAAATCCTCGCAAAACACGAAAATCACCCCGCAATCCTACAATGCCACGATAAGATTGGTGATGTATAGTATTGCGTCTGGGTCCACCTTCTACATTGCGTCTGCCTAGGGTCAAATCGGCGTTGTCATTGATACCAAAGCCCCGCGATGTGCAAATGAGATCACGTTGCTGTGCTGACATGAACGGGTTGTCGCAGCTAACAGTATTTGAATTAAAAAAGTTACCGGACGGGGCCAGTTGTGCGGTAGAGCGATCATCAGCATACATGAAATCGCCGTAAACTTCATCTTGATATCCTAAATCATAATGGGCGAAAACGCCCGCAGTGTACCGCTCACCCTGGCGTTGAAAGTAATTATCCGGATTGAAATTATAAACGGGGGCATCGGGTAATCCGGCTTGGCCAGAAAGCGTTACCGTTTGGAATGTGTTGCCAGTCGTGGGATTAATTGCGAACAAAACATTCGTAGAATTACCAGACACGTCAAGAAACAAGCCATTGGCAGATGTGAAAGAACCGCCGCAATATAATTGCCCGCCTGCTTCGCGTCCTCCCCTGATGGGGCAGCCGGAATAGTCTCGGGCATCTTGACGTATTGGCTTGGTATCCCGATATCCTAGATATCCGGTAATATTCCCTTTGCCATTGTCAAAGTTATGCCCATAAACCAAGGTGAAATCTTTGGTCGCTCCATCAAGTTGATTAACGGTCATAGGCGCAGATAAATTGTCCGAAGCCCCCAAAATTGATTGTAGGCTTTTGTTGTTATTGTTGTGTTGGTATGCACCGATTTGCGCATCGACCCTTAAACCTTCGAAATCCCGTTCCATTTGAAAGTTGACCACTCCTGCCAGTGCATCAGAGCCGTAAACCGCACCTGCACCACCAGTGAGCACATCAATGTTCTTGACTAATGCAGCCGGAATTTGGTTCAGATCAGCCGCAATCTGGTTGACGGTACCGGACGCCATGCGGCGCCCATCAATCAAGACAAGTGTGCGCGACGGCCCAAGTCCGCGTAAATCAACAGAGGCGATCCCCGTAGACCCATTGGAAATATTAGAGCCTTGTCCCGCAAACACCTGTGGTAATTCATTGATCAAATCTTCAATCCGCGTGACCCCGCGTGTTGCGATGTCTTCATTAGAAAGTGATGTAATAGGGCTGCTGGCTAGCAAATTTGTCTGCTTAATCCGTGTGCCGGTAACAATAATTTCACCTGATACCGGGCCAGATATTTGAGCATAAGTAATTTGAGAACCAAGCATAGCAAGCCCGACCAAGGATAAACTGGTTGTGCGCATCAAGCTTATTTTCCTATTTAACGACAAAACAATTATCCCTTAATATTCTTCCATTTACCTTACGCAAAATATGCCGCTCTAATGTTATTAGGAAGTTGAACATTCCTATAGAATTACGTTCGACGAATAGCAGGTTTAATGCGACAAACGGTAAGAAGTTCGACGAATGCTTTCATATTTGCGACAAACGGCATTCTTTAATCCATGCCTTTGTTTTAATAAGTATTATTACATAAATATGGTATGTATCCTATAACACTATACAGTCGAAAAGAGATAAACAAGTGAGCCGATTAAAGATAACGCCCGAGATAAAGGTCATGGCTGTTTTTACGGTTATTGTCTGGGGCGTGTCTATTGTCACCCGTTACGTATTGTTTGAGGGTTGGGATGGGAGCTCGGTTGTTCTGGCAGGTTTTGCCGCTACTGTACTGTTATGGATAATCGCCACCTTGCTCAAAAGAGTGCCCTTATTGCTTATCTTGGTCTTGGGCCCGCTCATAGCGGTGTTTGTCGAAATATTTCATTGGGAGTTAATTTCGCTCAGTTTCAATGGCCAGTTTTCCTGGCAGTTGGATCACTTTGATGCCCGTAGATACGCTATAGGGGTTTATATGTGGTCTTTGTTTTATTTGGTATTGTTGCTGGGATATTTTGCCATTTTCAACTATTTCCGCTTTACGCGCGAAGCGGCGATTAGCAGCAAAGCCAAACTGCATGCCCATGATGCTCAGCTAAAAATGTTGCGCTACCAGATTAACCCACACTTTTTGTTCAATACCTTAAATTCGGTGTCGGCGCTTCTGCTCGATAATAAAAACCAGAGAGCCGAACAGATGATTGATAATCTGAGTAATTTTTTACGGTTTTCATTAGATAACACGCCCAATGCCAAAATACCCCTGCAAACCGAAATCGAAATTATCAAAGAATATCTTGAAATAGAAGAGATACGGTTTTCAGAAAAACTCAGCACAGAATTTGACATAGATCCCGATACATTAAATCTGCTTGTGCCAAGCCTGATTTTACAGCCCGCCATAGAAAACGCCATTAAATATGCCGTGGCGGCGATGAAAGAAAACGGCATTATAAGGATTACCTCATCTTTATCGCAGCGAAGATTGACGGTCAGCGTTGCCGACAACGGGCCGGGGATGTCGGTAGAGAAGACGTCAAAGGATAAAGCGTCCAGCGGTATTGGCCTCACCAATATGCGCGAACGTTTGGCGGTCATTTACGGAACCAACGCATATATGAATGTCTCCAGCGAACTGGGGCAGGGCGTGGAGGTTAGCGTCACAATTCCGGCTGAAGCTACAAAGAGGAAAGTATAGGAAAGGGCATGAAATGATCAGAGTTTTGCTTGTAGATGATGAAGCGCTAGCTATTAGGCGCCTTGAAATAAAATTATCGCGCTACGAAGATGTGGAAATCGTTGGAGCGGCACGCGACGGCGATGCAGCGGTTGCCGCATTGGCCGGTAAGCAGCCGGACCTGGTTTTGCTCGACATCAATATGCCGGGCATGGACGGGCTGGACGTAGCTGATCGAGCTGCGCAGATGAAAGTTGACGTAATTTTCGTAACCGCATTTAACCAGTACGCGGTCCAAGCATTTGAGCGGAGGGCACTGGATTATCTGCTGAAACCCGTCAATCAAGATAGATTAGATCAAGCACTTGAGCGCTACCGCAAACGCGTAAAGCGCAATACGGCTTTGGATAAAGTCGGGGAATTAAATTCCGTTTTGGCGCAATTGCGTGCGCATCAAAATGATGATGTGATGAGCAAGCCGGAGACAGGTCTGTGGATCAAGGATCGGGGTCGCAACCGAAAAATTTCTATGGAGTCTATCGAATGGGTCGAAGCCTCAAGGGATTATGTCACCGTGCATATGATCGGTGGGCGCAGTCATTTTGTCCGCGACACCATGCAGCATTTTGAAACTATTTTGGATCCGACAATATTCCAGCGCATTCACCGTTCCACCATTGTCAATATTTTGAAAGTCAAAGAAGTTAATATGCGCAAAAGCGTACAATATTTACTGCTGAATGGCGGCGCAGAAGTGCGAGTTGGGCGTGCCTATAAAGTGCAAACCAGCCTGCGTCTGAAAGAAGTTTTCGTGAACCCTTGAAGAAATAAAAAGCAAAGTCATAGCTATGCAATCTGAATATAAAAAGAAGCTCCTCATTGTCGGCGGCGGCTCTGCTGGCTGGATCGCAGCCGCCTATTTAAATGGCGCCCTAAACGAGCGCGGGCAGACGAAAAATGTTGAAATTACTTTGGTGGAATCCCCCGACATTCCGCGTATATCGGTGGGGGAGGCTACCATCCCGTCCATCGGGCATATTCTCGGCGTTATCGGTATCAACGAACACGAATTTATGAAAGCTACCGATGCGACGTTCAAGCAGTCGATCAAATACGCAAATTGGCTGAACGGTAAGGGCGAGTTTTATCACCATCCATTTTCACGCTACCGCGCAGGCCCTATAGATCGCTCGGCGCAAAATTGGATCGGTTCTGACCGCAAAATTCCGTTTACCGAAACCGTTTCCGCGCAACCGATTATTTGCGAAATGGGGCTGGCACCACAAATGCTCGGCGAGTGGGATTTCGGGCCGAAGCTGAAATATGCCTTTCACATGAATGCGCAAAAATTTGCTGACTATTTGCGGGATTTCTCGACCGCGCGCGGCGTCAAACATGTGCGGGCCAATGTCACCGATGTAGATGTCGGCGAGGACGGGCATATTCGTTCGGTGGCGACAGATACAGAGCAATTACTGGATGCGGATTTGTTTGTCGATTGCACAGGCTTTTCCGCACACCTAATTGAGAAAGCTCTCGGGGTCGGGTTCACGGATTATTCGCAATACCTGCTTAGTGACCGTGCTTGCGTCATGCACATTCCTTACGATGAACATTTTCCCGGCGGCGTCAGGCCTTACACCACGGCGACAGCGCTCAATGCGGGCTGGATATGGGATATACCCATGAGCACCCAGCGCTCCATAGGCTATGTCCATGCCAGCGGCTATATCTCCAAAGACCAGGCCGAAGCCGAACTGCGAGCTTATGAAGGCCCGCACGCCAAAGATATGTCCGTGCGATTTGTCAATTTCAAAGTCGGGTGCCGCCAACAATCCTGGAAAGCGAACTGCGTTGCCATAGGCCTTTCGGGCGGGTTCATTGAACCGCTGGAATCGACCGGTATATATCTGGCCGATTTAGCGTCCGTGATGCTGGCTGAACATTTTCCATTTCATCCCAAAAGCATGGACGCTATGGCGTTCCGATTTAACCGCATTATGAGCAATCGGTTCCACGAAATCCTTGATTTCATTAATATGCATTATTGCCTGACCCGGCGCACAGATACCGAATTCTGGCGCGAGGTGCAGAAGCCGGAGCGCATCACAGAGCGGCTGAAAGCAAAGCTGGATTTCTGGCAAATGAAACTCCCCTCCGCCGCTGACTTTGAAGACCAGTTCTTTCCGGGGCAGAGCTCGGTGTCTGGTGGCATGGGCGACACCCGCCCCTATGTGGATACCGCAGGTCTTTGGAACCACGAAAGCTACGAGGCCATCCTCTACGGTATGGACTTCCGCGGCCCCGAATTTGAAAAACGGCTCGGAGATACTCGTCCCCCCGTCCACATGCCCGGCTATATGATAAACCGCCTACAAGGTGCCCGCCAAAAACTCCCCCCACACCATATCTGGCTCAACCGTGTCCTCGGCATGCAGCAATACAAAATGGGCACCCCGCCACCGGGGTGGGTTTAGAGCGACTGCGCGGGAATGCCGTGCTAAAGTGTAGAAATGTTCGGCTAGTAACTTGCCCATCTGCACCAAATGCGTTAACATATATCTGCGGAAACGGAATGGAGGGTGGGGATGTACCAAGCACATAAGAATTTTAATGCAGTGCAGATTGATGCGTGGCCATACAAAGGCGATAATTTTGATTTTAGTAAAATATTATTACGAGTGAGTTTTGCTCTCCTAGAGCAGCAAAATAAGCCAATATATGCGACAATTTATGGTACCAATGGCAATAATATTATCAGTGGTACATCTGGTGACGATTATATTGACGGACTTGGTGGAAATGACACAATTAGTGGATTAGCCGGAAATGACACCCTTATTGGCGGGACTGGAAATGACACTCTATATGGTGGTGACGGAAATGACACTCTGTTCGGTAATGAAGGTTCTGATATATTGTATGGTGGTGATGGGGACGACTATATTTTTACTTATACAGGCTTTGATCAAGTATCTGGGGGTGAAGGAAATGATACTATTCAAATTAACTATAATGGGCATGGGTCGGTTAATGGTGGGAATGGAATTGATAGGATACTAATTAGCGGTAATGCAAATATGGGGTCAATTTTTTATACAGAATATGACCCAATCACACAACCTTGGGTCTTTAATGTAAGTGGTGGCAATCAATATACTACAACTGAAGTGGAAATATATGACATCTACAGCCCAACTACAGGTAATTTGCTACAAACGGCATTAAGGGGTTCATCAGGTAATGACTTAATTGATGCTACAGGCGCTACAGCCTTTACTTTCATTTTTGGTGGAGCGGGGAATGATACATTAGTCGGAGGGGCAACAGCAAGTTCCCTTTACATTGGCGGAGGGGATGGAGATGATATTCTCGATGCTCACCTCAGTGCTGGATTCCTACGCGGTGGCGCGGGTGCGGATCAATTATTGGGAAGTAGCACTCATAATACATCCATCTCTTATGAGTTTTCGGATGCGGGGATAAATATAAATTTACTAAATGGCAGTGCTTCAGGCGGTCATGCAACAGGAGACACGTTCTCCAATATTAATGATGTCTTTGGCACAGATTTTGCTGATCAGATTACCGGAGACAATTCAGACAACCATATAATTTCCCACTCGGGTAACGACATTGTGCAAGGTGGCGCAGGAGATGACTACCTCGAGGGAATGGCCGGTGCTGACACGCTCTGGGGTGATGGTGGCATTGACATCCTAGTCGGCGGGGATGGTATTGATGAAATCCACGGGGGTACGGGCGGAGACTTTATTTACGGTAATGATGGCGACGACATGCTCATTGGTGGCATCGGTGCGGACAATCTTGATGGTGGTTCGGGTTCTGATACGGCGAGTTATGAGGGTTCTGAATCTGGAGTTAATATCAATCTTAAGACGAATATAAATACGGGCGGTGATGCGACTGGCGATAGTTTAGTTAATATCGAGAATGTGACGGGGTCTGTTTTTGGTGATGTTATTACTGGCAATGATGTTGCCAATGTGCTGTACGGCGGCGACGGCAATGACATCCTAAATGGTGGTGCAGGCGCGGATGTTTTGGACGGTGGCGCCGGGACGGATACGGTCAGCTATGTTGGCGCCGTTGATGGAGTAAGCATAAATCTTGTTACGGGCGCTGTGAGCGGCACTGATGCGACTGGCGATAGTCTGATCAGTATCGAAAATGTGACGGGTTCGGCGTTTGGTG
>Ga0209345_10006760_pt1 | contig 10329 bp, 5 predicted proteins | sample Cruoilmetagenom7_FD_187294 | JGI IMG/M metagenome (GOLD analysis project Ga0209345, IMG submission 187294) | Oil polluted marine microbial communities from Coal Oil Point, Santa Barbara, California, USA - Sample 7 (SPAdes) (version 2) | ecosystem: Environmental > Aquatic > Marine > Oil seeps ... | reverse complement strand
ACGGAAATAATGACAGTCTTGACGTCGACCACCAAGGTCGATTCCTCTTCAATACTGAGATAGGAACGACCCTTTTCATCAAAAACGGTGCGGCTTTTTGCAAACTCCATGCCGGTGACCTTGCCATCTTTATGTATGATCTGCTGCGGCGCCCATAAAGGATTGATGACGATCCCTTCCTCAATGGCTTCCTCGATGTCTTTCTCCCAGGCCGGCATCTCCTCTTTCGTCCTTCGATAGAATATTTGAACGTTGTGCGCGCCGACCCGTAGGGCGGTTCTGGCTACGTCAATAGCTACATTACCTCCCCCCACAACCACTACTTTGCCTTCTAGGGTGATCTCTTTACCCATCTTGATATCTGATAAAAATTGGAGTCCGTAATATACGCCATCAAGGTCCTTTTCTTCCCCATGTATACCGATCCGCTTGCTGGCCTGGGCGCCTGCTGCAATGAATACGGCGCTATACCCGTCTGCCATCAGGTCATTGACCGTATTTCTGGCATCAATGGGTGAGTTATAACGAATCTCAACCCCACAGCTTTTGATGTAATCGATCTCCTTTTGAATTACGTCACGGGGGAGACGAAACTCAGGCACAGTGATCCCAAGCATGCCGCCACCGACCGGTTGAACCTCAAAAACCGTCGCCTTGTATCCCATCTTTGCTAAAAAATAGGCGCACGTCAAACCAGCAGGACCGGCGCCCACCACGGCCACTTTCTCCTCTTTAACCACAGGAAAAGGCTCACCGGCCAGCCCGATATGATCAAAATACCAGTCCGCAGCAAAGCGTTTGAGTGACCTTATGGCCACCGGATCGTCCAACTCGCCTCTCCGACATTTAAATTCACAGGGATGGATGCAGATACGGCCGCATACGGCAGGAAACGGGTTTCTTTCCCGGATGATTTCTACAGCTTTCTCGTACTTCCCGGTGGCGATAGCTGCCACATAGTTGGGGACGTCTATCCCGGCAGGGCACGAGTGCTGGCATGCGGAGATGACCATAGAATCACATGTTGCTCCAGCGCACCTACCTTCCAGGATATGGTCTTTGTATTCTTTCAAGAAATAGTTCAAGGTAGAGATAGCGGGTTTGGGACATGTCTGGCCAAGCCCGCAGAGGGAAGACTCCGTTATTGTCTCTCCAAGTTCCCGGATACTGTTAATGTCCTTTAGCCGGCCTTCGCCCTTAGTTATCCGTGTCAATATTTCGAGGAGCTGGGTAGTGCCCAAACGACAAGGTGCGCATTTCCCACAAGATTCTGACTGGGTAAAGCTCAAGAAGAAACGAGCGATCTCTACCATGCAGTTATTTTCATCCATAACGACCATCCCGCCTGATCCCATTATCGCGCCGATGCGTTGCAGGGTGTCGTAATCAATAGGCAGATTCAAATACTGGCCAGGCACGCATCCTCCCGATGGTCCACCCATCTGGACTGCCTTGAACGCCCTTCCCTTAAGAATGCCGCCGCCAATATCGAATACCACATCTCGAATCGTCACTCCAATCGGAACCTCAACAAGGCCTGTGTTGTTTACCTTGCCAACAAGGGAGAATATCTTCGTGCCTTTACTATTCTGTGTGCCGATCTGTGTGTACCATTCTACGCCATTCTTGATTATCAGAGGCACATTTGCCCATGTCTCTACATTATTGATGTTACTGGGTTTGCCATCGAGTCCTGCCTGAGCGGGAAACGGGGGGCGCGCCTTTGGCATTCCACGTTTCCCCTCAATGGAGGCCATTAGAGCCGTTTCCTCGCCGCAAACAAATGCCCCTGCGCCAATCTTCAGAGAAATATCGAGATTAAAACCGGTCCCCAGGATGTTCTTCCCTAGAAGCCCAACCTCTTTCATTTGTTCTAAAGCGATAGTCAGGTGTTCAACGGCAATCGGGTATTCTTCTCGCACGTAAATGTACCCGAACTCCGCTCCGATTGCGTATGCTCCTATGAGCATCCCCTCAAGCACAGCATGCGGATCGCCTTCCAAGACCGAACGGTCCATAAAGGCTCCCGGATCCCCTTCATCTGCATTACAGATGATGTATTTGGGCTGTCCATGTGCCTGACGGGCAAATTTCCATTTCAATCCCGTTGGAAAACCTGCGCCACCCCTGCCTCTAAGTTTTGATGCAGTTATCTCACCAATCACCTCTTCCGGGGTCATCTTTGAAAGGACCCGAGAAAAGGCCTTATACCCCCCGGCGGCGATATAATCCTCTATATTCGTTGGGTCGATCTGTCCGCAATTGGCGAGTACCCTCCGAACCTGTTTGCCGAAAAAGGGGATATCCTTTTCGCACGCAATCTTGTTCTGGGTCTCAGGATCGGTATAGAGGAGATGACTTATGGGTTTGCCTTGGACAAGTGTCTCGGAGACTATCTCCGGAACATCCTCCGGTTCGACTCTGTTGTAGAAGATATTCTCGGGATCAATTGCCATAACTGGCCCGTTCTCACAGAAGCCACGACAGCCCGTCTTCTTTATCTCCATCTTGTCTTCCAGGCCTCGGTCCGAGAGTTCCTCTTTGAAAGCATCAATTATTTTTAGAGAACCGCCTGCACGACATCCCGTGCTACAACACACCTTGACGACCTGTCTGCTTGGGTCCCGCTTACTCAAGGCGTTTTGTCGAAGGGTCTCCAAATCGAAAGGAGTTTCAATCCTTTTCATCCTCAGATTCTTTCCCTTTCTCTTTGCCATACTCAGCTAGTATGTTCGTTACTTTTGGCGGAGTGAGTTTGCCAAAGTAGGCTCTGTTTATCATCATAGTGGGAGCAAGAGCGCATGCCCCAAGGCAAGCCGTAGTTTCAAGGCTAAATTGATAATCAGTGCTTGTCTCCCCTTCACTCAGTCCAACATTTTTTTTGATCAACCGCAGGATGTTTTGACCTCCTTTGACATGACAGGCTGTCCCTCGACACATCTTAAGCACATACTTGCCTTTCGGTTTCAGGGAAAACCCGGCGTAAAATGAGATCACCCCCTGTACCTGACTGGGGAAGGAATTCGTGGCTTCGGCAATGGATTCAATGGATTCCGGCGGTATGTAGCCGAATGTTTCCTGGACATCCTGCAATAGAGGGATGAGCCCCCATTTTTCCTCTCTGTGCGTCTCGATTATAGACCTGAGCCTACCCCAATCGATTTCTTTCGGCTTCATCTTATTTTACCCCTTGAGAGTTGTGGATTGCGAGTTTATGGGCGCGCAAGGTGGCGGTCGCATCTCTAAAATTTCTCAAGTTTGACCTGACACGTCTTCCAGCCTGGTGAATCGGCTTTGCAAAGCTCTGTCAACTCGATGAGGTTCCTGGTGTCATTGTTATTAAAAGCAGCGGGGAGCCAGATTAGTCCTGCTCTTAACCCACTTTCCAATCTGATTTCTCTCACCAAAGACCCGTGACGGGAAACGACTCGAACGGTATCACCATCATGCAAATCTAAGTTGGCGCCATCATCAGGGGATATCTCTATTTCTCCTTTTAAGCCGAAATCCTGTATGTGATGAGAAGCACTGGTTCGGGTCCCGCTTCCTAGGTGATACCGCACGGATCCTATAATAGCTGTAAAAGGAAAGGCATCATCAGGCGCTTCATCCTTTGTGGAAACAACAGGCGAGAAGGAGATCAAGTCTCCTCTTCCATCGGCGTGAAAGAGGGTCTTTTGACTCATTTCCTTAATCCAGGCAACACCTTTGCCTCCATCCATATCCCCATAAATGGGGACAAACTCACAGATTTCCCTTCTCACTCTTTCCGGGGACTCGTAATATCGGGGGTCACCCATCTTTGCGGCAAGAAGGCCGAGGATTTCCCAGTCAGGCTTAGCATCTCCAGGGGGTGAAACCACGGGGGCGAAGCTTTGGATCCTTCCTTCCATGTTTGTGAAAGAGCCAATCTTCTCACAGAAGGCAGCGCCAGGTAGAACCACATCTGCAATCTCTACAGTTTCGGTTGAGAATATATCCTGAACCACAACAAAATCTAATCTCTTCATTGCTTTGTGAACCAATTCAGGTTGCGGGAAGCTGCGTAGGGGGTTCTCCCCCATAATGTATAATGCTTTTAGGTTACCCTTATAAGCCTCCTCGATCATACCTACTATGTTGAGGCCCTGACCAGGCGGTATTTTGGCCTGCCAGGCCTGTGCCCAGTCTTTCCGCGCTGTATCGCTATGTAAGGGTTGGCGGCCGGGGAGGGCATCCGGGACTGCTCCCATGTACCATGCCCCCATCTGATTATTCTCTCTTGCAAGGAAATAGATCCCGGCCTCTTCAGACCCAAGACTCCCCGTCAGCAAAGAAAAGTTAAGAAGGGCCTCCATAGACTGTAATGCGTATCTCTGTTGCAGTATCCCGTGCCCTACCACAAAGGCGATCTTTTTCCCTTTCAACAACTCGGCTACCTCTTCAAGCATGCCCATTTCTATGCCTGTCACCCGGCTCGTACGTTCGAGGTCGAGGGAAGACAGACTATCTCGGTACAGGCCAAAGCCCTCTGTGAATCGGTCTATGAAGGAGGGATCATACGCCTTTTTCACGCACAGCAAGGCAGCAAGACCATTAATCAATTCAAGGTCGGTCTGAGGCACAGGACTGAGCCAAATCGATGCGAATCTTGCCATTTCTGTTTGTCTCGGATCGGACACTATCAAGGGCACACCCTTCTTAGCAGCCCTCTTAAGGTAATAGCTGACCACTGGAGCTGATTGACTGGGTTCAGCGCCGATAAGGAAAATGGCTTCCGCCTTCTCAAGCTTGTCAAAGGGATGAACCCTACACCCACCGTCAGTCCGCTCATCAATCCGCGTTAGTAGGGATTGTCCGGATATATAACCGCCATTGTCCACGTTATTTGTTCCTAGAAGAACCCTGGCTATCTTCTGAAAAAGATAATTTTCCTCATTCGTGCATTTGGAGGACCCAAGTAGCGCCAGACTCTGGGGACCACTCATCCTTTTTATGTCAAGGAAACGGCCTGCAACGACTTCCAATGCCTCATCCCATGAGGCGGAGATCAGATCGCCGTCCTTGCGGATCATGGGACGAATCAAGCGTTCGCCGGCATTTAGAAAGTCGTGAGCAAAGTGGCCCCGTACGCAGAGGGTAGCCCCATTAACCGTATCCTGTCTGTGTGAGGGATTGACCTCTATGACCTGCTCACCTGCAACGCCCATGGCCAAGGAGCAGCCTACGCCGCAAAATCCACAGATAGAAAGACCTTCTCGTTCGGGAGTCCCCACGTACTGTGTATTTTTTGAGGCCAGCGCCCCGGTAGGGCACATAGACACACATGTGCCGCAGAAAGTACAACTCGAATCTTTTAAAGGCAGATCATGGACTGTGGCAGGGCGCGACCTAAAACCCCTGAGGTTATAGTCTATTGCACCCACGACAACGAGTTCATGGTCTGCGCGTATACACTTCCCACAGAGAATGCACTTGCTCAGGTCCCTGATAATAAAAGGGTTTGTCTGCTCCAACCTCTTATAATTGGACATAGGATAGAGGTCTGTCTCCCCGACACCGAGTTGAGCCGCTATCTGACGTAACTGACAACGATTCCCCTTGCTGCAAACGAGACAGGATTCAGGGTGTTCAGCCATCATCAGGCGAACGATATTGCGCCTGTGTTTCGTTATACGGGGTGAATCCGTCAGGATGGTCATGTCCTGGGCAACGGGCGCTACGCATGACGCCATTAGACGTCCTGTTTTCTCCTCCTCCACCAGGCAGAGACGGCAAGCGCCGAACGGTTCGAGGTCATGATGGTGGCAGAGCGTGGGTATCTTTATCCCATATTCTTCCGCGACATTTAGGATACTTGTACCTTCCTGACAAGTAATCTTTTTTCCGTTAATGGTAAGCGTGATATCTTCCAATAATTCTGCTCCTTATATATTCTTAACTTCTCAATAAGTCCGGGTAATAACTATAGATTTCCAGATATTAAATTTCACTGCGTTATCGGTCGGAACCCTCGACGACGTACTACAATGTACGACTTACTCGGTTTCCTCCCTCTGGCCTTGTGAAATTTAATATCTGAAAATCTATACTGGATTCCCGCCTTTTTATATCTTCAACGTTCATTCTCCCATATTTTCGTACCTCTCCATAGCATTGCGTACTGCCAATTTCAGCTCTTCTACCCCGAACGACTTCACGTGGTAGTAGAATACCTTTTGGCGGCGAATCTTAGCCTCCAATTCAGGCGTGTTTTGAGATGAAGTGATGATTATGGGAAGCGATGGATTAATACCCTTTATGATGGAAATTGCTTCGTACCATTTCATTTCCGGGGCCTCGACGTCAAGAACAAGTGCCCGTATATCTTTTTGCTGTACATGGCTGATACACTCACTTATTCTGTCTGTCAGCATAACGTTGTATCCTTCTTTTTGTAGGAACGAGCGGAACAATTCCCTGGTGACTGAGTCAGGATCTGTGATGAGTACAACGCCCCTTTTTTCCATTTCTCTTTATCTCGGTTTATTTCGATATTCATCAGCTTTCATATTTATTCGTTTAGCAATATCCATACCAGATGTGAATAGTTGTGGCCCAAAGATTGGGAGGACACTACAACCCATTGACCGTATCGCTTTAATCTTTTTCCATATTCATGGGGAAGGACGTGTAGGAACGAAAGTCTTGGAAAGGAGCGGGATATTATTCCCCACATGGGTGTGATTAACATTAGTTTAGCACTAATGAGAAAGAAGATTAACGATAAATAGGTAATATGGTAACACCTGGGGCAATATTTCCCAGCTAGTCCTTGGCCAATGAATATCTATTGATTTTTTGATGAAGGGTTTTTCTGTCGATGCCTAAAAGCCTTGCGGCTTTGGACTTATTCCAATTCGCTTTTTTCAAAACATATTCTATATGTTTTTCCTCCATTGCCTTGAGGGTTGTAAGCTTTATTGGCGATACGCATCCTTTTTCTCTTCCCTGCTCTCGAATGTAGGATGGGAGGTTTCCGGGCATGATTACATTGTCATCGGTGAGGATCAGAGCTCTTTCCATGACATTCTCCAGTTCCCTCACATTGCCGGGCCACGAGTATTTGAGGATTAAATCCAGTGTCTCTTCCGCAGCGGATATTGTACTTTGCTTCTTTTTTTTAGTATGCTTTTCTATGAAGTATTTAACGAGTAATGGAATGTCGTCTTTCCTTTCCCTCAAGGGTGGCAGACTGATTGGGAACACACTTAGCCGGTAGAAGAGGTCTTCCCTGAATGCCTTCTCTCTTATGGCTTCTCTCAAATCCTGGTTGGTGGCTGCAAGGATTCTCACATCTATATGGATCTTCTTTTCGCTGCCGACGGGTTTGATCTCTCTTTCTTGAATGACCCGTAAGAGTTTTGATTGCATATTGAGGCTCAGGTTTGCCACCTCATCAAAGGAGAAAGTGCCGCCATTGGCCAATTCCAGACTCCCGTGTTTTGTATGTGTAGCGCCGGTAAATGATCCCTTTATATGTCCGAACAGCTCGCTTTCGAGTAATGTCTCCACCAGGGCTCCGCAGTCAACGACCACAAACTCCTTATCTCTTCTAAGACTGTAGTCATGAATGGATCTGGCAATGAGTTCCTTGCCTGTGCCACTTTCACCGAGTATGAGAACCGTACTATCGGTGGGAGCGATCTTTCTAACCATTTCAAATACGTTTCGCATGGGTTTACTACTGCCTATTATCCGTTCTGATTCATTCTTTGTCCCCAATTGTCTTCTTAGATACTCGTTTTCTAGGCTTAGCCTCCTCTTTTCCATAGCCCTTTCCACTGTTAATCTGAGGTCTTGGGGCGTGAAAGGCTTAGGAACATAATCATAAGCCCCCATCTTTATAGCCTTTACGGCTGTTTCAATATCAGGATAACCGGTCATCATGATTACGACAATCTCCTGATCGTATTCCTTGAAAAGTCTAAGGGCCTCCAACCCATCCATGCCGGGCATTTTTAGGTCGAGCAGGATCAAGTCAAAGGGAGCCTCTTTTGCCATCTTGATGGCAGCCTCTCCGGAAGAGACAGTCTCCACCTGATACTTTGCGTCAGACAATACTCGTTGACAGCCGTCCCGCATCACTTTTTCATCATCAACAACCAGTATCCTGAAATTGTGTTTCATCTCCTGTCACCTTACCTGGATCTTCCCATTCCACGGGTAATTCGACGATAAAAGAAGTACCCTCATCAATGTCACTCCTCACGTTAATCTTTCCTTTGTGCTCTTCTACCACTCCGTAAGATAGACTGAGACCAAGCCCTGTTCCCTTTCCAACCTCTTTTGTAGTGAAGAACGGATCAAATATCTTGGCTATATGTTCCGGGGATATCCCTTTTCCGGTATCCGAGAATTCAATCAGGACCGAATCGCCTTGGGGTTGCAAGGTAGTTGTTACGGTCAACCTTCCCCTGTTTTCCATAGCCTCAGCCGCATTGACCATTATATTCATGAAGACCTGCTTCAATTGGGCGGGATTGCCCGTTATGAGAGGGAGTGTGGAATCCAGTCTTTTTATTATTTTGATATTATGAAACGCAGCCTGGTTTTCGAGGAAGAAGAGTCCTTCGTTGATTGCTCGGTTAATGTCTATGGGCTCCATCCTTGATCCTGTTTGACGGGCGAATTCCAGAAGACTCTTCACGATTTCTTTGCAGCGTGTAGCCTCTTCGGCAATCCTATACATGTCTTCTCTTTTTGGGTCATCCTCGTCCATCTCCTCCAAAAGGAGATTGGAATATATTAAGATTCCACCCATGGGGTTGTTTATTTCATGCGCAACACCAGCAGCCAGTTTTCCCAAGGAGGACATCTTTTCCGACTGAAGGAGCTGCAACTGGGTCTCCTGCAGTTCCCTCTCCATCTTCAGTTTTTCCCTGAGATCCGTGAAGATGCCTACACTTGCTATTTCTTTTCTCTCTTCATAGATTATGGCCGCTGAGATGTTTATCGGTATATATTCCCCGTCTTTCCCAACGAGCGTACTCTGAATCGTCTCCAATTTTCCCATGCCGCCGAACCGTGGGCTTCTCAATTTTCTCATTATTTCCCTGGCCCCGCCAGAGGGGTATATCTCTGTAATGTGTAACTTCCCTATAACCTCGCATGCCTCATATCCCAGCAGCCTTTCAGCGCCCTCGTTATAGATGAGTATGTTTCCCTTTATATCGGCTGCGATTATCCCGTCAACAGAACTCTCGATCACGTTCGCGAGAAAATCATTTGCCTTTATGAGTTCATTATCAATCTTTTTTCTCTCTGTGACATCAGTGCATATCCCCTCATATCCAAGTATGTTGCCGTCTTTGTCCCTTCTTAGGTGGACTGTCACTGAGACGATGGCAATTCGGCCATCTTTTCTCTTGAAGTCAAGCTCGTAATCCTTCACAAAACCGTCCTCCTCTATTAAGTTCTGGAAGGTTCTCCTGTTATTCGCATTTACATACACATCTTTAGCGATGTCAAGCGACAAAAACTCCTCTTTATCTTCATAGACTAACATATCCAGCATCGCCTGGTTGCAGTCGATAAACTTACCTTCTCTACTGCTTATGTAGATCCCCTGTTGAACCGTTTCAAATAGGAGCCTGTATTTCTCTTCGCTTCTCTTTAACTTTTCCTGAGATCTCTTCCTTTCTGAAATATCGCGGAGATAGGCGTAGGTTTTCCTCATCCCGTTCTTATCTAACGTAGTGGTAAAGAAGATTTCTGTATCTTTGGCATTGCCTTTCGTTGAAACGATCTCCAGCTCAGCGCACGAACGCAGACTATCCTCTATCGTGTATTTCTCTAACATGTGCGTGATGACTTCTCTGTTCTCTGTTCTGAATAGACCCGTGAAATTCATCCCTATTAATCCCTCAACTGGGTAGCCGGTCAACTCCGAGGCATTGGCGTTTGCAAACCTGATATTATAATCCCCATCCAGGATCACGATGCCATCATGACTCATCTCTATTATTGTGCGGAGTTCTTCTTCCATTGCCTTGCTGTCTGAAAGTAAGGGATGAAGTCGAAATAATTTCCTCAAGTTGTCGCTCAGATTTAGGTTGGATTTGTTCGATCTGAAAATGCAAATCAGCAGGAATAGTCGAACTATTTCGACCTGTGCAGTTGGTCGGAATATGACTTGAATGATCTTTGACGAACCTTCTTGATTCATTTTGAGAAAGATTCTTAGTGAGTGAAGCTGAAAATTGAAGATTGTTTGAGGGAGCTTGCGACCGAGTTATCTGCAATTTAGCGTAACGAATTTAGAATCTTCAAAATGAATCAAGCCGTGAGGAGAAGATTATTCAAGTCATA
>Ga0209345_10006759_pt1 | contig 10329 bp, 11 predicted proteins | sample Cruoilmetagenom7_FD_187294 | JGI IMG/M metagenome (GOLD analysis project Ga0209345, IMG submission 187294) | Oil polluted marine microbial communities from Coal Oil Point, Santa Barbara, California, USA - Sample 7 (SPAdes) (version 2) | ecosystem: Environmental > Aquatic > Marine > Oil seeps ... | reverse complement strand
CACTCTTCTTCTTGCGCGAAAAAAACGGATGTCTCACGAGTAGCCGCACCTTACACCTCCTAAGGCTCCAATTTCGGCGATGGGCGCATTCCTGTATTGGCGCCACGCATACCGCAGGTAACTTGGAAGCCAGGCAACAGATCCTTGCTGTAGATCGGCACCCAGTCGGTCGATGCATTGTACGGATCGGCGAAGCCTCGCGTCCGGCTGGGAATGCCGGGTAAGAGCCCGTGATTGCCCGGAGCAGGAGTACAACTGTTATTTTGACGTCTTCTCGTGAGCGCATACATCGTTGTATGGTATTGATCTAGCTCATCGTGACCAGCTCGTGTTTTCAGTTGAATGCTAGCAGTTACTATTCAGAGTTTGGACACGAAGCGTCGAGCGAGTAGGATGGCTAGTGTGCTAGCGTGTGAACATTGCCTTCGGCACCGGTGAAACGCAATCGTTTCTCATAGCGTTCCCGTCTAACGAGTTTTGTCCATTGTTTGAATTGCCGTCGCAGGAATACGGGAGAAGCAACATGAAGCTCAAGAACAAGACAGTGGTCATGACCGGTGGTGCGTCGGGCATCGGCCGTGCGACAGTGCTCAAGCTGGCAGCGGAGGGCGCGCGTGTGCTCCTGTGTGACATCAATGAGGAGGGCGCCAATGAGACGATTGCGGGTGCGTCCGGCGGTCTCGTTGAGTTTGTGCCGGTCGATCTCGCCGATCTGGCATCCGTCGATACTTGCGCGAGTGAATGCCTGTCACGCACGGGTGACAAGATTGACATTCTCATCAACGGCGCCGGCTGGGATCGCGGAATACCCTTCAAACAAAATACCGATGACTTCATGGACAAAGTCATTGCCATAAATCTGGCTGGTCCGATCCGGCTCACTCACCGCATCTTCAGAGCCATGACGGAGAACGGCGGCGGAAAGATCGTCTCGGTCGCATCCGACGCTGGTCGGGTTGGCTCTTCCGGCGAGGTCGTTTACTCGGCAGCAAAGGGCGGGATCATCGCGCTTACGAAAGCACTTGCCCGTGAGGGTGCTCGCTACGCGATAAACGCTAACTGTGTATGTCCAGGGCCGACCGACACGCCGCTCTTTCACACCAATCCCGACCGGCTGAAGGAGGCGCTCGTTAAGGCCATACCGTTCAAGCGACTTGCTCGACCGGACGACATCGCTGGCGCGATCCTCTATTTTGCCGAACCAGCCAGTGATTACGTCACCGGCCAGGTCATGAGCGTATCCGGAGGCCTGACGATGGTGGGCTGAACACGTAACTACAGTGACATCCTGCCTATCTCCGTGAGGCTGGATGTATCCTGTATTGAATAGAGGTTGCTATGGCATTCGAGATCCATTTGCCGCAGAAGCGGATCGACGAATCGCAGGGACTGTGGCCCGATTGCCTGCCAACCGACGATCTTGACAACGCGACAGCTCGTAATCCTGAGCGCGCGGCGTTTGTCGGCTGGAACAGCGTCGAGCAGCGCGAGATACGGCTGAGCTATGCCGAGCTCACTGATCGCGTCGAGCGCATCGCGACGGGCCTGTTGGAGCTCGGCATAGGCAAGGGAGATGTTGTCGCTTTCCAACTGCCCAACTGGTGGCAATTTACCGCGCTCTTTTATGCCTGCGTGCAGATCGGGGCGATTGCCAATCCATTGATGCCGATATTCCGTCAGCGCGAGCTGCGCTACATGCTAGGCTTTAGCGAGGCGAAGGTCGTGGTGGTCCCACAGAAATTTCGGGGTTTCGACCACGCGGAGATGCTGTCCGAGATCAAGCCCGATCTGCCATGTCTGGAACACATCGTTATCGTTGACGGTGACGGGCCCGATTCATTCAAGCGCTTGTTCCTCGATCGGCCGGCACCCACCGCTGTCGAGCGGCAGCAGCGCGCCGCGCGCGGGCCTTCTCCCAACGATCTGATCCAACTGATTTACACTTCGGGAACTTCGGGTGAGCCCAAGGCGGTGATGCACACGTCCAACACCGTACTGGCGCCAGCTGTGGCATTCATAAATGAGATCCCGCTGACGCCCGATGACGTCGTCTTCATGGGCAGCCCCTTCGCGCACCAGACGGGATTCCTTTATGGCATGCTAATGCCCGTGCGGCTTGGCTCGACGGCAGTAGTGCTCGACATCTGGTCAGCCGAGGATGCAGTCTCGATGATTGAGCGTGAGGGCGCCACATTTTCGATGGCGTCCACGCCCTTTCTGTCTGACATGATAGATTTGCCCGACGGCCTGCGTAAAACCGTGGCCAAGACAGTGCGAACCTGGGTATGTGCTGGCGCCCCCATCCCGCGCATTCTGGTGCAGCGCGCCAAAGCGGAAATGAATCTTGACGTACTCTCCGCCTGGGGTATGACGGAGAATGGCTGCATGACCCTGGCCAGAAAGACCGATCCGCCGGCGCGCGTCTTTCAGACCGACGGCAGGGCGGTGAATGGGACCGAAGCGCGCGTAGTCGACGACAGTAAGCGACCGGTTGCTGCCGACACGGAGGGCCATCTGCAGGCCCGCGGCATCACGCATTTCGTCGGCTATCTCAAGAAGCCTCACCTCAACTCGATTGACAAAGACGGCTGGTTCGACACGGGTGACCTAGCCCGTCAGGATAAGGATAGCTACATCCGGATCGTGGGGCGCACGAAAGACGTCATCATTCGCGGTGGCGAGAATATTCCCGTGGCCGAAGTCGAAAACATGATTTACCGCCATCCCGACATTGCAGAATGCGCCATCGTGGCAATGCCCGACGACCGCCTTGGCGAGCGCGCCTGCGTCTTTATCCTTACCAAGGACGGACGCGATATGACGCTGCCTGAACTCACTGGGTTCCTTGGCGACAATGGCATGGCCAAACAATATTGGCCCGAGCGCGTTGAGGTTGTCGCTGAGATGCCGCGTACACCATCCGGCAAGATCCAGAAATTCAAACTGCGTGAACTGGCCACCAAGCTTAGGCTCTAAGCGGTGGCCAGTTATAGTGCTCGCGATGGATTAGCTACGCATACTTGCGAAAATCAGGCTTGCGCTTCTCGCGGAAGGCCCGCGCGCCTTCTTTGGATTCCTCGGTTTGGTAGTATAGCGCCAGTGCGTGCATGCCGAGGGCACCGATACCACGGATATTCTCGCTGTCGGCATTGAACGAGCGCTTGGCAATAGCGATCGCGGTCGGGCTTTTCGCCATCAACTCCTCACACCACTTAGCGACCTCCGCATCAAGCTCATCGTGCGGCACCACCGCGTTGGCAAGTCCCATTTCCAAAGCTTCTTGGGCAGAGTAGCGCCGGCACATGTACCAGATCTCGCGGGCCTTCTTCTCGCCGACGCAGCGGCTCAGGTACGCGGTCCCAAAGCCTGGATCGACGGACCCCATACCGGGACCGACCTGGCCGAAAATGGCTTTATCGCTGGCAATCGTCAGGTCGCAGATCGTGGCGAGTACATTGCCGCCACCGATAGCGTAACCGGGAACCCGGGCAATCACAGGCTTGGGCACGTCCCGGATCGCCGACTGCAATTCTTCGACCGGCATACCATTGGTGCCGCGTCCATCATAGTCGCCATCGTGAACGGACTGATCGCCACCCGTACAAAACGCGCGGTCGCCCGTACCGGTCAACACAATGACACCGATGGACTTGTTCCAACCGGCTTTCATAAATGCCTGGATTAACTCTTCAACGGTATGCGCGCGAAAGGCGTTCATCACCTCCGGCCGGTTGATCGTGATCGTGGCGACGCCCTTGTCTTCGGTGTAGAGGATATCTGTATAGTCTGGCATAATGGCTCCTGTTTTGCTTTGAAGGATGGTTGCGAATATGGCTCGTCACGCACACTCAATCCTGAGGCACGAATGCCGGTCCTGCTCAAAGGCAGATCCCATCTTGATGTAGCGCCTCTAATCAATGAAGAAGCGCCCATATCGGACTTGCGCGACACCTTCCTCATCTCATCTCACACAGTGGCATACAAAACAGACTTCCCATACAACGGGCGGAACGGACAGTTGCGGCATGTTGTCGTCGCTGAACCGAAGTGATTAAATCAGCGATTTCGCTGTTATGGTAGGTTACGTTCGACGCGGTGACCTGGCTCTTATCTACGTACAAAGCGTCTCGACTTCGATGGTGGCTGCAGGCCTCCGTTTGACTTCAACCTGCCTATTATCACTTCTCGTCAATACATAGCCCCCTCCAGACAAGGAAGTTGGCAGATGTCCCCGATCCTTAACTACCGAGATGAATTTGCGGTCGTAACGCTCAATCGACCAAAGATGCTCAACGCGCTGTCGTTCGAAGTCGTGCGCGAACTTAGCCGGATTTTCGACGAGATCGCCCACTCAAAGGCTCGGGCGCTGTTGATCATGGGCGCGGGCGACAAAGCCTTCTGCGCTGGCGCTGACATCAAGGAGTTGAAGGGACGCGATCTTGTGGCCACACAAGCTGCGACAAGCTTCGGCCAGGCAACGATCTCCAAGCTGGAGACATTGCCTATACCTTCGGTCGCAGTCATCAACGGATACGCCTTCGGTGGCGGCTTGGAACTCGCATTGGGCTGCACATTCAGGATCGCCGCCCGGGCTGCCAAAATGGGTCTGCCCGAAATCAAACTCGGCCTCATCCCGGGTTATGGCGGCACCCAACGTCTGCCCCGCATAATCGGTGAGGGCCGCGCGCTCGATCTCGTCATGACCGGACGTACCGTCAATGCTGAGGAGGCTGAGCGTATCGGGCTCATCAGTCGAATTTTCGGGGGTGCTCCGGTCGAGGAAGGCATGATCTTCGCACGTCAGTTCACCAGCTTCGGATTGCCGGCGCTACGATTTGCGCGTGAGGCCGTACGTCGAGCCCATGATTTGCCGATCCATGAAGGCCTGAAGGTCGAAAACGATATTAACACGCTGGCTTTCCAGACGAGTGACGCGCATGAGGGCATCGAGGCTTTCGAGCAGAAGCGACCGGCAAAATTCGAAGACAGGTGAGGCAAGGAATATGTCCAACGGCACGATCATCGTCACGGGCGCCTCGCGCGGTATTGGTGAAGCGATCGTCAGAAATCTGGCGGGCCGGGGCTACTCCGTCGCCGGCCTGTCGCGCTCGGGTACATGCGCTGCGGGTACAGGTTATGCCTGCGATCTCTCAGACGAGGCGGCAATTGTCTCAGCCGTCAAGGCAATTGCGGCAACCGGACCGGTCATCGGCCTCGTCAACAACGCCGGCCAGTATGCTTCCGGGCGCTCAGTGCAATTGGCCACGGCCGACTATGAGCAGCTCATGCGCATCAACGCGACGTCAACGTTCATGATGGCGCGAGAGGTCCATCCGCACATAAAGTCGGCCGGCGGCGGGCTGATTGCCAACATCAGTTCGTTCTTTGCCCGCATGGGCGTCAGCCAGCATCTTGCCTATTGTGCCTCAAAGGCGGCCATAGAGGCCATGACACGCTGTCTGGCCGTCGAATGGGCGCGTGACAAAATCCGCGTGCTGGGTGTCGCACCTGGATACATCCATACTGATTTCAACTACGATTTCTTCCACTCGGAGCACGGTAAAGAACTACTCGCCAACCGCGTGCCGGTGCGCCGTGTCGGCGAGCCTGAGGAGGTTGCCAAACTCGTCGGTTCGCTTTTTGCAAATGATATTGGCTTTTTGACCGGTGAGACGATCCAGATCGACGGCGGCCAGGCCATCAACCTCTAGGGTATCCAACATGAACGTTTTCGAGGCAATTGAACAACAACGCGACTGGAACAATGAGGAGCAAATGATCCTCGATACCGTCCAGCATCTGTGCGATGAGGTTATCGCCCCGCGCGCGGCAGATCTCGACCGGACCGACCAATTCCCATGGGATAATATTAAGGCTATCAACGACCTCGGCCTCAACGGACTCTTCATTCCTGAGGCGTATGGCGGCACACCGCAAAGCTATAAGCTGTACCTGCACGTGGTCATGCGCCTTGCGGAGGCCTGCGCCGCGACATCGATTGCGTATGCTACCAACTTCCATGCAATGAAGCCGTTCATTGAATTTGGCAACGCGGAGCAGAAGGACCGGTTGTTGCCTGTATTGGCGCGCGGCGGGCTTGGCGCGTTGGCGTTAACCGAGGAGACCGGCGGTTCGGATGCAACAGCCATGCGTACCAGGTTTAGGCCCGATGGTGATGACATCATCATTGATGGCAGCAAGCTTTTCATAACGCAGGGTGACGTTGCTGACCTGACCTTGTTGTTTGGTAAATGGAGTGACATCGAGGACGGCGCTGCTGGCGATGGCCGGGCTGCCGTATCGGCACTGATCATGGAAAAGGGCGTGCCCGGCTTCTCGGTCACGCGGCTGGAGCGTAAGATGGGCCTGCGGGGATCATCGACGGCTGCGCTCTCGTTTGATGGTTGCCGGGTGCCGCGCCAAAACCTCCTCGGTGAGCCGGGTGATGGCATGACAATCCTGTTCGGCTTCCTCAACCGATCGCGACCGTCCATTGCGGCGCATGCGTTGGGTATCGCCAAGGCCGCGTTCAACGACATGACCGCCTACATGAACGGTAGGACTGCGGCAGGCGGTCGCCGGATCATCGATTTCCAAGGTAACCAGTTCTCGCTCGCCGATATGGCGACGGACTTGGCCATGTGCGAGACCTGGATCGACCATGTGGCCGATCTTATCGATGGAGGCTCCAGCGACTTTGGGATTGAGGCAAGTATGGCGAAGATGCGGGCGTCCGATCTGGCAATGCGCATTTCCACTGAAGCTGTGCAAATGCATGGCGGTTATGGATACATGTGCGACTTGCGCGTTGAGCGGCTTATGCGGGACGCCAAGATCACGCAGATTTGGGAAGGCACGAACCAACTGCACCGCCAGCTGATTGGGCGCAGTTTCGCCAAGCGCTGAATCTGGCATTGGCGCCACCCAGATGAAGCAGACAGCTCACTAGGCCCTAATTGTGTTTCGGTTGGCGCCCGACGATAGGCACAACGATGGTAGGAAATGTCAGCTTCCGGCGGGGCGCGGCCATCTTTTCGCCTTCGAGCAGGCGTGCCACAAATTTCAGGCGTTCATCCATCCTGTTACACTCTTTCCAAGGCACCATGCACTCCTTGCAAAGTACCGAATGTGCAACCTATGTGTCCGGAATGAAGTGCAACCTATCTCTCAGAAAGCACATAGGAATGGACGCCCTATCTAAAAATGAGTTCGAACTTTGTTCGAACGGGCGCACCTCGCGATAACCAAACTGGCATTTCATGAGGCAGAGCACGTGCTCGACCTTGGCGCGGACAGAGCCGTGACGGCGGTTGCGTTTTTTCTGCGATGACGACAGCCGCCGCCCTGCTTTTGGCTATTCCTTCACTGCCCAATAGACGCCCACTGATCGCGCCACTCGCTTTTTTTTCTCGTTGACGTAAGCCTTGTCGCCGAATACTGCACGATCGCCCTCGCCCTGGCATCGTGAACCTTGCCGGCCTCCAGGAAGTCTTTCGACCATCAGTAATAGAGGTTTTGGTTGATGCCTTCTTTGCGGCAAAGCTCGGCAATAGTCTCTTCATCGCGCAGGCCCTCCAGCACGATCCGGATCTTCTCTTCCGCTGAAAACTTCCGCCGTGTCGCTCGTCGGATATCTCGGACTGCCTTTTCGAGGCTGCCATGTTTGTCTGTCATCGTCATCCCTTTCAGGATTACGATGAGCCAGAATCACTCTCTTAGGAAATCAAACCAATCTGTCCCGTTGGTGCTGATGTCGGACACAGCGCGGGTCGCAAAACTCGTTGAAACGCCGAGCGCTCAGAGGTCGACGCCGAACAGAAACGCTTCCGGCCTATAGTGCCGAGAAACCCTTTCATGTAACGATAGCGCACGCGGATTGTAGTCCGCCACGAGATGACAATGACTGTCCCTCAAATCCCGATGTGGGATGGGTAATCCGGGGGAGGATCGATGGAAACGATCTACGTTTGCCGAAAGGGAAGTTTCATAGGATTGGGGGTAGGAGCTGCGCTCTTGCTGTTGTTCCTCGTGGCGCTATTTCTTGCGCCTTTACTCAAAACGCCGTTCTCCAATGGCGTAATATTTGCCGGCCTCGTGACCCTGTTGGTCGCTGCTTCAGGATATTTATTCAAAACTCTCTTTGGCGTGCGTCTTACTCCGCGACCGATTCTTCGCCTGGGTCCGGACGGCATAACAATCAATGCACTGCGCTTCGGCGTCATTCCCTGGCGTGCCATATGCCGTATTCAGATCGTGGAAACGCCCGCTCACATCGCATCGTCAACACTGACCGTAAAACCCCGATTGATCGAAATATGGACTGACGACGACGATCACTATCGACGTCAAATGCCGCCCATTCAGCGGCTCTATAAGCGCACCGACCAGAAACTTGGCGCACCGCTGTTTAGGGTTTATCCTGACAGTCTGACCATGAGCGCCAATGATATGATTGCTATTTTTCGCAAACGTGCGCCCCATGCCGACTTCGAAGGGTTAGGCTTGGTGGAACGGGACAGCTAAAAGACGTCTTATTTGATCGACAGGCTTGCCATCGGCGCGAGGGATCGACTGTAGGGCCGAACTCACACCCAATCGGGCATGGAACCAGATCAGACCTTAATTCGTTTCCGTCAAAGGAACGTAAGGCGGTGGAGACCAGACGCTCACCGTAGCAGTCTAAAATTCTATCGATAAACCGGATTGATGCAATTCAGTTTGCTTCTGGTGTCGTGCGTTAGTTTTGCGTGAATTGGTTCAGCATGGTCATGAGCGATAATGCAGTGTGTGCAACGGGCAATCCGCTAACTTATTGATTTATATAGTGTCTCATATTATTGTGCGGACTCTGACTCCGTCAGTCCTGGTTCGAATCCAGGTTCCCCAGCCAATACATTTCAAAAACTTAGCAAGATTTTCACGAACCCGAAAATAACCGGGGTCCGTTTTGGTTTGTGGTTAAATGGGCGCTTGCCTGGGCGTTTTGCCCTCGACGACAGGTCGGCTCGGGGATTGGCCGAAGCCTCAGGATGCCCCCTCTCGCGGAATAGAGCGAGCCGGGGCGCTATGCGTCATTGGCTTCCGGAATTGCGATATGCTGCCATTACGATCAGATCGCAGCCTATCGCGACGGGGGCCTTACCGAGCGTCCGTCTTAACAGCCGTCACAAACCCGGCAGCTGCCCCAACCGGCCCGGCGGGCGGTCACCAGACCTTCGCGGGTGCTGCCTCCCAGTTGACGCCCTAAAGGCGCAGATCGGAAAATAACAGGCTCGGATCGCACGCTTTCGTAGTCCACGCCGCAATACTTGGATGGGTTAGGCTGGCAACGAGTAAGCCGTCCCGGTTGGCATGAAGGGTGCTGACCCAACAGCGTGAGTTCTGCTCCTTGAAACTTTTGACTAGCCGATCAGCGCCCGTGCGTCGGCATACGTCATCGCCTGTGCTAATGCCAAGACAGACGACGACGCGCGGCTGTAGGCTCGAAATTACTGCGCGATGGAATTCCCAACAGGCATCAGCATGATCGACCCAATTACCTTCTAGCGTTGCTAGGCGTCGGGAGCGGGTGAAGAAGAGGTTGCTGCTAGGAGTGCGGCGCGGATCGCTACCTAGCCTTTCAAAGAGGTGTAAGACCCGGCGCTGGAACGTCGCCATTCCGGGGGGACGCCCACCCCAACTCTCATCACTGTAGGCAGACCAGTTTGAGGGAGTTTCGCCTTGCACGAAATCGATTTGGCGACCGATTGTGTCGGTCTTTTGTTGGTCGGGATCGCCACCGGGGTTTAGACCGAGCACATAAACCGGTGCAGGCAAGGCAAATGCAGCGCGTCCCGAATAGAACACGCTGCCCGAGATGGGGTAAAGGGCCTTAGGGACGATGTTAGCGAACTCGTCAATCATGCCCCTATTGTGCCGAATGCAGGTTAATTCGAGGTTGATCGATTCGGCGCTCAGATCAACCGCCCGCTAACCCTTCACTGGTAAGCTGGCCGGATACCCCATCAAGCCGCCATCACTAAACTGCTCAAGTCCAACGCCATCCCCGCGTTCGACGACAACGTCGCGGCGGTGTGGGAAATCATCCGGCACGTTTCCGACCCGCCGGAGCCGCTGCATCCGCACGTTGTAAAATATGGCTATCTATTCCTCGAAGGGATACTGTCACACTAACTCTCGGTTCAGGCTACTGTGCTATTAATCGCTGATGCACACCGTCTCCTATAGCCGCCACCGGTTTCCAGCCGAAGTCATCCAGCACGCCGTTTGGCTATATTTCCGATTTTCGCTGAGCTTTCGGGATGTTGAATATTTGTTGGCCCAACGTGG
>Ga0209345_10006758_pt1 | contig 10330 bp, 13 predicted proteins | sample Cruoilmetagenom7_FD_187294 | JGI IMG/M metagenome (GOLD analysis project Ga0209345, IMG submission 187294) | Oil polluted marine microbial communities from Coal Oil Point, Santa Barbara, California, USA - Sample 7 (SPAdes) (version 2) | ecosystem: Environmental > Aquatic > Marine > Oil seeps ... | reverse complement strand
ATTGTGAAAAGTACTCGATGTGAAATGTATTTTATGTCAACTCAGATCTCGTTTAAACCGCAGGTCAAATCTAAAAAATCCTGAACGGATCCAGTGTCTAGTAGGGCGTTTATATCAGAGGTTATCAGATAACAGTGACTTGAATGTCTACTCAGTTTTATCTGAAATAGATCCTTTTGTACCTTTTTATACATCTGGTTTCTCCCAACTCGATCTCATGGCCACTAAAAATTAAATTTTTTCATTCATGAGATCCCGCACAGGGTAGGACTTTACCAGAGTATTAAAAAAACTTTATCTCCTCTTTTCTCTGCTCTTGCCCGCTCCAGATGTCTAAGTGTGGCAAACTCCCGCTCTAGTTGAGGCTTTGAAAGCTTACCATCAAGGCGCAAAAGCAACTCTTCTGACTCAAGACCTCCTGTTTTTTTCAAGAATCTCAAGTATCATGGTTTGATTCGGGGTCAGGGTCGTAATACCACCTGCATTCTTCTCAAATGTTTTAGCGCAGTATACTGCCCAGGGGTCACAGGTGCGAACTGGAGATAATGCATCCATATAACAAATTTCACAAAGTGTACTCCCGGAATGTTTTCGTTCCTCTCCTTTTTCAATTGTCTCGTTGCATCGATCGCATTTCATTTTATAAGTCCTCCTCTTTGAAAGTGACGAAATCTTTTTTAAAATATAGGCGTTCGCATATTGTCCCTCCATAACCTCTATTGGGTTATCATCCTCTTTCAGGAACTCATATTGACATCATACCCCAACCGGTGCTGATATCCAGGATTTCTGAATCTTTAATAAGATTCAGCTGATAAATGATTTTGTTGATAAAATCCATATCAAGGGTCCATTCTTTGCCCCACATTCTTTTCGCATCCTCAAAATCCTTCAAATTAATCATCCCTCTTACCTTTCAAAATCCCCTCGATACGGTTTTCGGCCCCCTCTAGGACGAGACTGATATCATCCATCTTTCTTGAATCAATCTGCCCTCGTTGAAAAGATCGTCTCAAAGACCTGAACATTCGTTCAACCTGCTCACCCATAGCTTGAAAGTTTTCTACCTGAGATAAAGAAGAGTGCCAGCAGAGCCGCTCGTATGTGTCATCAACTTCTTCTCGGTTTTCTTCTAACTCCCGTCTACCATCACCTGTGAGCTCATACAATTTCCGACCGCCCTCTTCATGAGACCGGACAAGTCCACTCTCTTCAAGCATCTGCAACGTGGGATAAACCGTCCCGGTGCTGGGCATGTAAATACCTTCGGAACGCTTCTCTATTTCTCGGATAACGTCGTAGCCATGCCGAGGCTTATCAGAGAGGGCGTCAAGAATAAGATAGCGAACCTCACCCCGTTCAGCCCGTTGCCCATGACACATCATATGCGAAAACCAACGATGAGGCGGATAACCAGAAAAGCTTCCGCTTCGACCCCGCCCTCTAGGCCCTGGAACCACAAGATAAATTCCAAACGGGTGATGTTTCATGATTAGACCTCTTTGGTGATACATACTAATGACATATCTTAACGATATGTCGTGATGATATATATAGTTCGCCAAATCCCAGATTTTTAAAAAATCAAATCAGTAGAAAAAATGCATATGAATATTATTGGAAGATAGATACTTATGGTTGTGACAGAATACGACGATAGTGTTTTATACTTTGGGCAATTGATATTTTGGGGTACAAAGTAGATTGATTATCCTGTAGGGGTTTTGTCATGACAAAAACATCAAGAATTTCAGGGTTCTTCAAACGAAGTGTGGAAGAACGAAGAGGGCTTGTCAAGGATTTTGCGGGCCTGACGGATGAAGAGGTCGGAAACATAAGCGGACAGATTGATATGAAACTTGCTGACCGCATGGTAGAAAATGTGATCGGGACGATCGATGTACCATTCGGAGTTGCCACGAACTTCCTGATAAATGGGAAAGATTATCTTATACCGATGGCAATTGAAGAGCCTTCTGTGATTGCGGCTGCCGGTAACGCTGCAAAGATGGCACGGGAGAAAGGTGGCTTTACAACATCAAGCACAGGGCCGATCATGATCGGGCAGATTCAGGTTGTGGGCGTCGTTGATCCATTCTCAGCAAGATTTGGGATACTTGCGAAGAAGGACGAGATAATGGAACTTGCAAACAAGCAGGATCCATTCCTCATCAGTGTTGGTGGTGGTGCGATAGATGTTGAAGTGAGGGTCGTTGATAGTAAATCCGGTCAAATGATCATCGTTCACCTTATAGTCAACTGCAAGGATGCGATGGGTGCAAACACGGTAAATACGATGTCAGAGGCTGTTTCACCGATGATAGAAGAGATAACATCAGGAAAAGCCGTGTTGAGGATCATATCAAACCTTGCGGATAAGAGATTGATGCGTGCAAGGGCGGTATTTTCCAAGGAAGCGATAGGCGGGGAAGATGTTGTAGACTCTATCATCCAGGCATACCACTTTGCTGATGCCGATGTCTACCGAGCGTCTACTCACAACAAAGGTGTGATGAACGGAATAACAGCCGTTGTACTTGCAACAGGAAATGATACAAGGGCCGTCGAGTCCGGTGTACATACATATGCTTGCAGAACAGGGGAATATAAACCAGTCACCTTGTGGGAGAAGAATAGTGATGGTGATCTTGTTGGAATCATCGAAATCCCGATAGCCGCAGGACTTGTTGGTGGTGCAACAAAGACTCACCCAACTGCAAAAGCCGCAGTCAAGATACTTGGAGTGGAGTCCGCAACCGAACTCGGAGAGGTCATGTCCGTCGTCGGACTTGCCCAAAACTTTGCTGCACTTCGAGCTCTGGCAACTGAAGGGATACAGAGAGGCCACATGAACCTGCATGCTAAAAATATCGCCGTAACAGCAGGTGCCGAGGGCGATATGATAGAGAAGGTGGCTGCCCGGATGGTTCAGGAGAAAGCGATAAGAGTGGACCGTGCAAAAGAGATTCTCGATGAATTGAGCAGGTGAGGTGTAATCAGCACCTTTCTCTTATTCTTTATTTTCAAAGAGGAGTTCGAGGTAGGACGTGCGTATCACGTCTCCTCTATCATACCCGAGCATATTTATAACTGAAAAAACTTTATCTTTCTGGGATGAAAAATCGCCTTCTTCAGAGGTCATCTCAACTTCCATGAAGCTTCCCAGTCCTTTTACATCGTCAAGAGAGATTGTGATATCACCGATCCTATAGTTTCTTCGATTCTTGGTAACTTCATCCACCTTCGAAAAACCGAGGAGTTTAAGCATCCTATCCATCTCTTTTTTGTCTTCTATTCTCACCTCAACCTCCTCGCGCGTCTTGCTCTCCGAATCGATCTTCGGACCTTTGTAGGTGAGTACATACTTGGTGGTACATTCGGATGCCACAGTTCGTATCCTCAAAGCTTCATCAGTCTCGGCAAAATCTCTATGAGGTGCTCTGTAGTACACATCGACTTGATCCTCCGAACCGGCAAACTCCGCTCCGATATCTTCTAGCTTCCTCTCAATCCCATCCTGGGAAAGCCTTACCTTTACTTCAACTTCAATCATCTTGATCGCAGATACTCGGGTCTCCCCTTAATAACAAAATTCCGAAAACAAAGGAAAAAAGAGCAACTGAAACCGATGGAAACATCTAGACAAGGGCGTTACCTCCCCAGGGCCGGGGAATATCCAGCAGAGGAAACGAAGATTGTGATATGAAACCGAGAAGTGCGGAAAATCACCCCAATCTCCTCTCGGATTCCCTTATCAGTCCAACTGAACCATGGTGAGAGATATATGGCCGCCGTTATGCACATAAAGGTTATAATGGGTCCGATTAGACCACATAGATTCTTGAAATCTTGTGTTGATGCTACCTTCAAGTTCATTCCTCCAAGTAAATTACAAACAGCCCAAAACTCTTTGAATCTGGCTTTTATGATGATTGATGATATCTTCCGGTGTACCCCATGATCCTGCCTTGTCTGCAAGGTACATAACAACCTCTTGTAGGCCCTCTTTTGTCGGGTTCTCGAAATCCTCACCGGTATCCCTGAATCCAAGCCTTACCATTGCAACTACCGTTTTATGCAGGTCCTCATCTTGCGATGGACGTCCTTTCTTCTGCTTTACACACCTAAATGTCTCCTTTTGTGCGGCAAAGAAACATTCTATTATAAGATCTCTTACCTTGACAGGATTCAGATCTATCATATCCCCTTCACTTACGCACCAGAGTTTAAATTTTGCTTGGTCTGGCATATATATCCCATCTATCTCATTCCAAGACTTCGATATCTATTATCTCGATCGTTGTTCCCCACATGCGCGATGTTGGAAGATCATCTCTTATCCTGGCTTGAAACTCCACTTTTAATCCGTCTTCTCTGTAGTCCCAACCTAGATTTATGGGATTGTATATCTCCCCTTCATCGTCCACTATCCCAAAAAACCCCCCTTCCAGATCTACGAATATAACGGTGCCTGTTTTGGAGATGGTATCATCCACGTTACCTCCTATCCAGAAAGGTAAAAATCCTGCTATTAGGGATGAAAGCATGATCGTTACCATCACAATACTCATTATTCTCTTCATAGCACACCTTTTTAATCTAATTATTATATTCCAATCAGTATATTAATCTGTCGGGGTAACCTTTTTGATCATCGAGTTTACAAAGCCATTTCATATGGGTTACTTTTATACGCATTAGGTAATAAGTTAAGAGAGATCCCTGGTGATAATCATGATGCGAGGAGAGCTGGAAGCTTTCATTGAAGAAGATGTTGGTTTTTGCGATCTATCTTCAGTTACGGTTCCTGATATTGATGTAGATGCAAAGATCATTGCGAAGGAAGAAGGGATTCTTGCCGGACTTACCGAAGCGGGGGAGATCTTCTCATATTTTGGGTTAAAAACCACTTCAGAATTGTTTGAGGGGTCAAAAATAGATGATGGGGCTGCCATTATAAACGTGAGCGGGAGTTCTCGGAGTATTCTTACAGCAGAACGATTGGCGATCAACTTCCTAGGCAGGATGAGTGGCATCGCAACACTTACGAGTGAACTTGTGAAAAAATCGAGTGGAAATGCGGTGATAGCGGGTACAAGGAAGACCACTCCCGGATTCAGAAAGTATGAGAAGAAGGCTATCGTTCTGGGGGGCGGCGATCCTCACAGATTCAATCTCTCGGATGCGATTATGATAAAAGACAATCATATCAAGGTGGCCGGACTGAAAGGCGCTATAGATACGGCAAAAGGTATAGGCTTTACAAAGAAGATAGAGGTGGAGGTGGAGAGTTTTCAAGATGCATTGAGTGCAGCTGAACTGGGCGTTCATATAATCATGTTAGATAATATGGGGCCAGAGGAGATTGAAGATACGATTAAGTCTATGATTGATGCGGGTTTAAGGGATAAGATCCTCCTTGAAGCCTCCGGTGGAATAACCATAGAAAACGTCGGTAGATATGCTGAAACCGGTGTTGATGTGATATCGGTCGGATCGCTCACAACCGCTGCAAGGTGGCTTGATTTTGGACTCTATATTGAATAGGTGTTGATTTGCTAGTTGCGATAACCGGTACGCCCGGTACAGGAAAAACATCAGTTAGTGAACTAATGGAGGATGAATACTCTGTAATTCATATAAATGAACTGGTCAAAGAGAAGGAGTTTAATATCGGGGTCGATGAAGAGAGGAACTGTCTTATAGCAGATACTGATAAGCTAACCGAATACACACACCAGTTACATGAAGATATGGAAGATGGAGAAGTTATGATAGTTGAGTCTCATCTTTCCCATCTTCTAGATCCTGATTTGACGATTGTGCTCAAGACCGATACTTCCGTGTTGATCGATAGATTGAAAGCGAAAGGCTTTGATAAGAGTAAGATAGACGAGAACATCGAAGCTGAGATCATGGATGTGATACTGGTGGAAGCGACAGAAGTTTGTAAAGAATTAAAAGTTATTGATACAACGAAGAGACCACCAGAGGATGTTTACAGATCAATAAGAACCATCATATGTGGGTGACAAATGGTGCTTGACCAACTACGCCCGCATCTGGAGGATTTCTTTGAAAGGATCGCGAAAGTTTTCGCATCTGTGGGCCTGACACCGAACGCTCTCTCGGTGATATCTTTACTCCTTGCCGCTGTTGCAGGGGTCTCTTTTTATTACTCCCGTGATAACCCTCCTCTGCTCCTTGTTGCAGGATCTATGGTGATGTTGAGTGGGTTTCTTGATGCTGTTGATGGGGCTCTGGCAAGATATATCGGAAAAGCAGGTCCGAAAGGCGATTTTCTGGATCATGTTATCGACAGATATGCCGATGTTTTTCTTATCTGCGGGGTCTTCTTCGGAGGATATGGGATGTGGGAGGTAGGAGTTGCCGCCATAACCGGTGTTCTCATCTGTAGCTACCTCGGCACTCAGGCACAGGCAGTTAACATAGGGAGATATTATGGCGGGATTATGGGACGGGCCGACCGGCTTATGCTTCTAGTACTATTCGCCATTATGAATTATATTACACCCCATGAGATATATGGTCTACAGTTTCTCGGTTGGTTGATGGTGATATTTGCGATAACGAGCCACATCTCTGCAATCCAAAGATTCTCCCACATATGGAGAGAGTTATCAAATTAAGTCTTCCTACCCTGATAAAAATTTACCCATAAGCATATGACCTGGAATTGTTTTCAGCGACCCGTTCTTTGCTGATTCTTCGTCGAAAGTTTTTACTTCATCTCCATCATCTTCAGTGGAGTAAACGGCAAATGGTACGGGCTCTTTTGTATGTGTTTTTACAGGAATTGGAGTGAAATGATCCGGTAGCACCACCACCTTGTAGGGTTCATCGATTCCATTTAGTATCTGCCCCACCATCTTGTCGAAGGACTCGATCGCCTTCATCTTCTCCTCGATATCACCCATGTGCCCTGCCTCATCCGGTGCTTCAACATGTACAAAGACGAAGTCGTGATCTTCGAGTGAGTCTATTGCATACTTACCTTTGTTCTCATACGAAGTGTCGAGATAACCGGTTGCTCCGGGGACATCGATAACATCAAGACCCGCATAGGCCCCTATACCTTTTATGAGATAAACGGCAGATACTACTGCACCGCTGACCCCATAAAGATCTTCGAAGAGTGGCATAATCGGTGCTCTTCCTTGACCCCATGGCCAGATCATATTTGCCTGGTTTTTACCATCGGCATCCCTTATCTTATTGATCTCGTGACCCGTTAGTACATCTCTTGATGCTAGAATAAGTTCTTTAAGAAGATCGCTACCTTCTCCGGTAGGTAGGTTATCATCCACCCTTTCTCCCACGACATCGTGTGGAGGAACGCATATAGCATCTTCGGATCCCTTGATCACGATTAAATGCCGGTAGCTTATCCCAAGATGGAAACTGACATTCTCATTTCCAAGCTTATCATCCAGGAGCCGTATGAGTTGACTTGCTTCATCTGTTGATATGTGCCCTGCACTGTAGTCGCCAATCTCTTCGTTCTTCTCGGTTATTAAGTTGCATCTGAATGCTATATCATCTCTTTTTAATTTTACTCCAGTTGCAGCAGCTTCTAGTGGACCTCTACCTGTGTAATACTCTTTAGGGTCGTATCCTAGGATACATAGATTTGCAACGTCACTTCCTGCACTCATACCATCAGGTACTGTCTTCAAGAGGCCATTAACACCTTTTGATGCAATAAAGTCCATGTTTGGTGTATCGGCAACCTGAAGCGGCGTTTTACCGCCCAATTCTGGAAGGGTATAGTCTGCCATCCCGTCTCCCAAGAGTGTGATATACTTCATGTCAACTCGTCATCTATAAGTAGAAAGATGCTTAAAAGTACTGGTTTGAGGGATTGCCATGTATATAATCGTAGTTGGCTTAGGTGGAATAGGAAGGAATTTGGTATACCTTGCCACACAGAACAGGCATAATGTTGTTGTTATCGATAAAAATCCGGATCGCTGCAGGGATATTGCCGGAAAGTACGATGTCATAACTCTAGTTGGAGATGCGACGACGAGATCAGTTCTAGAGGATGCAGGAATAGATCGTGCAGATTCACTCATAACCACTACAAGCGACGATGCCGCAAACCTGATGACCGTGCTTGTAGCAAGTGATCTTGGAATAAAGAACATCGTCTCTGTAGTAAATGATCAGGATCATACTGATATGTTCAAGAGGGCGGGGGTCAATATACAGGAGAATCCTGATCTTGCCGTTGCTCAACAGCTGTATGGGGCTATGCAGAGGCCTAGGAACATAAAAGACGTAATAAGGATCGGAGATGGAAAGGCGGAGATATTTGAGGTCGCTGTGACGAACATGTCGGCAGTCGTAGGAAAAGCATTGTCACAGTTGTCTCTTCAAGGTGAAGGCCTGGTTGTGGCAATCGAACGCAGTGATAAGATCATTGTACCTAAGGGGGACACCAAAATTTTGGCTGGAGATAAAGTGACCATCTTTGCTCAATCCAGGTTTGTGAACAAGATGGTGTCAATGTTTGCTTGAGGGATCGAAGTGCGGATTGGTGATAGAGTAAGAATAACTAAGGGCAGTACCGAGTACGAGGGGAAGCTGATGCCAACCACGACCGAACAGGTTGTGGTGAAACTGGACAACGGTTACAACATCGGCTTCAGGGATGAAGAGTTAACCATATCCCTAGTCGAGGAGGTGCAGCCCAAACAGGTTGGACACTTGGAAAAACCGTTCAAAGAAGGCCTACCAAAAGTCTCTATACTATCCACGGGGGGCACAATTGCAAGTAAAGTTGACTACCGTACAGGAGCTGTCACTTCTCAGTTTACGGCAGAAGATATACTGCGGTCAATACCTGGGCTGAGTGAGATTGCAAATTACGACTCCGAGGTTGTTTACAGCATACTCAGCGAGAACATGCGAACTGAATACTGGTTAGATCTTGCAAGAAAGGTAGCAAGAGATATAGAAGATGGAGCTGATGGGGTTATTGTAACTCACGGGACTGATACCATGGCATACACTGCCTCAGCACTCTCTTTTATGGTGAAAACACCGGTACCTATAGTTATGGTGGGGTCTCAGCGTAGTGCCGACCGTCCTTCGAGCGACAGTGCGATGAATGCAATTTGTGCGGCAACCGTGGCTACAAGCGATATTGCAGAAGTGACCGTCGTAATGCACGGATCCACGTCGGATGATATCTGCCATATTCATCAAGGTACTAAGGTTCGAAAGATGCACACTTCCGCAAGAGATGCCTTCAGATCCATCGGTGCAGATCCGATAGGGGAAGTGGAATATCTTACCCGAAATATCAAGACAACGGGAGAGTACAGGAGAAGGGGGGAGCAAGATCTTGAGTTGCATGATCATCTGGAGAATAAGTGTGCACTGATAAAATTTTATCCTGGTGCAGATCCGAAAGTACTCGATTTTTATGTTGAAAATGGGTATATGGGGCTTGTTATCGAAGGCACTGGCCTGGGTCACGTCTCTACAGAATGGTTTGAATATATTGAACGGGTTATTAAAGAAGGGGTATCCGTGGTAACGACATCCCAATGCATATATGGTAGGGTATGCGACAGGGTCTATGATACCGGAAGGGACATGTTACGCGCAGGCGTGATTGAAGGTGAAGATATGCTACCGGAGGCTGCGCTAGTCAAGTTAATGTGGGTTCTGGGGGGTACATCGGAACTGGATGAAGTAAAGAATATTATGCAGAAAAACATATCAGGAGAGATCGTATCAAGCATTATATAATTCATGACCTGACTTGCTGGCTATTTTAATATTTTATTCTGACAAATCATTTACAGTCACCGCTATATTTAAATACCACAACGTACAATGGTATGATACATAGAATATTTTTTGGGGGAGCGAAAAATGGCCGAAACTGAAAAAAGATATTTTGCACTCAGAAACCCAAAAACGGGGAAAGAAACAGGGACATACATGGGTAGATCGCCTCGGCAAGCAGCACTTAAGGCGGCAAACAGGGGCGTCAAGAACATTCACCTACGTGAAAGAGGCACGTTCAAGGTGCATATGTACACAGGTACAAGAAAGAAAGTTAAAGCACCAGCCAACCGACCAAGCTGGATGCCAGCAGATATTTATAAACCCAATGTCAAGAAGAACGGCATTAAAAAGTTGAAGAAGATCTAAAATTAAATCGAAAGTACACGGAAAAACTGAGGCTTTGGTTCATCCAGGTTCTTTAGGGACTGTGGGTAGCTGGGGCTTGTTTTTTTTTTGCTGGAATGGCTGGCTGGTTATGTCTGGAAAAGCTCGTGATACGCCGTTCATA
>Ga0209345_10006757_pt1 | contig 10330 bp, 10 predicted proteins | sample Cruoilmetagenom7_FD_187294 | JGI IMG/M metagenome (GOLD analysis project Ga0209345, IMG submission 187294) | Oil polluted marine microbial communities from Coal Oil Point, Santa Barbara, California, USA - Sample 7 (SPAdes) (version 2) | ecosystem: Environmental > Aquatic > Marine > Oil seeps ... | reverse complement strand
CTGAGGTCCAGGTAAACCTTGCGGAACTTCTGGAAGAATCCTACGGAGTATTGGTCTGCCAGCTGGGGCTTTATATTGGGGGCGGCAGGAAGGTACACCTCCAGCGTAGTGAATGGAGAAATTGAATTGGTTATCAGCTGAAGGAACTGGGTGGTCCTGCTATAGGATGCCTTCAAGGAAGTACTCCTTCCGGCCTGGTAAGTAAGTCCAAACCGGGGTTCAAGCCTGGCATATGTGTTATAGACTTCCCCTGCCCCATAGGTCAGGGTATCAATTGGCCTGAAGCGCCTGTCATATATGTATTCTGTTGCCTCACCTATATTTTGCCAAATCCCGAGCCTTAGCCCATAGCGCAATGAAAGTTTTGGTGTAATTGCATGATTATTACTTATGTATAAGGTCCATTCCCGGGCTATCCTGGGGTGGACAACAGGAAAGTTATTATTCTCGGGGTTCGAATTCCACTCGATGTTCCCGGGATTGAAATTATGCCGTGTGACCTTGGCACCAAATCTCAGGGTGATGTCCGGGTTGGGAAACCAGGTGAAATCTGTCTTCAGGCTTAGGTTGGCAATATGGGAGTTCCAAAAATCATTGTCCTCAAAATTGATGATAAATTTATAATCGTATTTGCTGCTGTACAATGTTGTATTCGAGAATAATTTATCTGAGAAGAGATGGTTCCAGCGGATGGTTCCGGCCAGGTTCTGCCAGCTGATTCCTGAACCTTTGGAGGTCGATGTTCCCTGGATGAAATAATCCCTGCCTGCATATCCAGACAAGTAGAGGCGGTCTTTCGGACTGAGGCGGAAGTTAAATTTCAGGTTCAGGTCTGTAAAATAGAAACGCTCCATACTCGGGAGGTACTCCTGGACGTACCACTTGATATAGGATGTCCTCCCTGAGACAAAATAGGAACTTTTCCCTTTGGAAAATGGCCCTTCCACGGCAATCTTCGCAGTCGCCAGTCCCAGTCCCCCGTTCACAATGGTTTTGTTCAGGTCCCCGTCCTTGGTCCTGACATCAATCAATGATGACAGCCTTCCCCCGAATTCAGCAGGTATATCTCCTTTATAAATATCAATGTCTTTGATAGCGTAGGGATTGAACGTTGAAAATAGGCCAAGAAAATGGGCAGGATTATAGATCGGGGCATCATCTATCAATATCAGGTTCTGGTCCTTGTTCCCGCCACGTACAAAAAAGAGTGTAGATCCGTCCCCCTGCAGCGTGATCCCGGGGATGGCATCCAGGGATTTGATCACATCCTGTTCTCCCAGGAACGCTGGCATCTGCTGCACTGCCTTTGGCTCAAGGTTTACATTTCCTGTCCGGATCTGGGCCAGGTCTACCTCGTCATCAATTTTAACGATACTGACCTCCTCCAGTTTTGAAGGTTCCAGTCCCAGTTTAATATCGAACACCTGGTGTGCCAGCAGATCAGTTTGCCAGCGGGTTGTCCGGTAGCCGATGTAGGAGAACCTGATGGAATAGGATCCTGAAGGGAGGGTTAATGAATAATATCCAAACTCATTTGAGATTGTGCCTTTTTCAAGTTCGGGGACATAAACCGTAGCACCGATCAGCACCTCTTCGGATTCTGAATCCCTGATGTACCCGCTCAAGGTATAATGGAAAGGCCCTTCAGGCTTGATCTTTTTGCTGCGCTTTGCGGGTTTAATGACGATGTGATCTTCCACGATCATATAGTCAAGGTTGGCCTGCCTTACAAGTTCATTGAGGATATCTGCCAGGAGGGCATTTGATTTTTGTATTGAAACATTTTGGGAGAGGTCAATTTTTTTTGAACTGTAGGACAGTTCCACATCAGCCATCTTTCCGATCTCCTGGAGTACATATTCCAACCGCCCATCGATAACGTTCATGGAAATCCTTGTGGACAGGTCAGGCTGGGCAACAGCGCTGGCCATACCGAAGCAGTAAATAAGCAAGCATTGTATGACATGCCTCACTGTCAGCATAGGCAATAAATCTAATTGGTTTCCGACAGTATTATTTGTCCGTTGCTTGTACGTACATCCAGGTCAAGGGTTGCTGACAGCACGTTGATAATGGCATCGAGGGATTGATTATCGAAAGTTGTGGTGATCCTGGCATCTTTCAAGGAATCTGAATCTATGAAAATTTCTGCCTGGTAGACCTTGTTCAATTGTTGGCTGACATCCAACAGGGTCTGGTCTTCAAAAACAAAACTTTTTGTTTTCCATGCCAAGTAATTTTTATCGATATCCTGTGTAATCTCCAGTGTTTCCTCAGACTTTTTATAGACTCCCCTGTTGCCAGGTTTTAAGACAATTGTCCTGGGCACTTCTCCATGCCTGGTGACTGCCACTTCTCCTGTTTTTACGGTTACTTCTACGGCCGCATTTTCACTGTACGCATTCACATTGAAGGATGTCCCCAGTACCTTGATGTCAACATCCCTGGTATTGATCACAAATGGATGGACAGGGTCACTTTCCACTTCAAAAAATCCTTCCCCTTCCAATTCAATTTTTCTAATCTCACCGGTAAATTTCCTGGGATATTTCAGGCTGGAAAAGTGATTCATTGTTACCCTTGATCCGTCCGGAAGTACAATTTCCTCAGGTTGATCCATAGTGGCCAGGGTCTTATACCCGTAGCGGTTCACAACATAGATACCACTGAATGTGAGAATGACTGCCAGCATGGCCGCTATTGCGATCCTACCGAGATAATAAGCGGCTGACCTTTTTAAGCCAGGTTGCAGGGATACTATCTTTCCACTCTTTTCCATCCTGGATTCAAGGATATTCCACTCAGCATCCAGGTCAATTCCGGCAACAGATTTTATCTTGCCAAGCTTTTCCCAAACCCTCCTGTATTGATTCAGCAACCCGCTATTCTTTGGATCGGCTGCCAGCCAACGTTTTAATTCCTTCTCTTCGGAAGCACTTGACTCACCGGATAGATGCCTGACTATCAGTTCAATGTCTATATTTTGGTCCCTCTTGTCCATTTTTCCTCCACTCATTACACACACGAAGGTGTATTTACCCTTACCTGACCACAAAGGTTTTTTTGTGCCCGATTTGGGAATAATAGAAGCGATGGCTTACGGTTCATTCAGATAATCAATTTAAGTGTGTCAATATAAACAGAATTATCATTCCCAGGTAGTCTATCAATTTCTCCCTGAGTATTTTCAGGGCCTTGGACATCTGGGTTTCCACAGTCTTTACAGAGATGCCCAATTTTTCTGCAATCTCCGCATATTTCAGTCCATCGAAACGGTTCATCATAAAGATTTCCCTGCATTTCTCAGGCAAACTTTGCAGCGCATCGTAGATCCGTTGTTCAAGCTCCTGTTCTTCCAGCCTGTCAACACCATCACTGAAATCCGTACTGTCCAGTCTTTGAAAAATCGTATCGTCCTTGTCAAACTTTTTCTGGTCCCTGATATAATTCAGGCAGCGGTTGTGTACAGATGTAAATAAATATGATTTTAATGGGGATCCGGAATCAACCTGCTGCCGTTTTTCCCAAAGGTTAATAAAGACATTATGAACAATTTCCTTGGCCGTATCCTGGTCCGGTACATATTTCTGCGCAAATAGTACCAGCGAAGGAAAGAATGATCTAAACAGTTCCTCAAAGGATTGTTTGTCCATATTAATCTCTATGTTTCTTTCCCTGGTTCCCATGGTAGTACAAGTGCCCTAAATATAAGAAGAATGGTAAAAGTGCAGTGAGGAAGTTATTCACCCCAAACACATAGATTCTACAACGCTCGTCATAAAGGATGGATTTGACATAATCCATGGTGATCCCGGATACCAGAAGAAGACCGGTTTTTTAAAACGATTTATTATGAATGCTAATAACTTACAGAAATCAGATCTTGGTTTCAGATTACTCAGTAAACAGGAGCAATTTGAGACCTATGGAGGCCGCTTCCTTAGTTGGGGTGCCACAAGTGGATTTGTGTTTCTTACATCCATGGTGAAAGACCTGTTCAAAAAGGAAGGAGAAAAATAGCTATCTGCTTCGTGTTTTGGTATATTTCTGGTATTAAGTTCCTGTAGATCAGTCTAATAAGCATTATCCTCGCCATGCTTACCGGGACCTGGATCCTGTGTATGATCCTGGCGGATTATTTTATCATACAGGTCTTTGATTTTCAATCGATTATTTTTATTTTCGCCTCCTGAATTTTTTGAAACCATAATAATACAGAAACAAATATCATGAGATTTATTAAAACAATGCTAATCATGCTGGCCATCAGCCATTATGTAAGTGCCCAGGAAAATCCCGATACCAGCTATTGGACAAATTCAGGAAAAATCGCGTTGAATTTTTCACAGGTTGGATTGTCAAATTGGTCGGGTGGAGGTGATCCATCTATGGCCTTCAATGGAATATTCAATTATACCTTCAAATTTGAGAAGGATCCACATCTGTGGCAGAATTTGCTAGATGTAGGATATGGTGCTCAACGGATAGGCGGGAAGGAGGAGCCTTTTAAGAAATCAGATGATAAATTTGTCTTTACCTCCAGGTATGGTTACAAGATTAAGGGTAAATGGTATGCCTCGGCTATGTCTGATTTCCGTACGCAGTTTTACAATGGCTATTCTTATGACAATGATACAAGCATTTTTATCTCTAGCTTCATGGCTCCAGCCTACTGGAAACTTGGCCTTGGGATTACATTCAGTCATAAATTCTCCGAAGAAGAGTCATTTTCTTTGACCTTTTCCCCGTTAAGCGGACGGACTACTTTTGTACTTGATGATGAATTATCCGCTCAGGGTGCTTTTGGTGTTGATCCCGGTCAGAAAACAAAATTTCATGCAGGGATGGACCTGACCATGGCCTTTAACAAAGAACTGGTTAAAAATGTGACGCTTACCACTACATTCGGTCTGTTTTCAAGGTATGAGGACCTGGCAGTGGTAGATGTCAACTGGGATATGGCGATCTGGTTCAAAATCAATGAGTTTTTGTCTGCAAATATATCAACACAACTCATTTACAACCAGGACATAGCATTTATAAATCCGGATGGAACAAGCTATGGATCAGCAGTACAATTCAAAGAGGTACTCGGAATTGGGATAGCCTATTCTTTTTAATAGAGCGCACATGCTCCCTTACCAGATAAAAGGGAATAGTCTGTACCTCACTTTTTCGCGATAAGCCTGGTAACCATCGAACCCGGCTGCCAGGGTTCAGTCTTCCAGCCAGGCCCAGTTTATGCTTTCCCTTTCTATGTCAGCCTGATTTGATTTCAATGGAAATCCCCATTTTTTTCATCAACTCTGTTGCATTCATTGTCTGGCACACACCGTCACGGAGTTTATAATCATAAATAAATTCCTGTTTCTCTATCTGCACTTCAAAACAATAATTCTTTAAATGACCCGGAAATTCTTTTTCCAGTTTACTGAGTTCCAGGTCATGTGTGGCAATGAGTCCAACACTCTCTAATTCGATGATTTGCCGGATAAACATTTCTGAACCAAAGTGTTTATCCCTTGAATTTGTGCCCTTCAGGATCTCATCGAGCAGCAAAAGGGCCTGATGACCCTGGTTGTGGAAATTTATGATCCGCCGAAGCCTTTTTAATTCTGCATAAAATGTAGACTCTCTGCTACTCAGGGAATCCCTGATCCTCATACTGGTAATTATTTCAATGGGTCTGAACTGCATCTCCTGGGCCAAAACCGGAGCCCCGCTTGCCGCCAGGACAAGGTTTATCCCTGCGGTGCGCAGGTAGGTGCTTTTTCCAGCCATATTAGATCCGGTGATCAGCATAAACTGCCCGTAATTATCCAGCCTGATATCATTGGGAATATTCTCCTCTGGTGGAATCAGGGGATGACTGACGTTAGTGGCCCGGATGATAGGTCCTCCCGGATCAGGTACGGGAAAAACCGACTTCGGGGCGTTAAATCGAAAGCCGGCGAGGCTGTTCAGTGCTTCGATTTCCCCAAGTATGGCAAACCAGCCAGGTAACTCATGTGCATAGTTTTTTTTCCATTTCTCCAGGCGAAGGATACATTGCAGGTCCCACATTAGCAAACCATCCAAAACCCCACCCATGATCATGTTTAGCCTCCTGTCGAAATCCACAACAATGCGGGCAAGGGCTGACAATTTTTGTCCCACACTCCTCCCATCAGACCTCAGTTCCTCCTGTAGGGTCCTTAAGCGGGCAACCTCAAATTCTTCCCCTTCAACGAGTCGAAAAAGATCAGCATACTTGCTGAGCAATTCGTACTTCCGGCTTATCTGGTTGTGATTATGGTTTATTCGCCTGAGGTTCCAGGATACCAATCCCAGTTGTATGAGGATAAATGTGACAGGTATATTCCATGGGATCAGCCAGGATACCATGGCCAGGCTGCAAATGGTGAGCAAAGGAAGAAGAACAAGCAGGATTCTGTATGTCATGTTTCCCAGCATGATCGGCTGCGTAGATAGCCATTTTAAGAGTGTTTCATAATCCTGCTCTGTCTCTTTTGAAAGTCTGCCACTGGCATACAATTCCTGTCGCCAATCTAGTTTTTCACTGAGTTCTGATACGGCTTGTTGCCTTTCAATTATTGCAGATGGTTGAGCGGGAGAGGAAAGCCATCCGGCAAGACATTCCCTTCCCCTGGCTATGCTGGTACGGTTCAGGTACTGAAACAGGGATCTTTCACCAAAAATATCAAGATCGGAAGTATAGGGATGTTCCAGATCGGTGTATGACCCTCCACCGTCAAAATCACCAAAATCCCACCCTAGGGCATTTAATTCCGAATTATTGATTTCGACAAGTTCTTCCAGGAGCCTTTTCCTTATTGAAAGTTTAGAACTGCGGTTTACCAGCAGAAGGAGGATACTGAAGGTCGCCAGGGCAGAACCAATACCCGCATAGATGTTCATTGGAAGCCCTTTTACCAACAAAAAGATAGTGGCCACAAATAAAAACAGGCGGAAAAGAGAGTACCAGTTATTGCGTTTTTTGATGCTTGTTATTTCAGTCTCAAATAGTGCTACCCTGGACTGGTAAATATGTTTTGCAGACTGCTTCATTATTCCAGGATTTCATCAAGGATTTTTTCAGCATCCTCGACAAACTTTGCACACCTGGACTGAAAGTATCCTTCCCGTTCAGCCTCTTCTATTCCTTCCTTGGATTGAAGGTCAACACCCAGCAGTTCCCTGCAATTAAGCTTGCCATGAAGGGCTAAAAAACGCCTGTTGAATTCTTCAATGAGGCCATAGGTTTTATCTCGTGAGGTTTCATCATCAGGGTTAACCCGCCCATGAAGGGCGCCGATCACCATATAGGCTCCTGTTACAGCTCCACATGTCTGTTGCATCTTTGCCATGCCAGCTCCGAAACCGGTAGCTATTTTTAATGAGTCTGTAACTGAAAGACCTGTCAGATCAGACTTGGCAGCAAGCACCGATTGAGCACAATTTAGTCCCTTGTCAAAAAGCTTGTGAGCAGCATCTTTTGTCATTATTCCTTGAAAAGTTTTGGTTATTATCCCGGAAAATTAGGTATTTTTATTCCACCTTTCAACCCGGGAATGAAAAAATGGTAGGTATCATTGACATAGTAATGATTTTAGTGATGGTATGCCTGGCATGGGCCATCACATCTATGATGCTGATTATAAGCAAGGTGGAAAAGGGCGGAACCCGGATCAATTTTTTGCTGATTAAACTTTTTATTTTTAAGTACATCTCGCAGTACAATGAGATGACAAAACAAGAAAAGGGTAAAGTGGGTCCCCTGTTCTATCATTTCATTGTTCCCATGTGGCTTGCCTTTGCCGGAGTGCTTATCTGGATTATTTTCTCTCTTTAGTCGATTCCTATTCCCGCCTCTTTCCGTAGATATAATCACCTATTCGCCGGATCCTGGCCATTTCATCCTCTGATAAGGGTCCCAGGTTAAGTGTCTCCAGGTTTTCCCGCATCATTTCAAGATTCCTGGCTCCTGTCATGCAAAGGTCAACAGATGGATGGCTCAGGACAAAGCGGTAACATTCAGGTGCTGTAAGTGGTTTTTCACCTGCTGGCATTTTTTTCTCTTTCAGTAATTGTCCCCATCGGGTGGCGTTATAAGCCACCATTCCTGGTTTATTTTCTTGCATAAGTTGGGGGAAGACATCTTTTTCCGCTCCACTGTTCACTGCATTGTACCTGACATGATAAATATCAAATAGTCCATCCCCGCTTAGCTCGGCAAACATCTTCCTGTTATGGCTTGATACCCCGAGGTGCCGTGCCAATCCCTGCTCTTTTAAGCGGATGGCCCAGTTCATGACTGATCTCCGGGGTTGGCGAGAGTAATACCCCAGCAGTAGTTCATCCACATATTCAAGTCCCATTTTCCTCAATCCTTTCATGAAATGATTTTGCCTGATCAGGGAGCTATGAGTATAATCGTACATGGATACCACCAGTTCATCCCTCTTTCCTTTTGCAGTGATGTTCTTTATGGCTTTTATCATTTCTTTAGACCGGCCCTTTATGAAACTACCCATGTTAAAATAGTTGCATCCTCTCTCGAAAGCCTCTTCATAAGCCTCTGCAGGGGCACCATAACTGGAAGAAATCCCCAGTCTGCCAACCCTCAATCCTGTTCTGCCCAGTGTGATTTTTTCTTTGAAATCCATATTATCTCTCCATCATGTTGAATTCTATCTCCTTTCCCAGGGAAAGGATAAAGCTACCTGTCGCGAGAGGTACCTTGATCCTGCCTGTACAGGACTTCTCAAAGGTATAAAAAATGGTTCCCAGTACAAGGCCATCCAATCTGCCCTCGCTCCTGGTTTCTGCACTTATTTCGCGGAGTACTGTAAAACCTGAGACAGGGTTTCTCAAGCATTCCGGATCAATTAAAAGACCGATCATGGCCATTTGCATGACGCTGGTTGAATTGCCAGCAGGATATATAATGCTTGATACATCCTGTTCCCCTCCGGTGACCATATATTTATCATCACTAAAGTCGGTCCAGGTATCTTCTGGCAATATCTCAATTACCCAGGCATTTTGTTCCACTGCCACCGAAACATCATCTGGATTAGGGACCATGAGCTTTTCAATAGCTATATCCTTCTCCCCCTGGCTTATTTTCAGTTCCAGGTTCAATGCATCCTCAACAGACACATGGTTCCTGATGAAAATACCCCTGACGTGATGATCATCCAGCATTACAGGTACTGGACCTATATGGTAAATTTTTTGCTGGCCCGAAAGATGATCATTTGAAACAAAAAAGGAACTCATTATGCACATATTTTCGTCCATTTCCAACCTGAGTATATATATTTCATCACAGGATACGGGCAGGAGGGACATGGGATACGATTGATTGTTATCCATATGGATCAATGAAAGTCCATTGTGATTGATAATGTCTGCACCCGGGATGGAGTGGCCCAACTGGTCAGCCATGGCGACTATGGCACAGAATCCTGTTGGTACTGAAGTCTGTATAACTTCAAGCAAAGGTAATACCGGAGGTTGACGGAAAAATCCCCTGACCGTATCGGTTTTTTCCTCCAGCTGTTCACATCCTGATAAAAACAGGAAAAGGAACAAGCAGGCCAGGTATGTACGTACTGCTTTCATAGGCCTGTAATCTGAATATTATACGGAGATTGTCAGACATATGTTATTTAAGGTATTTTTCAAACACCCCTGCATCGAATGGATTGCCGTGTGAGGGATAGATCCGCCTGGCTCCTTCATCCAGCAAGACCTGCCAGCTCTGCTTCATGGTTTCCAGGTTTTCTCCAAGGACGAAAGGTCCCGGACCCGATAACCTCGGAAATCCACTCATCGCCAGATCTCCCACAAAAGCCTCACCGCTCTCCAGTACCAGGGAAATGGAACCTGCCGTATGTCCGGGGGTATGAATAATCTTGCCATTGATCTGGTAATCATTCAGCTGAAAATGCTCATCGCCAAGGCTATGGTCCACCGGAACAGGATCAATAGCCTTGTTCACCAGAGGTTTGAAGGCCCAGAGAAAAGCTGTCAGGAACTTTCCCCAGGGGCCAATTCCCTTTGGCATTAAAATTGTGCCCCTTTCGACCAGTTCCTTGTCAAGATGATGCATGGCTGATTTTGCACTTGTTAACTGGCTGATTTCAGCCAGTGACCCCATATGGTCAAAATGCATGTGGGTAACAAAGATCTGTTTGATGGTTGACGGGTTAATCCCCATCTGATCCATTTTTTGCCGGAATTTTTCAATGGCATTCGGGGGACCAGCATCTACCATAACAAAATCCTGCCCTCCACGTATTAAGTAACAATTGGTCATCCCAAG
>Ga0209345_10006756_pt1 | contig 10330 bp, 8 predicted proteins | sample Cruoilmetagenom7_FD_187294 | JGI IMG/M metagenome (GOLD analysis project Ga0209345, IMG submission 187294) | Oil polluted marine microbial communities from Coal Oil Point, Santa Barbara, California, USA - Sample 7 (SPAdes) (version 2) | ecosystem: Environmental > Aquatic > Marine > Oil seeps ... | reverse complement strand
CGTGCGGAACCATTCGGAAAGATCCGCAACCCAGAGGTCAAGCCCCGCTGTTCCGGTCCAGTAGCCGACGGTCATCCATCGGCAGTCCTTTGAAGGCATCCCAAATGGGCCATATGTGGTCTTGAGCGCTTCGAGTTCCGCGTCGGTTTTGTTCTGATCGCCGTAGAAGAACTCGATGTCCTTCTGACGGAACAGTTGTTGGTCTTGTCGATGGTGTGTCCCGAGTTTGTGGAGTTTCATCACTGATGAATACGCGTCGTCAATGCTTTCGAGACATTTGTAGAAGAACCCCGACGAATCGGGCAGCCATCCAGAGAAGTTCACCTTCCCAGGGATTTCGTCGGCGAACCATTCGCCGGTCTCGACATCCATCACATACAGCGTCGAGTTCTCATCGCCCGATGTGTACAGCCCAAACGCCATCAACGAGCCATCTTCGTTTGGTTGGGTCCATGAGATTGTGGTGAGCCCAGAATCGTCAACAGTGAGCGGGTCGAGCAGCACGCGCTCGTCGCCATTGAGACCCTCGCGGACATACAGAACCGCTTGGGGCTGCGAGCCATCACGCCGAGAGTAGAAGTATCGGGTGCCATACGCACTTGGCGATCCGATCGAAGGCACTTCCATCAGTTCACGCAGTCGGCTCTCAAGAGCGGAACGACCCGGAAGATTGTCGAGGATCGAGCGTGTATAACGGTTCTGGTCGTTTGTCCATGACGCGACTTCCTCGTTCACCAGTCCCATATGTTCTGGATTCGAGTTATCCCCTTCGAGCCAGCGGTATTCATCGACGACGGTAGTGCCGTGGATGGTATCGGTCACAGGTTCTGATTTGGTTTCAGGAGGAGCGGCGAGGGCAGCGCTTGAGCTCGCAAAGAGGAGGATCGTGAGCAAGATTTTCATTGTTGTAATCTCCAATAAAATGCAGGCGCATGATACCAAAGAATCACATGCGCCACACAGTATGCTACCAATTTGAGACACAAAGGATGCGTGATTGAGTCTGGGACTATTGAACTAGACCCTTGGTCAATCGCATGAATGCGGTTTCGAGGTTGACGGGTTCTTCTTGGAAGTGTGTCATCCGCAATCCGTTGTTGACGAGGACATTGGGGATGTCCGTGAAGTCCCCGCCCATGCGTGCGTCGAACTGTGCGTGGATGAGCTGCCCCGCGCCCCCACCGTGCGCGGTGCCGTCGCCTTGGACGATCGACACTTTTTCGATTCCAGGCATCGTCTGGAGCACCTTCGCGGCGTCTTGCAATCGCTCGGCAACCCCGACATGAATCACATGGCCGACCTTTGCTCTGCGGAGGATCTCATCGACGGTACCATTGAAGAGCAACTCACCTTTCTCGATGATCCCGACGGTGTTGCACAGCTCCGCGAGTTCGTGGAGGATGTGCGATGAGATCAGGATGGTTTTGCCCATCTTCTTGAGTTCCTTGAGCAGCTCGCGGATTTCGATGCGTGCACGCGGATCCAGACCCGATGCGGGCTCGTCCATCAGCAGCACCTTCGGATCGTGCAGCAGCACGCGTGCGATGCTCAGCCGTTGTTGCATGCCGCGGGATAATCCGTTCACTTCTGCGGTTTGTTTGTAGGTCAGGTCGGTGAGTTCGAGTACATCGTTGACGACCTTCTTGCGTTGCATGCCGTTGATGTTGTATGCCGCGGCGAAGAACTCAAGATACTCATGCACAACCATGTCCTGGTACGCGCCCATGAAGTCCGGGACATATCCGATCAATGGACGGATCTGACGGTTCTGGTACCCGACGGTCAGCCCCGCGATCTGCGCCTGTCCGGACGACGGCTTGAGCAGCGTCGCGAGGACCTTGATCGTCGTCGTTTTCCCCGCGCCGTTGGGACCGATGAACCCGAAGCAATCACCCTCGTTGATGGTCAGGTTGAGGGAGCTGAGCGCGGTCAGCTCGCCGTAGCGTTTGGTCAGGTTGATCGTTTCAATCATCGGCATGGTCAGAATCCTATCGCAGCGAAGGTGCCGCTGAATCAATCATCCACATATCATTCGTTCGCTTCTTCGGGATCAAAGACCCCGGCGTATCTCGGTGGGTCCGCTGGGAACGGGTAGATCCAGGTCACCAGCGTCTTTCCCGATGCAGGAACAGCTTTCCCATCGACAAACAACGGGACCGGCGATCCTCCCGCTGATGCGTTCTTCGCATCGACTTCCAGCACCCCCATCACGATCAAGCAAGGCTCGGTGAACCATTTCCCGAGATCCCAGCCGTGCAGCTGCCTGCGGTGCGCAAGCTTGTTCCCGACGGGATCGGTCAGCATCCCGAACCGGGGCGGCTGGAACTGGGAAATCATCCGCGCCGCCATGAGCCGATCCATCACATCCCCCTTGGGACCTTGGATACTGAGTGAATCCACACCGCTCTGGATCGCAGCGGTGAAGAAATCGCCTTTGGACGAGTTCCGGGTCTCTTCAGACACTCGCGTGTAGTCATACAGGTTCAGCACTTCCCCGGGTCCCCATCCACCGCCGGGAACCATCGGCGACCAGGTTGTTACGCGAGCGATCATCGAGTTCCCGAGTCCCTGACCGACCGATCGGATCGGGGTCTGCTGCGAGACGATGACGAAGATCAGATCCGTCAGTTCACCGGGGAGTGCGTGTTCGACTTCGCCATGGACTTCCGTGCCGACCAGTTCGAGAGTGGATTCTTTAAATGCTTCAGCGTCGATCACAGGATGCGGCATCGACCAATCGCTCACCCCACCCCAATCCGCGCGAAAGTCCTTGACCGTCGCGCGCGTCGGCACGCGGATCGACTCTGGACTTCGGCTTTCGATTCGGTATCCGGTGTTGTCCGGGAAACCCGATACGATGGACGCGGAGGAAGAGCTGGGTTGCCAAGGGGTCAAGAGATTGGCCATCCGATTGGAAAGCGGGGCGGTGTCCGCTTGGTCGCGGAGGGAGACCTCAGACTGCCCGTAGCTCGGGAGCATGACGCTCATCCACGACCGTGCTCGGCTTGTGGGTTGGCCGTAGACCTGCTCGAACAGTGTCAAGTGTGTGCTGTTGACCTGCTTGGGTCGCAGCAGCGATGCGCCGACCCATGACATCGCGGTGAACAGCGAGATCATCACCACAAACCCGACCCACGCGTGCTGGCTCTTGTTCATTTTTTTGAGCACACCAAACCCACCGGGTCCCGCGAGAATCCAGTAGAGCAGGAACACGATCAAGCCAAAGAACACGCCTTGGATGGCGCGTCCTGTTTTTGCGATTTCTCCCGAGATGTTTGAATCAAACTCGAGCACATTTCGAGATCGGACATCCGAGAGCAGTTGTTCGCTCATCTCGCTGGGACGCTGGATGTCTCCACGCATTCCCAAGATCCGATGCCAGAACGATTCGGGGTCGGGGAGTCCGAGTCTTCGGAGTTCGCCGTTGCCAAAGTCGATCCCGACGACGGTGACCATCCCTGATCCAACGATTCGGCGGATTGCGATGACCTCTCCGTCGCGGGTTTTGATGACGGGGATCGCGGCATTGGGTTGTGCATCGTGTGCTGGTGTGAAGGTCGTGTAGGTCCCGTTCTTGGGGAGCGGGATGTCTTTGGATTCGGTGATGAGTTGGCGGATGTTCTCGTAGTCCACGCCGTCGTGTCGGGTGGGTCGTTCTATTTCTGGGAGCAAATCCCGCAGCGGATGACCGCCGGTGAACCACGGGTCGTCTGAGGGGGGCATCACGACGACCAGATGCCCGCCTTGCTGCACCCAATGCCTGATCGCGCGGGCGCGTTCTGGTGAGAGTGTGGATGGATCATGATCACGGAGCGTCGAGCTTCCCCAGATGAGCATGTCGAACGGAACCAGTCCTTGCCAGCGATCAGGGAGAGTCGTGGTCGTTAATCCGGGCGCGACGCGCAGGAGTTCGTGTCCGAGCAGTTGCCAGGTGGCGCTGTCGATGGTTGTGCCGTATTGGTCGATCCCGAGTTGCCGCGTGCCGACCATTCCCGCAAGCCCAATCCATGGCTCCTGGAGTATCGGGTTGTATCGCGAATCCACTCCCAACAATCGACCCGCTCGATACCCGAGCTGACCGGATTCGGCGCTCCCGGATTCCACGGCTTCAAAGGCATGGATCTCAAACGACGCTTGACCGAACTGGAACGGGACCCAGCAGTACAACCAGAAGCTCTGAGGCAATCCCGGATTCGCGCTCACGACGCGGTCGTACTGCGCGTCATCGCCATCGGTGTCGCGGATTGTGACGCGGAGGATGACCTCGCGTGGTGAGGAACCTTGGTCGAGCATCTGGACCTGAATGCCCGCCCAGTCTCCAGAGCGGATCATTCCTCCGACTCCAAGATTGAGGATGCTCAGTTGGACCTCCCCAGTGCCTTGGGTGTCGAGAGGTGTGCCAGAGTCTCCCCCATCCTGAGCGTGCGCATAGGAGCCCCCCAGCATCAACACACCCACCACCACGATCAGATTGAGCACACTCTTCCAACTTCGCAACGGTTCGACCTCCTGAGAACCCACTGAATCAGCACTTTGAGTCAGATTTCTGAGTCAGTATCACGACCCGCTCGGAGGTCGGTCTCAGATTCTACAACTTCCCGGACATTCTTGTTGCATGATCCAAAGTTTCTTGACGATTCGTCCGATCATATCAGCACAATGATCGACTCCGGGACCATGATTGTGCTTATTACCGCTTTGGCATCCGCCATCAGCGTGCTGTGCCTGTATTCGATCTACGGCAATGTCATCCGGCACGAGATGACCCTGCATGATTTGCGCCACCGAGTCGAGACCCTCCAGAATCAACAAGCCCTGCATCTGGCAGAGCTCAAGGGACAAATCCCGACCGATGACGAGGAACTCGGTGAGGTTGAAATCCTGGACGATCTGGACGATGAGATGGAGCCGGTGCCTTCTGAGGATCACTCCGATCAGGAGTTGATCAGCTCTTCGACCAAAGCCGCGTGACTCTTGGCTCCCATCCGGAAGCAATCGAGCTCGAACTTCTCGTTGGGTGAGTGCACCCGATCATCCTCAAGCCCGAATCCCATAAAGATCGTTTCCAAACCGACGGTTGTTTTGAGCAATCCCGCGACGGGGATCGAACCACCTGATTTGATCATCGCGGGCTTGACACCGCACGCTTTGCCAATCGCTCGGAACGCGGCTTGGAGCGGAGCGGATTCGGTCGCGCAGGTTGCCGGTGCGCCGCCGCCGTGATTCTCAAACTCCCAAGTGCAACCTGGAGGGGTCCGTTCTTTGAACCATGCGATGACCGAATCGGCGATCTTCTCGGAGTCTTGGTCGTCCACCAAACGGAACGAGAGCTTGACACTCGCTTGTGAAGGGATAACGGTCTTGGCGCCGGGTCCGGTGTATCCCGCGATGATGCCGTTGAGATCGCATGTTGGTCGCGCCCATTCGCGTTCGATCGCGGTGAAACCGGCTTCGCCGACATTCGCTTCCGCGGGCATCCCGATGCCTTGGAGTGCTTTGACGGGATCGACATTGAGCGATTCCCATTCTTTGCGTTCGGAGTCTTTGAGATCGCGTACGCCGTCATAGAAGTTGGGGATGGTGACCTTGCGATCCCCATCCCAGAGCTGCGCCAACACCTTGATGAGTTCATTGATCGGGTTGGGGACGCGTCCGCCCCAGAGTCCGGAATGGAGGTCTTGGTCTGGTCCGGTGAGGGTGGCTTCGAGGTAGGTGAGACCGCGCACGCCATAGGTGATCGCGGGCTTTCCGCGTCCGAGCATCCCGGTATCCGAGATCAGGCACACATCGGTCTTGGAGAGCATGTCTTTGTTGTCTTCGACGAACTGTTCGAGGTTGACGGAACCGGATTCTTCCTCGCCTTCGAGTAAGACGGTGTACTTGACCCCGCCACCGGGTTTGCCTGTGGTTTCGAACCATCCACGCATTGCTTCAAGGAACATCATGATCTGCCCTTTGTCATCGCATGCGCCTCGCGCCACGATGCGTTCCCCCATCGCTCCCTCGGCTGGTTTGCGGATCGGTTCAAACGGAGCCGACTCCCAGAGCTCAATCGGATCTGCGGGCTGGACATCGTAATGCCCGTAGAACAGGACATGCGGGCCGGTGTAATCCGCATCACCCGGGCTCGTCGCGAGGACGATCGGTTGACCGGGGTCCTCAGCGGTCCCTGTGGGCTTGATCTCCACATTGAATCCAGACGCCTTGAGATGATCCGCTGCCCAATCCGCGGCTTTCGCAGTGTCCGCATCGTGCTTGGAATCTGTGCCGACGGATGGAATGCGGAGCCAATCCATGAAGCGTTCGATGGATTGCTCTTCGTTTGTCTGGAGCCAACTCAGGACTTGTTGTGTGGACATGCGGATCTCCTCTGGGGTTCAGGTGAGCATAGGTAAAAAAGAACCCGCCGCCCAATAAAGGACGGCGGGATCAAGAATCTTTGAACCAACCGCGAGTCGGATCATATTGATCCGATGATGCGATTGTCATCACCGATTAGCGGCGACGACGAGCGGTTGCCAGACCACCGAGGCCGAGGAGCGCGAGAGCACCTGGGGCTGGGATGTTTGCGTAACCAGCGGTTGCTGATGCTGGGACCTGGTCAAACTCGAGGATGCCGAAGTTCGCGTTGCCATCACCGAGACGGTAGACACCGGCTGGCAGGAAGCTGCCGTCAGGGCCGACGGTGAAGTCAGGAGTGATTGGAGTACCAGCGATGTTGGCGACATCAGCGACGTTGTCGGTGATGAAGAGTGATTCAACAACAGCGTTGCCTGCATCACGAAGAATCATGGTGTAGGAGCTGTTCTCGATTGAGTTTGCACCGATGGTGATGTCAGCGGTGTAGCTGAGGAATGCTTGTGACTGAGCGTTGCCGAGGGTGAAGTAACCACCAGCAGCGATTGAGCCTGAGAGTGCGTATGGCGAGAAGCCGTCAGCACCGCCGAAGCCTGAGCTGTCTGCGTCTGAGTCCCAGAGTTCGATGCTCCAGCCGGTGAGGTCGATTGCAGCGCCGGTTGTGTTGAAGAGTTCGATGAACTCGGTATCGGAGCTTGCGGTTGAGCCAAGGACTTCGTTGATGGTCACGCCTGCGTTTGCAGCGGCTGCGATGCCTGCGATTGCAGCGATGGTGATTGCGATTTTCATTGTTCTACTCTCCAGTTAGTGTGATTTCTTCTTACATATCTCTCTGAACGAGAGGAACGAATCTTTGCGGCGAATGGGCGTGATCTTGAGTGGGTCAGGAACTCGGAAACACCCATGCTCCGGTCGGTTTCGAACCATGATAGTACCATAGTCCGCCTCCGCTTTGGAGACAAATTTTCAGGTTTTAACCTTGTATTAAGAAGAATCTTAAGCTCCACCCAAGTGACCCATCCAGACCGCAAACAAAAAACGCCCCCCGAAGCCGAGGGGCGAAGTTTGAGTTGTTATCGGACAGCTTAGTAGATCTTTGGGTTCGGACGGCCGTTGGATTGCTCTTCCATGAAGGCCTTCGATTCGTTTGTTGCATTCACATCATTCCACAAGGTGCCTGTAGGGAACCATGGGTTTGGATCGGTATAGGACTCGATTTGCTCCATTGAACTGACTGAGCTGTCGAAATGTGCGACATTGATGCTTTCAGCATGACGGTAGCTTAGCTTCAGGTTGTTACCGGTATCTGATGCGGCTCCGAAGGATCGTCCGTATGCTGTTGACCCATTGAAGATTGGTGACGAGGAAGTGAATGAGCCATAACCGCTTGTTCCACCTTGTAAGATTGGATTCAAACTTGGATCAAAGTCCAACCCGTCAGCGTCTGTCCAGTATCGAGTACCATCTGCAAACATGATTTTGCTTGATGCGCTGATCCCGACTCGGTCCATCCGGTGGCGGAAGCCCTTGGGTTGCTGCGGGTTATTTGGGTGTGAAATCATGCTGTAAATGCGGGCTTGTGCAGGGTTTCCCGTATCAGCAAGCCCCTTCAAATATCCTACATCAGTGCGGCTGAGATGTGCAAAGCCGGATGGCATGAGGTAGCTGACCTGTTTGATGCCATCCTGCGCGGTTTCGTCAAAATCATCTAGATCGTCTGGCCGGTCACCGGGGTATACGAAATCGTTGAACACGCTAGCGCTGGCACACCCGAGCGATGCAAAGATATCGCGCGTGCGCTGTGCTCGGTTGGTTGAAAAACCGAGTGATTCACCAGCTATAGAGGAAATCCAGTCTTGTGTAGTCGTCGGTGTCGAAGAGGTGGAGATCCCGACCATGACATCAGTGCCCCACTGTGGTGGCCCACCACCTGTGATCAACCCTGTGTATCGTGTTCCGACATTGACCGGGCTTGAGTAGTACTCTCTGTTTTCTCCCGCATACATGCCATTCAGGTTTGCAATCCCACGCATCGTGGATTTACATACAACATTCTGCGCGCTTGCGCGGGCCTGTCCGAGTGCGGGAAGGAGGATCCCGATCAGCAGTGCGATGATCGCGATCACGACCAAGAGTTCAATCAGCGTAAATGCTTTGCTCTGTCGATTCATTTGAATCTCCTACAGTGAAAACTTGTTTCAGTTTCTATTTCTTGATCACATAGACAATCGGCTTCTCATCGAGAATCTTGATCTTGAGTCCAGATCCAAGAGCGGATGACCGTTCACGGATGTCCCTCGGAATGCTGTCACCTGTACGCGCGTGGAGTTCCCATTGTCCCGAGTCGTCAATCTCGTTTACTGGGTAAAGCGTACGGTCACCTGTGTCTGGGTGCTTTGCAGGATACATGATGCCCTTGGCTTTGCCTTTTTGGACAAGGTACAACTGGCCCGTGATGACATCGACGGTCATGTGCCCGTTGGGGCTGTCGATGGAGTTTCGGTTCATCATTCTCCAGCCGGAGAAGGCGAGCACCGCAATCGCTGCGATGATCAGGATGATCTGCCAGGGTTTGATGTCACTCATGCGTCCTGCCTCGTTTTCACTTCGTGGGGTCGTCTCTTCATGTACGATCCCGCTTCATTGCCCTGCTGAATGTTCGCAGGGCGGTTATTCTACACGCGGTACTCAGAATCTCCAATTCCCATTACGGAAGTCTATCAGAGAATGCACCGATCGGTTGCGTAGGCTCAAAAAACCTCACAATTGAATCAGTTCTTTATATCTACACTCACCGGATAGTGGTCCGATGCGTACCCATCAAAGGTCTCCAGATCGCGCCAACTCGTGCCATCGGGCCGTGCGGCGGTGCCGAAGACGAATGCGTTTTCGGTGTCCATACGCTTGATCGCTGCATCGTTGGCGAGCATCAGGTCGATGCGTCGGCCTGATTCGTGCGAGATGAGCGAGCTGTCTTGCGTGCGATCTGCGAAGATATCCACAAACCCTGCTTTGAGATAGGTTTGGACTGATTCGTCGCTGACTTCCGCGTTGAAATCGCCCAAGATCACGATTGATCGATCTGGATGCTCTTTGAGCACGCCTTGGATGAGTTCGAGCGTGCCTTTGGCTTCTGCTTCTCTCCAGTATGCGTTGTAGAACCCTGATTTGTGGTGCATCACGAAAAGTGTGAGCGTCCATGGTTCTTCGCCCTCGGCTGCGGGAACCGTGATATCCACCATCATGGGTGATCTGCGGAACGCGATGGGCTCGCCGGCGTACCAGTTTTTGTTCTTGCCGTACTTCTCGGGATGGACACCACCGAGCGGTTTGTTTGGCCAGTTTTGTGAGTTGGTGATCGGGTAGCGGGAGAGCACCGAGTTCTCGATGCCGCGATCGTTGCCCGCGTCGATCGAGACGACATGGTCGTACCCCATGTCCGCGAGGTAGGTGTCGCGGTATTCCAGCAACGCTTGCTCAGACTCGACTTCCTCGATACACAGCACATCTGCATCGACCGCGTGTATTGCCATCGCGGTCGCGATAAGTTGGTGTTCAGGTTTGGTGGAGTCAACATCGTCGTTCTTGCCTGCGAGTGCTGGGTCATCGTGGGCGTCGAAGAGATTTTCAATGTTGTAAGTCGTCAAACGGAAAGACGCGCCATTCTTCGCTGGTGCGAACTCGATGCCAAACTTCCGCATCGCGAGTCTTGTGCCTTCGTACTCTTTGATGGTGTTCTTGTCAGCAAATAACTTGTCGGATTTGGCATCGCTTGTTTGAGCGAACGAATGGATGCTCGTGAGCGAGAGAAGGAGGAGCGAGGTGAGTGTTGGCAATCGTGGATGCATGATTGGTTCCTGGAGTGGTGTTTTGCTCAGCGAGTCTAGGGCTTGCCTGCTCAAAAAATGGCTACCATTGCGGGTATTGATGATGGTATAAAGGAAGGGCTGAATGTGAAGATTGTGTTAGTCAA
>Ga0209345_10006754_pt1 | contig 10332 bp, 23 predicted proteins | sample Cruoilmetagenom7_FD_187294 | JGI IMG/M metagenome (GOLD analysis project Ga0209345, IMG submission 187294) | Oil polluted marine microbial communities from Coal Oil Point, Santa Barbara, California, USA - Sample 7 (SPAdes) (version 2) | ecosystem: Environmental > Aquatic > Marine > Oil seeps ... | reverse complement strand
CCCAAAAAACCGGATTTCTTATAAGAAAAAAAGCTTTAATTTTCTTGTTTTATTTCGAAAATAATCGCAAATTCTACATTTTTTCCGGCAGGCTTTGCCGTAATATGACCCACCAAAAACACGAACTCCCGACCAATACACCCAAGGCAAAATTTTATAATTATAAAAACCTACCCCTTTTTTACTAATACATTGCCTTAATTTTTTGTCGGCTTTCCATCGTGAAACCTCCATTTTTTCGTAATCTTCATCATGTTTTTTGCAACAATCTGAAAAATTAAAGTCTGGCGATGCCGTGCAATAATCTTTTAGAATCTTTTCATTAAGAGCCGCTTTTTCTTTTGCTCGTTGCTGTTTTTTTCTTCTGGCCTGTCCCATTTTTTCACCCTTGTATATATTTTAAGTACTTGAAATATATTTTAAGTACTTGAAATATATTTTTTATTTAGCGCGGCTTTTTCTTGCCCCATCTTTGAAAATAACCCGCCCTTTATTAATAACTTTTTTTCTTTTTTGGTAAAACTCTAACTCCTCTAAGCCGTCCAAATCTTCAACACTTAGCCCCATCCTAACCGCCATATATTGACGATCTGGCAACAACTCCAAGTAACCACAATGAATCATTGACGCATTGCCCATTATTGTCTTATCTGACTCCGCTGGTCTTTGGGTTACACCAAAAATAGATACACCCCGCTTTCTACCCCGCCGCACCAATATCCCCCAACCCGCAGGCGCTTTTGACGGTGTTGTTACATCTGCCGTTTCTTCCGCTATTGCTGTGCAATAACCCCAAGCAAACGCCGCCATACACCATGAATCAAACTCTTTTAAAGAATTAGGGACATATGCAAACCGCCCCGCCTTTCTTTTTTTCAATAATGCCACTAATTCGCGCATTGAACGCACCGCAACAAACCCTGACTCTTCGGTGTACTCTTCATCTACGTCCCAAACAATGACCCTTTTTCGCCCTCTTAACTGCTGCTTAATCCACCCTGATTTCCCCGAACCCGACGAACCACAAACCACCGTAATATCAGCCTTTAATGTGACATCGACCCCCATTAAACAGCCTCGTCGCTTAAAACGTCTGGCACTTGCTGAACCTCTTCTTTTGGTGGTGGTGCTGTTCTTGGCGTGCCTATTCGCGGCGCTACAACTGCAAAAGTCATCATTACCGCCGATATTTCCACGCCGTATTCCCCTAAACCATCGGGGCAATACTTAGACAATAGCGCGGTATAAGCCTCCGTTAATTGCTCCACCTCTTCAGCCTTAACCTGCCAATTTGGTGCTAACACAATAAAACCCATGTTAAGAACACCACCGACCAAGCCTTTTAATTCTTCGTCTATCGGCTGTGCCTCCTCCACATAAACACCCGCCGCCGCCTCGTCTTGCTTTATATCGCCTAATAACTCGGCCTCTAATTTGTTTAAGCCTGCTTCATCGAACGCCGCTGGCTCTTGCTCTGTTTTTTCTTCACTCATAGCCCTAACTCTTCCTCCATTGTTTTATCTTTGGGTGCTGGCACTGGTTCCGGTGCTGGTTCCGGTGCTGGCGCTTGCTTTAATTCAATTGGCTTCATTTTTTTAATAATGAACTCTTGAAACTTTGCCGCCCTCGGCGATGTAATGCCGCACTCGTCGCAATAAATATATAACTTGCCCTTTCTGTCCCGCCTAACGTGCGCCGCTTGTGGCTCGTCGTGAAATTCACAATTAATAGTGCCTATGTTTTCATTCGCCATTATTTCCGCCTTTTTTAATTTTTCGCACTTCATCGCGCAAGCGTTCAATGTGAAGTATTAATAAATCAATCACCACCTCCGCTGGCCTCGCTTTTTGCATTAATGGCGAACGCTTTAAAATATCATTCGCTTGTTTTAATTCGTCCATTATTCGGCCTCTTTGTATTGGTGTTTTTTAGCCCACATACCCAAGCCATCACAACGCACCCAAAGCATTCCCTCTTGATACCGCCGGACAATAACAGCCTTTTTTCCATTAAATTTTTTATAACTACCTTTAAAATTTTTTAAAATTACTTCATCCATTTTCTAACCCCTTTTCATCATTAATATCTAGTTCTGTTTTTTACTGCGTACAGTTATTTACAGAACTCCAAGTAGAATCAAAACCACCCCCGCCACGCTCCACGCTTGTAGCTCCCGCTTTACATACGCTCTTTACTGTCCATTTATAAAACCGTGTCAAATAACTAACACCATCAGCAACAACGCCAAACACTTTAGCCGCCATAATTTCGCCATAGCGATTTACTGGCAAACTCAATAACTCACCTGTTGATTGATCAGCAAAATTTAACGCTTGGCCTTTTCTCTCTTCTTTTTCTTCGTACCATTTAGCCAGCTTTATTTTTAAATCATTTCGTTGCACAAAAACACCGCCTTGAGCCTTAACATATCCCGCCCAATCCGAACTATCAGCCGCCGCCCTTGCCTCTTCTAAAACACCAGCCTCTTCATCTTGCAACCTTCGCAATTCTCGCCACACTCCAACGGGTGCGCCGCCTATCTGCTGAAACTGCCTAATACCCCAAGTAGATGCCCACGCCTCGACCCGCTCCGAACTATCCGCCGCGCTTTTTCCTGTTTCGTAATCTTCATCAACGCCAAAACCATCTATATTTTTAGCGATATATTTCGCGATGTATCCCGTTGCACTTCCTTTGCTTTCATCCATTGCCACCGCCTCAAAGCGGTATTTTTGCGCACCCTTTTCGTCCGGTGTGTCTTGCAAGGCATAATGTTTCATAACCGCTCTAACATGCGTCTGTGCTTGCGATTCCATAAACAATAATAAATGCCAGTGCGGTGTCCCATCGTGGTGCGCCTCCGCTACCCTAAAGCCGTAAACCTGAACGCCATCACGTGCCAATTTTGCCCGTACTCGCGCCCAAACCTTAGTTAAGTATTTTTGCGCCTGTGCTGGCGTTTCACCGCTGTATTTTGGATTCTCTAAACCTGACTTAGACAAGCGAGCATGAAACCTTGACGGGCAAGTGATTGTGTAAAATTCGGCTACGTGCTCCAACTCATTCGCCACTTCCTCAAAACCTCGCATCCTTACCATTAATTCAGAACGCTTAACCGCTGGATTAGAAACTCCCAACTCTGCCAACTCGTCCAATCGGTAAACATCGCCCTCTTGGTTTTCTGCTTCAAGTTCTGATAATAAACTTGCATTTCTGGCCTTCTGGTCGCGCCGCCTTTTTAAAGCATGCTCCGAACAATAGGCCGTTTTCTTCTTATGAACCAAGCCTAGATTTATTGCGATAGATTCAGCTTTACGCCCGTGCATTTTTCGTAATTGCCGCCGCCACCAAATCGAACATTTAAAACGCTCAACCATTGCCGCCCGTTGCTCTTCTGTTTTGATTTTTTCCAAATCCAAAACAACGCCCCTCTGTTTAAGAAAAGCCAACCCAATCAAATAACTAAAATCAGTGTTGAATCCAAACTCCGCAAAACGCTTGCCCAATAAATCCGCATGACCATCAGCCGCCGCCTTTATCTCTTCATCACAATTCATCAATGAATCAACGCCAACCGCCGCCATCTCTTTAATATCAAGTAAAAAACTATTACCCGCCCCGTTATTTTTTCGGTATTCCTTAAGAGCTTTATTAGCGACAATTCCCTTATAAGAAAAAGGTAGGCTCTTCATGCACTCGTACTGGTGTGCCCAATCTTCCCGCCACGTGTTTTTCCTTAATACTTCAGAAGGTTTCAAATTGCCCCCTTCACTGTGTAAGTTTTATCGTTATACACAAGCTTTACAGGCTCGCCCGTTATTAAAGACCGCGCCATTTCTCCGACTAATTCAGCATCGAACCGATCAGACAAACCCCGCTGTATTCTTAATTGAACTACATCAACATCGACTTTAATTAATTCAGGCATTAGATCAACTCCAATTCATTAACCCACGCCGCCGCCCTTTTAGCCGCCTCGCGTATTTTTTGCCTGTCTGCTGGCTGAACTTCACCCCATGACACGCGAACAACGCCATCATCAGGGATTAGCTTTTTATCAAGCCTTGCATTTCTAATTAATAATGATTTTTCACCGTTAGACATACCCGCCCACGCTAATGAATCTCGACTAGGCATTTCTAAGGTTTTTTTGATTTCGGCTAAATATTCTCGGCCTGTTTTGTTTTTGTTCATACTGCACCCTTTAGTATGTGAATAAAGGCACCTAAGACGTGGAGGCCGCTAAACCTCCACTAAGGTGCGCAAAATAGGAAATAATTCCTATTTAACTAAGTGCAAATGATTGATTTATAAAAGAATTAGCCTGATTAAATGCGGCTCAATGTATATTATGTTAAATAACCACTTGCGAGCGATACAATACTTAAAACTGCGTACTTGGTCAACATAATTTATTTAATTACCTTATATAATCTTCGTTTTGCACATTAAGAGGTAGTGCAAATGTTTGAATTTATTCATTATTCAGGTTTCAACGGTTCAGTAAGCATATCATTAAAAAATGCCGCTAAAGTGATGAATGTCACACTTAAGACAGCCAAAAACTATTACCGAAACCCTGAAAAAGCCGACGAATGCCGCATGAACTGGCTACGAGCTGTTGCGTGTCGGCGCATTATTCCTGCTAGTTGGGAGGTATGGATTGACGGGGACACACTACACACTAATAGCGGCTACTCGTTTAATAAAAGTGAAATTGAATCGATAGGCTGGTTACGTGCTACATTTTTAAATCAGCAAAACGAAAACAAACGCCTTAACTTAAGAATTGCCGAACTTGAAACAGAAATTAAACAGGCACAAAAAAAGGCAGTAAAACTGCCTGATAATGTTGTTAGATTTAAGCCACGCTAATTAAAAAGCGCGACCCCTAACGCTTTAGCACATCCGATGCAAAAATAACCCTTTGTTAAATATTGATATAATGGGATTGATGCTAAACCCGCAATGAATGACGTAACAATGATATAAGCCTTAAATAATGCTAAATGAGTATAGCACTTACTGTCCTTGCACTTACGCCCTAAAAACAATTCTTTTAAATTCATAACGCACCTTTATTTATATGGTGCTTTTATTTTATCTTCATTTTATGAATTTTAACTGAATTAAATTAAATGTTTATTAGCAATTGCTTTTAACTGGTGTATTTCTGTTTCGTTTTTTGAAATTCGCGTTCCGTGATCTATCAGTAACTCTTTTAAATCTTCGTCTATTGCGTCTAGTCTATTTATCATGCTCTGGCCTATAAAACCCACCAAACCCGTGAATAATAACAAGAAAAAAACGATTATTTCTGCGCTTATCATCACACCTAAAACAGCCATGTATTATCAAGCTCTAGCTCTTCAACGCCGCCGCTCTCTATAACGCTTTTTCTTTTATCTTCTGCTTTTATTTTTGCGATTAAATAGGCCGAATACGCCGCACCAATTGTTATTTTTTGCTTATTTGTTAAGGGTAAAACACTTAATCCAGTTACAACCACGCCTGACACCAAAATGTCTTGCCCCGCTGTCTGTAAACCGCTCCCGACTTCCTCAATAAATCCTTTGCCCTGTTCGGTGCTGGCATAATAAGCCGCCCCAAACACCGCCGCCGCTAACGGGTACAATAAAAAAGGCACTATAACCACCAGCTTTGACTATAAATCTCGTTATAATCAGCCCCATTTATAAAGGCACTGATAGACGATGAATTTTCTACCTTTCTTTTTCTATAAAGCCAATAAGCCGCCGCCGCCGCCGCTAACATCACTATGTTTTTATTCATAAATTCCCGCCAATTTTATCCCATTAATTATTGCTGCTTGTGAATACGGTTGCACTCCGTTTTCGTGGTGAATCATTGCCTCTAATAGCGGCTTTAATTGTGTAGGCCATAACAGCACATCATCTGCTTGTACGTTTAATTTATTGGCTACTGCTTGAATATATGCGCTTGTGTTGTTTTCGCTGGTTGGTGCCCACCTGTTAATAATACCGCTTACCGATCTTAGACCGTACTTAGTGACATAGTTGTTTAGTAGTTTTGCCGCCGCCCTTATGCCGTATTGGGCACTTTCAAAAATTGCATATTCGCCATCTGACCCCGTTTGCCCTTGCCAATCATTCGCCGCACTATACCGAATATTTAACGGATTATTATTGCGTATGCCTCTCGGCTGGTTTTGCCCAGGCACTTTGCTCTGCCCAGGTAGTTTGTTGATTGTTGCTTGCGCTTTTCCTGTCATTATAAAAAATAAACCTGCTAGACCTGCTAAAACCAGCGCTTTATTTAAAGACACTGGCGCGTTTTGTTGCATTGAACGATGGGACGCCGACTTCACTCTCTAACAATGCTAATAATTCAATCACAATTGGATCGTTTTCGCTAAACTCTGTCATTTCAGCATATAACGCCTGTGCATATTTAATGCCCTTTGTTGCTGTATCTAAATTCATTAATTCCGTGAATACATCAACGCCCAACGCCGCGATAAACTCAACTTTTGTATGCTTTCTTACAGGTATAGAAACCACTGGCTCGGCATGCTTTATTACTATTCCATTGATGCTTTTTTCTATCATGCTATCTTCTCCATTGTTCTAACTCTCATTTCTACCTTCCGATCATCCGAATCAATTGAAACAGCCTCTATCTTTAAATTGCCGCTAAACATTAAAGCGTCATAAAAACTAAGCGCCCCACCTATTGAATACCTAGAAACAGCCAAATCATCAGATTGATTATCTTCGCTCAATTCACAATCATTAAAAATCACCTCGCCGTTTACCGTAATTCTAAACCTTCTCTCCTGTGTGCCACTAGTAAAGCTTAATAGGTCTATTATATGGACTCCGGTTGATGCCTCAAATAACGTTGTAACGTTTGTTTCTGTAACAAAACTACCCACCAACGGAATATTAAAATCACCTTGTACGATGTTTATCACTGAATATTCAGAAACACCACCGCTTGAACCACTGCCACTTATAACCATTAAATAAACTCCTCTAAATGTCGTACCGTTCCAGCCGCAATAGTCACCGCCCACAAAGCCGCCGTATTATCTATCGATAATAGATTATCTCTACCAACCCTTATTCCATTCAAACTTGTAACTGTATTGTCTGCACCAATCCACATATCAACATCGCATTGAATCGACGCTTTTATTCTCGTAGCATCAAGCGCAACAACTTCTGAAGCCACCCCCGCCACAAGTGCCGTTGTTGCTGGCGTGCTATAACTTGAACCCCCCGCATTTACAACCGATAAAAGGCCATTTATATCGACATCACCCGTTAACCGCGAATCATCTATTTTCTCTTTCGATACAACAAACTCAATAGTTTGTGCTGTTTCTGATTTTATCCGTATCAAAGAAAACAAACTAAACGTTGCCCCCAATCCGACTTTAAATAATGAATCTATGCCTTTTTCTGGGATTTTTAACCTAACATCATTATCGCCCGATATTACCCGAAAATAACGACCTACTAAATTAAACGGAATTTCTTCCCCTGCCGCGAATGTTGCCTTAATTATTTTCATTAAAAAGTTTTTCCTATCATATAAACCCCAAGACCAACGACCGCCCATTTCGCCATCGTTTTGAAATTGCTTGTTTCGTCTGTTCTACTGTAGGTATCTGCAAAATCTAAAGCACTTGCCGAAACTTGATTATTTTTATCTATTGCCGCCGCCGCAAATTCAAGCACCCCATCATTAGCCCCCGCTATACTATCTAATGACCGCCTATTTATTTCTTCATAATGCTCCAATGATTTTGATGAAATATCAAGCGCCATTCCTATGGATTTATTCGCGGTTTCTGAAGCGTTTTTAATAGCCCCGTGATCTGTTGTTGTAATTTTCGTTGTTGTTGTATTACCAACATTATCGAGTTTGTTTGTTTTTGTAACATTGCCAACATTTTTCAAGGCCGTTAATGTTTTAGATTGATCTAACGTTAAATCGACCCTTGCATCCGTTCTTTTACCGCCCTTAATATCTACGCTCGGCACGCCTAAAGGTGCCGTATTGCCTTGATTATTTAAGTTTTGCGTTTTGGCTGTTGTGTCCGTTTTTGCCTTACTGCTACTTTTGCCGCCCATTTTATAAACTCACTGTATAAACTGTTTCTAGCTCTTCAAATCCAAGCCGCTTTAAATACCGCTTCATTCCTCTACGTGATGAATGAATACGACAACTTTTTAAATTAATATCCCTTGCTTTTTGCATAAAAATACTAATCACCTCTTTCGCATCTATGCCCTGACCTGATACAAGCACAAGCTCGTCACCATCTACTCTAGTGACTAACCAGCCACGCCCCGCAATTTTCCAAAGTTCAGCCGTGCCCGCTAAAACCTCATTTTTAATAAAAAAACCATCATTCTTAAGCGCCTCACATAAAGCTTTTTCCGCCTCTTCTGACCAGTTTTTCTTTTCTATTTCCACCGCTTTTTTAGCGCCATCAATAAAACAACACCCGCCGCCGCATAAAAATATATATTATTATTTCTGGCTAACCCGCCGCCATCACCAACAAACCCACTTAAACCATCAATACCAAACACGCTATTAATATCTGCATCCATTGGTACAACCGACCCGCCACCACTTGAAAAAGGATAAAGCGGCACATTCAAGCCGCCTTGCGTTATATTAACCGTTCCCGTTTCTGCCACTGCTGGCGCTGAATCGCCACCCAATGAGGGCATAAAACCCGACATTGGATTAGAACCGCTTGATGGAATTGGAAACATTATTTAACTATCAAATAAGCGGCTACTAATGCACCCGCCAAAATTAACAAGCTCTTATTATCCATTCCAAGAGCACCGCCACTTACTGCAACTTCACGATAATTAGGAGAATAAGGCGTTTGGCCTGTTTGCTGATCTGCTTCAACCGCTCCCAATACTGCCTGTTGGTTAGCTAGTTGATTTTGATAGCTTAACTGCTCTTTTTGCAATTCAAAATTCATTAATTGACCAAGCCAGCTAGATGCACCATCATAAACCGAGCCGCCAAAATCGCTCACGCTCTCTAATGCGCCATCGTACCAACTACCGCCGCCACTATCTGTCGCGTATAAATCGTCAAACGTTGCCCAATCATTACCAAAAGACATAATTTCCCCTTAGATTCCCGCAAATCCGTCGATATATTCAACAACCGTTCTAACAGCACCCGACGTATCAAGTGTTGGCCTGATTCTGAAATCCTGAACGCCTCGTGTGTCCATTGCTTGCGACAAATCACCTTCGAGCATAAAATCCACGTGCGTGGCTGTTGCTGTTTGCGGTGTTTTGTTATATCGACCCTGCATTTCTTCTGCATAAGCCTTTGATGAATCAAACGCTTTAATTGAATTTACTTCAACTTCAACGTTTGAAATATCAGACTTAAACAAGTGAACACAACCGATCATTACACCGCCCGAACGTGGCAAATTGTCAATTTCGACTTCCCCACTCACTGCGAAAGATGCTGGAAACGGTTTAACTTTCACAATCGCGCCCATATTTTGCGGCTCTGATTGTATCGCCTTAGCACTTAAAGCAAGACTTGTTAATGTTGACTCGCCATCAATGTGCAAAGATAGCGTTTGAACGTCTTTAGTTCCCAACGCTGTTAATCGTTGGTCGCGTAAATTTGCCATTTCTGGTCGAACAAACCAAAGATTAACGATACCCGATGCCGCCCCGCGACCATGATATTGATTAATGCGATCAAGCTCTAAACCATCCTTAAAGTTTTGGATAGTTTTGCCGTTTACTCGTAGTTCAATGTTTTGCAAATCGTCCAGCGTAATATCTGTTGTACCGTCTGCTTTTTTGCCGCTATATTCGATTGATATAACATCATAAGTTAACCCAACCGGACAATTAAGCGTAGCTGTTTGCCCCGCGCCAACGTTTGACATTGAAGGCATTTTGATAGTTTTTCTCATTTCAAGACCCCTTTTATGCTAAGTAGTCTTGAACAACTGGGATTTTTTTCGCAACTGCTACCGCAACAATTGCGATTGTAGCTGTTTTTAATAGTGTTTTTAATGAAGGCATTTTTTATTCCTTGTTTAATTAATAATAAATACAAGGACTTAATGCCTTGCGCTATTAATAATTTAATGAATAAAAATATCTAATCAATACCCCAAAAAACCGGATTTCTTATAAGAAAAAAAGCTTTAATTTTCTTGTTTTATTTCGAAAATAATCGCAAATTCTACATTTTTTCCGGCAGGCTTTGCCGTAATATGACCCACCAAAAACACGAACACCCGACCAATACAGCCACGGCAAAAATGTAGAATTTGCG
>Ga0209345_10006753_pt1 | contig 10333 bp, 9 predicted proteins | sample Cruoilmetagenom7_FD_187294 | JGI IMG/M metagenome (GOLD analysis project Ga0209345, IMG submission 187294) | Oil polluted marine microbial communities from Coal Oil Point, Santa Barbara, California, USA - Sample 7 (SPAdes) (version 2) | ecosystem: Environmental > Aquatic > Marine > Oil seeps ... | reverse complement strand
ATCCATAGCGGCTTCAGCAGCATGAAACAGCCCCCAGCCGGTTGCACCGATTTCATCCAGAGGAATGCCGCCAAGTTCACGAGGTAAGCCCACAGCCCGGCCAATTTCATCGTGCACCCAGGCCATGCATGTTTCATTTGTACCCATGTCAGGACCAAAAATATATTCTTCGGTATTACGTAAGGCACAGGCAAATGCACGAATTAACGCATTTTTCTGCTCTTCTGGCATTCGAGGGTCGCCCACTAACACCGATTTCCCACCGCCATGAGGTAAGCCTGCCGCCGCGTTTTTAAGAGTCATGGCTCGTGCCAGGCGAAAACATTCTTCGGTGGTAACATTGCTTGCCATTCTCAAACCACCAATGGACGGCCCGGCGGCTACATTATCAACAACCAGAATGCCCTTTAATTGGATAGAAGGTTCATGAATATGAATAATTTTAAAGGGGCCAAGATCATCTGAGTATTGAAACGGGTCAGGCATCAAGTATCTCCTGCAATAAAAAAGTTAGGACAAATTAACCATGTCCTATCAGATTAGTCTACAGGCGTATAGCATGCGGGCAAACTTATTTATAAAAAATTAGAAAAACAAGGCCTTTGGTAAGAGATATGTTTGATTTATATCAACGGGAAATTAGTATCCTTAAAAAAATGAATAAGCAGTGTTCGTTTGTCAAGTACAGTTATTGGGAATATTTGATATGCGCAAGATGCACACCTCGGGATGGTTTAAAAACATCCAGATTATCCTCCCCAAAGTAGTTAATCTGATGTTTTATATTCATGTCTTTAATCAAATCAAAGCTTCGCTTTTTTAACCAGTTGGAAAAAGTTGCCGGGTTAAAACCTGTCTTGAAAGGCTCACCCACTAAAGTAACCGCATAATGCAGGTGTCGAGTGTGACGGCTTTTTTTCTATTCCTGAAAATACCTGTCGTCTACATAATCCAGAACAATGCCCAGACCTCCCTGGTAGAAATTTCCTAAATCATCAAATACATGTTCTATGACATCCATAGTTAAATTATAAGTAACACCTTGCCAGGTTACAAAAGTGGAAACGTTAGAGTCATAGGTAGTTTTTGAGAGTGCTTCGTTAGCCCGGATATTTCGTGATTTGCCAAGGTGTGAGATAAACATTTTGTAAAATATAATTATATCAATTCGCAGTTTTTATAAAACCCGGGAGTATTGTGATGGTATTTTTATCAATATTTTAGTAAGTGCTTAACACTGCTCGTGCTAAATAATGTTCGGATTTACGTTTACCAAATTATCACCATACCTGGGGTCATATGGGGTATAAATTGCTCAGCGTGTCATATAGAAAATGTCTGATTTATTCATTATTATATACTTCGCAAGTTAAGAGTAAGGCTTGCTTTTGATTGGGACGTGGTTGAGTATGTGTCTGTTTAATCATGTGAGTGGCCAGTTCTGGAATAGGGAGCTGGAGTTTAGATATAACCTGGAGGAGGAATTATGGCAATTAGGACAGTGAAAGGGCGTGTATTAAGAGCAATGGACGAGTCTCCGTTACGCGATTCATTGATTCAGGTATGGGATAGAGATTTTGGTTTAGATGACCTCTTGGGCAGCGGGCAAACGACTAACGAAGGTCTCTTTAGTATTGATTATGATACAGAAGATGCGGGCGATACGCCAGATTTGACCATCAAAGTTTATCGCCTTAATGCGGCTGGTAAGCGAGAGGTGATTGAGCATTACGAAGGACCGAAAAATATTGATGCGGATTATGACTTTGGCGTGATAAAAGTTTCTGGCTGGGAATATGACCCTGCATTTAGCATTCCACTGGTACTCTCTGATGGTTCTGGGTTGACGTCATCTCCTCAAAACTTTGAACTTCCTCAATCGGCAAAAATTTTGTTCAATGGTGCAGAGCTTGGCATTAAACGAAAAATTGGCGAGCACAAAAATTCCATTTCTGATGTTCAGGCCCTATTCGCAAAATCAAAAACGCAGCTTATGGAAGAGGCAGATAAAGGTTCATCCCGATCGGATGAGTTTTTAGTCAAATCCATGTTAAATGGTTTTAATCCTGCTCAACTAAGTTTCAATGAAGCAAATAATACCTATCACGTTCGTTACAATATTGATGATTATGAAGTTGATAAAGAGCATCAGTCGCCGAGTGTACATTTGATCCTGGAAAAAGACGTCAATGAGGATCTGATTCCGATAAGTATTTCTTACCGGGTTCGAAACAAAGGCGCTAACCCTCCTGAGTTCGGCGATGAAATTACCGTGACACCCAATGATGATCCCGCTGCCTGGGCATTGGCCAAAGAGTATTATCGAATTGCTGAGTTCATAGACGGGCAGGTTAAAGGACATCTGGGGCGGAGCCATTTAAATTCGGGCCAATATGCAATCGCCCTGTATCGAAATATACAAAAAAGTCCGATTCTTCAACTATTGCATCCTCACCTCAAGAGCGTGTCGGCAATTAATACCTTTGGCAAAGAAGTTATTTTTGGCGCCACCGGTATATTGGTTGTTTCTCCTCTTACTGTTGATTCGTTGGCCACATGCATGCACGATGACCTGGGAGCTTGTGACTGGAAAGATTGGTCACCAAGAGAAACACTAAATAAACAACATAGTTATGCGCGCATACAGAAACTGTATTGGGATATTGTTACCGAGCATGTGTCGTCATTTTTTGAAGTTCATATTGATAAAATCACTAAAGACTGGAAAGAAATCTATTATTTTTCCAAAGATTTGGTCGAACATAGCGTTCCGTATTCCGCAGCCCCCTCCTTTGATGGTGAGCAGTGGTGCGATAATAACGAAATAAGCGTTACACGCTCTAGCCAGGGGAAAAGTATCAGTGAAATTACGGACTCTATTACGAACCCTGGCCCGGAAGATATAGAGCGACTAAAACAAGCTTGTTGTTACGCTATCTATCACGCTACTATTTGGCATGACTGGCGCAATGATAATCAGAAAAACTACGGCGGGGAAATTGACTATGTTCGTTTAGCCATTGACTACACCGTGGAAGAAGCAGCCTTCCATCTGTTTATTGTGAATCTTCTGGTGGATGTTAAATACGGTTATTTATCCAAAAATGAAGATGAGGATATTCCTCGTAACTTTGTACACTTGTTGAAAAAATCATTATCGGAGTTTGAAGATGAAGGGTATGACTTACGAGATTTAAGGTCTCGAATTAATATCTAAATATTGACGAAGGGTCTACTTAATTGGCAGAAACAGAAAAGAGGTGACCCTTGCTAAAATAAATAAGGGCAGCCGTGATCACTTTGTAGAAAGCAATATTATGACTTCTTGCCATTAAATATTTATTGCGAATATTTGATATGCGCAAGATGCACACCTCGGGAAGGTTTAAAAACATCCAGATTATCCTCCCCAAAGTAGTTAATCTGATGTTTGATATTCATGTCTTCAATCAAATCAAAGCTTCGCTCTTTTAACCAGCCGGGAAAGGTTTTTGGATTAAAACCTGACTTGAAGGGTTCGCCCACTAAAGACACAGCATAATGCAGGCGGCGAGTGTGACGGCTTTTTTTCCAGTCTTGAAAATACCTGTCGTCCACATAATCCAGAACAATGTCCAGACCTCCCTGGCAGAAATTTCCTAAATCATCAAATACATGTTCTATGGCATCCATGGTTAAATAATAAGTAACGCCTTGCCAGGTTACAAAAGTGGGCAAGTCTGGATTAAAGGCAGTTTTTGATAGCGCTTCACTAATGGAGGTGGTTTCAAAATCAATAGGGGTGAGATGAACATTTTTATGCAGTGTCAAACCGAGCTGATCCAGTTTGTTTTTTTTTCTTTCCTGGGTGGCAGGAAAGTCGAGCTCAAAAACATGGATGTCTTCAAGTAGTTCGGGTTTTCTAAAAGCAAAAGAATCCCAGCCAGCCCCAAGAATAATATATTGTTTTACGCCGCAATCAATGCATTGTTGAAGTTTATCTTCAGCATATCGCGCTCGAATCAGTACATTGTTGCCAATCCGGTTTCTACGTAAAATATTTTCAGCCAAGTTAATAAAATATTTTCGTTTGACCGGGTGGCGCATAAACAAGGGAAGAAATTTTTCTGCGTAGGGATCATTAAATATATTGTTTTTTGGGGAACGATTGGCTACCGCCCTCATGAGTGTTACAAAAAGTGCCGTTTGACTATCCAGAATTTTAAGCATGTATTGTTAACCTTCCTTGTTGTGTTTTAGGTTGATCGAAATTTAGCCTGGTACGGGATTGTTTTTTACAAATGTGCCATCATCGAAATCCCTACGAAAATCAGTAATCATATCGTAATCCTGCACATCCCAGGGATGAAAATCACTTCGGTAGAATTCTTTGTAATGATCTTTAACCAAAGTAAACAAACCCTGAGAGCCAAACATAAAAGACAAGCCGCCTTTCCATGTAGGTCCGTCAAATGCCAGACCGTCCTTACGTAGTAAAGGAAAAATACGGATAAAGATCAGCATAATAATGGCCACGGTGGTAATACCCATGGCAATATTCCTCTGTATTACACTGTCATCTAAGACTTGATGGGCATCGAAGGCAACACCTTTGTGCTCAACTTCTTCGGCTGCATGCCAAAGAAGCATGGGCTTAAAATCTTCATGAACAGGTTCAATAAATAATTCAGGTGTGGAGTACACCTGATGTGATAAAATTGCGGTAAAATATTCAAGGGCTATAGTGACGGCCAGGGAGGGCTGCATCAAGAATTTTGTTGTCTCTTGCAATGTTATTGTAACCATTTTTAATAAGTACACCGGTATGGTGGTCATGGGCATGATTGCCTTCCTGACTGGAAAATCATTAATTTCCTGTTGCAGCTTTTCATCTTTGATTAAATGACGGTATTTGGCGACACTTCTTAACAAAAAAATTTTCACCTGCAGGAAAGGTAGTAAAAAAAGTATTAAAGAAATGCGTCTTAAAAGGGGCATTGTCAAACCAGTATTGTGGTGAATTTTCAGTGATATTAAAGGTAACAAGCCGTGGCTTTATTTTATGACCTGGAGGATTATGTGGGATGTGCTGATGGGTATTAGCTGCTGTCATGGCAAGGCCTTCTTAAAAATCAATCTATAAGAGGTGCTTATAATTAGTAGTTAAAGTAGAAATAGTTAAGGTCTGAGGGTGTCTTCTGGCTATATTGCCTTTGTTTCGATCATGTTGATTGGATATAGAACCAAACTCTGCTTTGTTTCATTTCAAATTTACCTTATAAGTTTTAAAGATGCCAATGCCTTCTCTTTAATAGTTTTTTTTTGTCGTTTATACACAGTATGCTTGTTTTTTCATCAGGCTGCCTGGGTAGAGGTAAGAGGTGTCAGTATGTGACGAAATTGCTAATAATTTCGATTAAATCAAGTAGTTGATTTGTAATTTTCACAAAGGATATGATATTTGAGTGATTATGATGTAATTATTCTTGGCGCGGGTGCTGCCGGGTTGATGTGTGCTTTGACGGCAGGCCAGCAGGGGCGCCGAGTTCTTGTTCTGGAGCGATCTAATAAACCGGGAAAAAAAATTCTGATGTCAGGTGGTGGCCGTTGTAATTTTACTAATCTGGATGTTGCTCCTGAAAATTTCCTTTCAGGTAATCCGCATTTTGTTAAGTCAGCTTTAAGTAGCTACTCGCAACATGATTTTATCGCTCTAGTTGAAAAACACGGCATTGTCTACCATGAAAAAACTCTTGGGCAATTGTTTTGCGATGATTCTTCAAAACAAATTCTGGCCATGCTGTTAGAAGATTGCGAGCAGGCGGGTGTGGTGATAAAAACCGGTTGCGAAGCGGATCAAATAAAATTAGTAAATGGAGAAAATAATGACACCCAGTATTACAAGATCTTTAGTAATAAAGGGGATTTTACTTCACAGTCCTTGGTGGTAGCCACGGGAGGCTTGTCCATTCCCACATTAGGCGGTTCCGGGTTTGGTTATACTATTGCCGAACAATTTGGTTTAAAGGTACTGCCCAGGCGAGCCGGACTGGTTCCATTTACGTTTACCGATAAATTTTTAAGTATGATGTATCGGCTTTCTGGCTTATCTTTGCCGGTTACTGTAACTGCGGGTAAACAAAGCTTTCATGAAAAGATGCTTTTTACTCATCGCGGTTTAAGTGGCCCGGCGATATTACAAAGTTCAAGTTATTGGCATCAGGGAAGCGCAATAAGTATAAATTTATTACCTGATATTAATGCAGTAGAATTGTTAAGCTCTTTTAAACAAGATCGGGTTGGTAAAAGAAAGTCTGCCTTTTTACGAACCCTGCTAATACCTTATTTGCCAAAGAAATTGATACTGGAGCTGGAAACCTTGTGGTGGCCAGAATTGGCCGACACCCCTGTAGTTGAAATTGCCAATAAAACCCTGGAAAGACTGGCTGAGAAATTAAATAACTGGGACCTAAAGCCAGCGGATACCGAAGGTTACCGTACTGCTGAGGTAACCATGGGAGGTGTTGATACCAGTGAATTATCTTCAAAGACTATGGAAAGCAAACGCTACCCGGGTCTTTATTTTATCGGTGAGATTGTCGATGTCACTGGGCATTTGGGCGGTTATAATTTTCAATGGGCCTGGTCGTCAGCTTATGCGGCTGGTTTGGTTGCGTAATCGATAATCTATAAAATAACTATTGCACAGATATATGGAACTTCTCAAAAACCTTGCCTGGTATTTCAAATTAGAAAAATCGCGATACCTGATGGCGGCATTTTTATTAGTGCTGGTAGCATTGCTTGGTCTGGTACCTCCATGGATAACCGGCGAAATTGTTGATGCGGCTATGGAGAAACGGCTGACGCGAACATTTTTGATTAACAACCTTAGCTGGATTGTTATCACTGCGCTGGTGGTGTATGTATTGCGCTATTTATGGCGTTTGAGTTTGTATTCTGCTTCATTCCAGTTGGGTGCTTTGTTGCGACGACGTATTCACGATCATTTAATGCTGCAGCCCCCGGAATTTTTTCAGCGCTATAAAACCGGAGATTTAATGGCGCGTGCCACTAATGACGTCAATGCTGTAGAGATGTCGGCAGGTGAAGCCATACTAGCTCTTGTAGACGGTGTGCTCACTGGACTGGTGGTAATGGCGGTGTTGATTTTTGCTATCGATTGGCGTTTGACCTTTGTGGCTTTGCTACCCTGGCCTTTTATGGCCTACGGTTTTTGGCGGATTAATCAGCGCTTGCACGATGCTTTTATTGAAGCCCAGGCACGTTTTAGTGATCTCAACGATCAGGTGCAGGAAAATATCAGCGGCATTCGATTGATTAAAGCCTATGGTCTGGAAACGCGATCAATGGCGGAATTTGACGGCGGAGTACAGGCCGCAGCTGATGCCAACCTGGCGGTGGCCATGGCCGAAGCCAAGTATGAGCCCCTTATTTTTATCACCATGGGCGCTTCGTTTTTTTTAGCTGTTGCTTTTGGCGGCTGGTTTATATCCCAGCAAGAATTGACGGTGGGTGATCTAACAAAATTTACGCTTTACCTGGGGTATTTAATCTGGCCGATGTTTGCTTATGGTTGGCTGCTGAATCTTTTAGAGCGTGGAACCGTGGCTTATGAGCGTATTCAGGAATTACTCAACACCGAACCGGCTATTCCCAATACAGGGCAATTAACACCCCAAGGTGAACTGGCTTTACATTGGCATATTGAAAATTTTACCTATCCACAAAGCCGGGAAGCCACCTTGAAAGATTTTTCCGGTGAACTAAAGCCAGGGCAGACCCTGGGTATTGTTGGCCCCATAGGTTCTGGAAAAAGTAGCTTTGTTCATCTGCTCACCCGGCAACAACAGGTGAATAAGGGCGAGATTTTTCTGAATAACCAGGCTTTGGCTGAGTATCAATTGAATGTATTGCGTGATCAAATGCTGGTGGTACCTCAGGAAGCCTTTTTGTTTTCTACTACCATTGCCGAAAACATTGCACTGGGTTTTCCTGAAGCTTCACAGGATCAAATAGAACAGGCCGCTACCCTGGCCTGTGTCCATGAGGACATAAAAAACTTTCCTCAGGGCTATCAGACAATGGTAGGTGAGCGTGGAGTCACCTTGTCTGGTGGACAAAAACAACGACTGGCGATTGCTCGCGCCTTATTAATGGATGCGCCTTTGTTAATTCTGGATGATGCTCTGTCTGCAGTGGATGTGGCAACAGAGAAAAAGATTTTGGCCCATCTATTTAAAAACCGTCAGAGCCAGCAGCAAAGAAAACCCACCATTATTGTATGCCATCGTTTAAGCGCCGTAGAGCAGGCCGATCATATTATTGTTCTTAAAGCGGGGACGCCCATTGAAACCGGAACACATAAGTGTTTAATGGCACAGTCTGGCTGGTATGCCAAAATGTATCAATATCAACAACTAGAACAAGTCGTGGAGGAAGGGCGTTAATGGCAACATCGACACCCGAAGCGGCGGATCTTACATTAGAAAGTTCCAGTTCTAAACCTGTTGAAACTCCGCCGGTATTTTTGCGGCTTATGGCTTATACCCTGGCGCATCGCCGTTTACTGATTCAGGCCTTATTTTTTCTGCTCTTGTTTACGCTTGCTGATGTGCTTGGGCCCTTGCTGATTAAAATATTTATTGACGATTATCTGATTCCAGGTAATTGGCAATGGCAACCCATAGTGTTGTTGGCAGTAATATATATTGTCGCCAATGCTACGGCCGCATTGTTCGGTTATCTTCAGGCCATAAATCTAAACCAGATTGCACAGCAGGTAGTAATGACCTTGCGTCAGCAACTTTTTAGCCATGTGCTGCAACTACCGGTAAAAAAGTTTGACTACACGCCATTAGGTAGCCTGATTTCCCGCATTACCAATGACACTGAAGCGGTGAAAGATTTGTTTGTGGGGGTGCTGGGCGTTTATGTGCGAAACTCCATTCGCGTATTGGGAATATTCATTGCCATGGGCTTTTTGAACTGGCGGCTGATGTTGGTGTGTGGGCTTTTCCTGCCTTTAGTTATATTGGTAATGGCCATTTATAGAAGTTTGAGTACAGTCACCTTTAGGAAAACCAGGGAGTTGCTTGCTGACATTAATGCTTCATTAAATGAAACTATTCAGGGTATGCCCGTGGTGCAATTGTTTAATCAACAACGCCGCTATGCAAAAAAGTTCCATGATACCACTGAGCAGCATTTTAAAATTCGCATGAAAACCATGCAACTGGATGCCCTGTTGTTACGCCCGATGGTGGACTTGCTGTATTTTCTAACGCTTGCCGCTTTACTGTATTATTTTGGCTCCAGCTTTAGTATTAGTGAAGATCCTGATGGATTGTTTGATGGAATAACAAGTGAGGGATCAGCCCTAAAGGGTATAGAAGTCGGTGTGCTCTATGCTTTTGTGAACTACCTTGGCCGTTTTACTGAACCTTTAATCGAAATGACCCAGCGCTTAAGTCTTTTTCAACAAGCTATTGTATCGGCTTCAAGAGTATTTCAATGGCTGGATGAACCCACAGATCAGTGTCTTCAAGATAATACCGACACTATTGGCCGGGGCGATATCGAATTTAACAAGGTGAGTTTTAGTTACGACGATCAGAAAAATGTTCTAACTAATATTGATATTAAGCTACCAGCGGGGAGTTTTATTGGAATTATTGGCCATACCGGTAGTGGTAAAAGCACCCTGGCCAGTTTGTTAATGCGCTTTTATCCAGTTGCTCATGGCGTAATTACTATTGATGGACATAAGCTGAAGGGTATTCCCTTAAGCGAACTTAGAAAACACCTGGCCTTTGTGCAACAGGACAGCTTTGTTTTTTCAGGAACTTTTTTGGAAAATATTGATATTGGACGCCAATTGAGCCGGGAACAGATTGAGCAGGCAGCAATAAAAGTCGGTCTACATGAATATATCGTTTCTCTTCCAGCATCGTATCAAACAAATCTAACAGAACGTGGTAGCAATATATCGGTAGGCCAACGCCAATTACTGTCATTGGCCCGCGCCATTGCTGGCGAACCGAAAATTCTGATTCTGGATGAAGCCACTGCCAATGTAGATTCTGAAACCGAGGTTCTGGTGCAAAACGCCTTGCACAATTTAAAAGGTGATACCACCCTGATAACCATTGCTCATCGACTTTCAACTGTAACCCAGGCTGATCAAATTTTAGTAATGCATCAAGGGGAAATCATGCAGCAGGGAACACATCAAACTTTAATCAGTGAAGAAGGTCTTTATAAGCACATGTACCAACTTCAAATGTCACGATTAAAAGATGAATGAGAAGTTTGAATTGATCATTAGCGTGTT
>Ga0209345_10006752_pt1 | contig 10334 bp, 10 predicted proteins | sample Cruoilmetagenom7_FD_187294 | JGI IMG/M metagenome (GOLD analysis project Ga0209345, IMG submission 187294) | Oil polluted marine microbial communities from Coal Oil Point, Santa Barbara, California, USA - Sample 7 (SPAdes) (version 2) | ecosystem: Environmental > Aquatic > Marine > Oil seeps ... | reverse complement strand
AACCTAATCTTAACTGTCGACCAATGGAACTTATCTCCCGATAAACAATTCATAAAACAAAAAAAGGGAAGATTAACATCTTCCCTTCTTAATTTTTATCTGTAAAAAATTGCTATACTTATAATAAATCAACCTAATATAATTAACTTTACCTCTTTACAATTTAACATTACAAAATTTAAGCTATGAAAAAAATTATTACTGCATTATTACTGCTAGCTGCTATTACTATTGAAGCAACTGAAGTTGAATACAAATTAAATGAGAACCAAAAAATTGAAGGAACTTTTTCTGCTGATTTAAATAAAGAGCAATCTATTCATTTAATTTTCACTAAAAACTCAAAATCAAACCTTTATGAAATTACTCCATTTTATATGGATTCAGAAGAAAATACTAGTATGTTTAATGTTATTGAGACAAAGAAAAGATCATCTATTATTTCATATCATATTCAAAATAATACTTTAAGTCTTCTTTTAAGTCATAAATTCAAAAAAATTGAAGAATATATAATTGTTGATTTTGACTTAAATACAAAGAAACAAACTATTAAAAAAATAAAAAAAGGAGAAAGTAATACTGTATTTCGATTAAAGAATAAAACCATTATAATTAATAAGTTAAAAACATCTTGGGATATTATTGAAATAAACTCAACTAAAACCATTTCAAAATCAAACATTAAAATAAATGCTGAAAATCAAAAAGATTTTGAAACTATTTTTGAATCTAGCCCAGATATAGTTAATACTAATGAATATGTTAAAAATGGTTCTATTCAAAAAAATCAGGCATTTTATAATGACAATAAGATTATTTTTACCAACACCAGCAATTCTAGTTTTAACACAAAAATTATCACAATAGATTTAGTAACTAAAAACTATTCCTTTATTAAATACTTAAATAGCGAAATTGAAAAAATTAAAGATATAAATACCTATATATATAACAATACCATTTTTTCAATTATAGTTAATAAAACTGATGCTATTCTAAAAATAAATAAACTAAATAAAGTTGAAAATTTATATAGAGCATCTTTAAACAATGAATTAGCAAATTATTTAGATTCTGAAATAGTTAAAAGTTTAATTAAAAAAGCATCAAAAAAAATTAACAAACCTACCATAACAGTTAATAAATCTATAGAGCATAAATTAGTTTTAAATATTGATTATGTAGATACAAACACCTATTCTTATAATTATGACTGGTGGCTTCATCATTGGATGTTTACACAACAAGTTCATATGCAACAGACTATGCATCACATAAAAGTAAATTTACCTAGCTTTGGACCAAACCCAATGCTTTATAATGACTTGGCATTTTATACTACAAAAACTGAAAAGAAATCGATAAAATTAGTAATGAATACTGATTTTAGTATTAACAAAAACGCATCAAAAGAAACAATTAATAAAGAAATTGATAGAGATAATTATTTAGACAAACTAAAGAAAAATAAAGATTTAAAGCATATAACTGCTTCATTTCAAGAGAAATCTTTTAGATATATTTATTATTCTAAACCTTTAAAAAAGTTTCAAATTAAAACTTCAAAATTGTAATAGACAAAATAGCTAGCAAAAAAAAAGCGTTTCCAAATTGGAAACGCTTTTTTTTATATTAAAAAGATAATTATTTATCTTCTTTAACCTCTTCAAAGTCAACATCTTCTACATTATCACCTTCATCTTTAGGTTGCTCTGCTCCTGCATCAGCTGGTGCACCTTGTCCTTCAGTTTCTTGTTGAGCTTTGTACATTTCTTCACTTGCTACTTTCCAAGCTTCATTAATTTTTTCCATTGCAGCATCAATTTGTGCAATATCTTTAGATTCATGAGCTTTCTTTAATTCTGTAAGCGCAGCTTCAATTGGATCTTTTTTATCAGCTGATAATTTTTCTCCAAATTCTTTTAACTGCTTTTCAGTTTGAAAAATCATAGAGTCAGCTCCATTAATTTTTTCTGCAGTTTCTTTAGCATCTTTATCTGCATCAGCATTAGCTTCAGCATCAGCTTTCATTTTTTGAATTTCTTCATCAGTTAAACCAGAAGAAGCTTCAATTCTAATATCTTGTGTTTTATTAGTCGCTTTATCTGTAGCTGTTACGTGAATAATACCATTTGCATCAATATCAAAAGTTACTTCAATTTGAGGAGTACCTCTTTGTGCTGGTGGAATTCCATCTAAATGAAAACGACCAATAGTTTTATTATCTGCAGCCATTGCACGTTCACCTTGTAGTACGTGAATTTCTACTGAAGGCTGATTATCAGCAGCAGTTGAAAATACTTGTGATTTTTTAGTTGGGATTGTAGTATTAGCTTCAATTAATTTAGTTAATACATTACCCATAGTTTCAATACCTAAAGATAATGGCGTAACATCTAATAATAATACATCTTTTACATCACCTGATAAAACTCCTCCTTGAATAGCCGCTCCAATTGCAACAACTTCATCAGGGTTTACACCTTTTGAAGGTGTTTTTCCGAAGAACTTCTCAACAGCTTCTACAACTGCAGGAATACGAGTTGAACCACCAACTAAAATAACTTCATCAATATCACCTGTTGATAAACCAGCACCGTTTAATGCAGTTTTACATGGCTCAATAGTTCTTTTAATTAAATCGTCTATTAATTGTTCAAATTTAGCTTTTGTTAAACTACGCACTAAGTGTTTTGGTCCGCTTGCTGTTGCAGTAACATAAGGTAAATTAATTTCAGTTGTAGCTGAAGATGATAATTCAATTTTTGCTTTTTCAGCAGCTTCTTTTAAACGTTGTAAAGCCATTGGATCCTTACGTAAATCTATAGATTCTTCTGCTTCAAATTCTGCAGCTAACCAATCAATTATTTTTTGATCTACGTCATCACCACCTAAATGCGTATCACCATCAGTTGATAATACTTCAAAAACACCGTCTCCTAATTCTAATATTGAAACATCATGTGTTCCACCACCAAAATCAAAAACAACAATTTTTTGATCTTGTCCTTTTTTATCCATACCATAAGCCAATGCCGCAGCTGTAGGCTCATTAATAATACGGCTTACTTTTAAACCTGCAATTTCACCAGCTTCTTTAGTTGCCTGACGTTGTGCATCATTAAAATATGCTGGTACAGTAACTACTGCTTCAGCTACTTCAGTACCTAAATAATCTTCGGCAGTTTTCTTCATTTTTTGAAGAATCATTGCTGAAATTTCTTGAGGTGTGTACAATCTACCATCAATATCTACACGTGGTGTATCATTATCTCCTTTTACAACTGTATAAGGTACACGTTCAGCTTCCATTTTAGACTCTGAATACTTATTCCCCATAAAACGTTTAATTGAATAAATCGTTTTTAATGGGTTTGTAACTGCCTGACGTTTTGCAGGATCACCTACTTTTCTTTCACCGCCCTCAATAAAAGCGACAATAGAAGGTGTTGTTCTTTTCCCTTCTGCATTTGGAATTACAACTGGTTCGTTTCCTTCCATTACAGAAACACATGAGTTGGTTGTTCCTAAATCTATTCCTATAATTTTACTCATAACTATATGTTTATTTTTTTGTTTTTAATTTTTTTAAACTTACATCAACAAATAGTCAATGATTATGCCATTAGAAAAAATATGTCAAGTTGTCATAATTATTTTAGGCATCATATTTATTTGTCATTCAAAAAAATTACAAACACTACTTTTTCTTGTTAATTTGACATTTTATATCATTTACAAAAGTATATCTTTACGCACTAAAAAATTAAAACTTAATAATGGAATGTATCTCGGTTTTTGACATGCTTAAAATTGGAATTGGTCCGTCTAGTTCACACACCTTAGGACCTTGGCGTGCAGCCGAAAGGTGGATTAATCATTTAAAAAAAGTTGGTTTATTTGAAGATATTACTACTATTAAAGTTGATTTATATGGTTCATTATCTTTAACTGGAAAGGGACATGCAACAGATTTAGCTATTATTTTAGGTTTAGCTGGTAGTGACCCGGAATATATTTCCACTAATAAAATTATGAATCTTGTACATTTAATTAAAACTACGAAACAGTTAAAGTTTGGTAATAATTTTACTATTGCTTTTGATTCGCAAAATGATATAAAATTTAACAGAGAGTTTTTACCTTTTCACGCCAATGGAATAAAATTTACTGGATTTAATGATACTACAGAAATTTCATCAGACACCTACTACTCTATTGGTGGTGGTTTTGTTGTTAGAGAAGAGCTTATACACGCTAAAGAAAACATTGAGATTCAAAAAACATTCCCTTTTCCAATACAAAAAGCCAAAGAATTAGAAGTTTACTGTAAACAAAAGCAACTAAAAATTTCAGAAATTGTTTTAGAAAACGAAAGATCACTTAGATCTAATGCTGAAATTGATATTGAGATTCATAGAATTTGGAATACAATGCTAGAAAGTATGCATACAGGTTGCCATACTGAAGGTAGTTTACCTGGAGGTTTAAACGTTAAAAGACGTGCGTTTGATATTCATAAAAAATTGATTGGAGATTTTTCTTATAACTCACCTTCTGAATGGTTAAAAACCATACGAAAAACTGAAGTTAAATTCAGACAAATATTAAAATGGGTAAGCTGTTTTGCTATTAGTGTTAATGAAGTAAATGCTTCATTAGGTAGAGTTGTAACAGCACCAACAAATGGTAGTTCTGGTGTAATTCCTGCAGTTTTAATGTACTACTTGGTTATTGAAAATCACGAAGCAAATTTTAATGAAATAAAACAATTTTTATTAGTTGCTGGTGAAATTGGAAGTGTTTTTAAAAAAGGAGCTACAATATCTGCAGCAATGGGAGGTTGCCAAGCTGAAATTGGTGTTTCATCAGCAATGGCGGCTGGTGCTTTAACCGAATTACTTGGAGGAACACCTGAGCAAGTTTTAATGGCAAGTGAAATTGCCATGGAACATCATTTAGGGTTAACCTGTGACCCAATTGGAGGTTTGGTTCAAATACCTTGCATTGAACGTAATGCTATGGGTGCTATTAAAGCTATAAATGCTGCTGAACTAGCTTTAGAATCTGATGCTCACCACGCAAAAGTACCACTAGACAAAGTAATTTCTAGCATGTGGGAAACCGCTAAAGATATGAATTCAAAATATAAAGAAACTTCGGAAGGAGGACTTGCTGTAAGTGTAAATATTTCAGATTGTTAAAAAAAATTCACGTATAACTAATAATATTTTTTATATTTGGTTTTCAAGGAACTTAAATATTAATAAAAAAAATTCGTTATTCATGAGTAAATTTGATGAAAAATTAGCACTTTATCAAGGTGCAATGAAAGATTTAGGTATTAGCTTTGATGCTGATTTATTTGCAAAAGTTACTAAAGGTTTAGGACCTTCAATATATAAAGCTGATGCTGAAACAGTATCTGGGTCTGACGCTAAAGAATTAGCAACTGTAAAAAATAATTTTCTTATTAAAAAATTAGGGCTATCTGATGGAGCCAAATTAGATAATGCCATTGCTTCAGTTATTGAAAAAATTGGAAAGTCTAATAGAAATAAATATAGAGCAATTGTTTACTATCTACTAGTAAAAGAATTAGGACAAGAATCAAAATACTAAACACAAACGACATTCTTACTAACAAAAAACACCTGATATCAGGTGTTTTTTTTATTTATCGTGTAAATACTAGCTCCTTTTCTGAAGATAAATTTGTATCAAACGCATAACCTTCATAATTAAATCCTTTAAGACCTTCTATTTCTTCAATATCATTATCAATAATATATCTCACCATTAAACCTCTAGCCTTTTTAGCAAAAAAACTAATTATTTTTAGCTTACCATTTTTATAATCTTTAAATACTGGAGTTATTACTGGCACTTTTAATAAGTTTGATTTTATTACTCTAAAATATTCGTTACTAGCTAAATTTATAAAAACTTCATCTTCATTTAATTCTTCATTTAAAGATTTTGTAACAGATTCATTCCAAAATTGATACAAATTTTCTTTACGGCCAACCTTTAACTTAGTTCCCATTTCTAAACGATATGGTTGCATTAAATCTAATGGTTTTAACAAACCATATTGTCCTGATAGTATTCTTAATTTATCTTGAAGCTTCTCAATTTTATCTTCTGAAAGCGTATAAGTATCTAACCCAATATAAACGTCTCCTTTAAATGCAAAAACAGCTTGTTTAGCATTATCTAATGTAAAAGGTAATTTCCAATCTTGATTTCTTTGCCAGTTTAATTCTCCCAATTTTGGAGAAATACTCATTAAATCTGATAATTTTTTGGGAGTTTTCTTTTTTAAAACTGCATTTAATGTTGAAGCCTCATTTAAAAATACACCTTCTGTATATTGTGATGTAGGCACTTTGGTTTCAAAATCTAATGACTTGGCAGGTGATATTACTATTTTCATTTCCTAATTTTTCAATGTGAAGTAAAAATACAACTATATAATTTCAAAAAACAATACATTTAATACAATGAAGTTATTCTAAAATAGTTAAAATTTATACTAACTCATTAATATATTGTTGCATTTTCTTAAAAAGTAAACCTACTTGTAAACCATCCATTAATGCATGATGAACTTCAACAGAAAATGGCATTTTTTCAACTCCATTTTCATCAAAATACTTTCCAAAAACAAGTTTTGGAATCCCAATTTCACGTTCATTACCGTTTCTAGCATGTTTAAAGCTTGTTAGAGAAACCCAAGGTATTGTTGTACTGTGAACAATATCTAATGCATCTTCTCTTGGGTCAAACAATTTTCCCTTCTTGTGATTCTCAATTACAGATTTACCATTTGCTGCAAATTCAAAAATTGAAGATTTATATTCAAAATGACAAAAAGAAAACGTATTATCATCATTTAAAATAGTAGAATCTATATGAATTAAATCGCATTTATAAACTTTTCCATTTCTTAACCTTAGTTGAAATTCAGGTATTTTATTAATTGAATGTATTGCAGTATATAAACATCCTAAGAAAAATGATAAATTATGTGTTTTACAAAAATTATAGAGTTTAGTTACTTCTAAATTAGCAGTGATATTAAAAAAAGGGTCTTCATAATTTTTAAAAAAATTAAATTGTGATTTCCGCTCCCACTTTTCAATATCAATTTCTTTCATACTAGTACTTTTGATTTTCAGTATAGGTTCTCCATTTCTCTAAACATTCAACAATATCTTGAGGAACTTCTGAATTAAATTGTAAAAATTCTTTTGTAGTTGGATGCTCAAACCCTAATGTTTTTGCGTGTAAAGCTTGCCTAGGCAACACCTTAAAGCAATTATCTACAAACTGTTTATACTTGGTAAATGTTGTACCTTTTAATATATCATTACCTCCATAACGTTCATCATTAAAAAGCGTGTGTCCTATATGCTTAAAATGTGCTCTAATTTGATGTGTTCTGCCTGTTTCTAACTTACATTGCACTAGTGTTACATAACTAAAACGCTCAATAACTTTGTAATGTGTAATAGCTGATTTCCCAAATTCACCATCAGGAAAAACGCTCATTTGCAATCTGTTTTTTAAACTTCTTCCAATATGGCCTTCAATAGTTCCTTCATCTTCATTCACATTTCCCCAAACTAATGCGTAATATAATCGTTCAGTAGTTCTATTAAAAAATTGTTTAGATAAATGCGCCATTGCAAATTCAGTTTTTGCAACAACCAATAAACCACTGGTATCCTTATCAATTCTATGCACCAAACCTGGTCTTTCATTAGAATTTGTTGGCAAATTTTCTATATGATGTATTAATGCATTTACCAAAGTACCACTATAATTTCCGTGACCCGGATGCACAACCATTCCGGCAGGTTTGTTAACTACAATTACCTGATCGTCTTCAAATAAAATATCTAATGGAATATCTTCAGCAACCAATAAATTTTCATGCGGTGGATGTGCTAAAACAACTCTTACCACATCTTTTGGTTTTACTTTATAGTTTGATTTTACAGGAACTTCATTCACCAAAATATTACCAGCTTTAGCAGCTTGTTGCACTTTGTTTCTTGTTGTGTTTTCAACAAAATTCATTAAAAACTTGTCTACTCTTAACGGTTCTTGACCATCATGAGCTACATATTTAAAATGCTCGTAAAATTCTTCTTGTTCTATTTCTTCAACCTTCATTTATCTTATTCTACTATAGTTTGTTTATAACGTCCTTTTCCTCTTCCATCACCTAATTTTAAAGTAATTAAAGAATTTTTAGGAATTTTAGCTCCAATTTTTAAATCCTTATTATTAAATTTTAATCCTCTTACAACATCTTTTGCAATATCTGAAACGTAAAGTTCCTTTGAATTAATTCTAAAACCAATAGCCAATAATTGCGAATATGCTTGGCGTTTAGTTTTACCATACAAATTTGGTATTTCAACATTTGCATAGTCTGAAGGATTTAATGTTAAATATATTTTCCTGTTTTCTTTTACAAAATCACCAACTTCTGGATCTTGATCAATTACCGATTTATTAGGAAATTTTGGATTGTAACTTGCAGAATCTATGACTTCAAAGTTTAAATCTAATTCTTCCAATACTTTTTCAACTTCAATCAAAGTCATTTTTTCTAAGTTTGGAACTTCAATTTTTTGACTATGATTTGTTGATATACTTAACCACTTCATAACAGCAAAAATAAACACTACCAAACCAACAACAGCTATTAATAGTTGTTTTAAAAACGTTTTTGATTTTACAAACTGAATTAGACTCATATTTATTATTTAGATTTTGAGCAAAGATACTTTATAAATACCAACTTACAAATTCAAAAATTGTTGTTTAAAACTAACTTTGTTTATTTAAAAAGTAAACTTAAAATTCTGAAATTTACAAATTAATCATTTCTACTTTTAACTTTAAATATGTAAGTTTGTAATTAAAGTTATAAAGTTATAATGAAAAAAAATATTGCCATTATTATGGGCGGTTATTCTTCTGAAACTGAAATTTCATTGAAAAGTGGCGCCGTAGTTTATAAAAATATTTCAAAAGAAATATACAATACCTACAGCGTTCATATACTTAAAAATAAATGGATAGTAGTTGATGATGAAAAAATTGAATACCCAATAAATAAACACGATTTCTCAACCAATATTAATGGCAATAAAATAACTTTTGACTGTGTTTTTAATGCAATTCACGGGCACCCAGGTGAAGACGGAACAATTTTAGCTTATTTTGATTTGATTGGCTTGAAACATACATCTGCGCCTTTTTATCAAATGGCTTTAACTTTTAATAAAAGAGATACACTAAGTGTTGTAAAACAGTACGGTATAAAAACTGCCGCTTCTTATTATATTGACAAAGGTGATGAAGTTAATGTTGAAAAAATTATTAAAAAAGTAGGATTACCTTGTTTTGTAAAACCAAATAATGCTGGCTCTAGTTATGGAATTTCAAAAGCAAAAACTATTAATGAAATTATTCCTGCTATTGAAAAAGCTTTTAAAGAAGACTCACAAATTTTAATTGAAGAATTTTTAGACGGGCCAGAAATTACCGTTGGAGTTTTAAATTACAAAGGCAAAATTAAAGTATTACCTATGACTGAAATTATAACCGAAAATGACTTTTTTGATTATGAAGCCAAATATTTAGGTAAAAGTGAAGAAATTACACCTGCTAAAATTTCAACTAAAACACATCAAAAACTTGAAACTGTGGCAACACAAATATACCAGCTATTAAATATGAGTGGCTTTACACGTTCTGAATTTATTTTAGTAAATAACGAACCTTACTTTTTAGAAATGAACACTGTGCCAGGTTTAACAAACGCAAGTATAATACCACAACAAGCAGCTGAGGCTGGTATAAGTTTACAAGATTTTTTTCATAACGCCATAGAAACGGCTTTAAACAACTAATTATGAGAAGAGCAATTTTTCCAGGATCGTTTGATCCTATAACTTTAGGTCATGTAGATATTATTAACAGAGCATTGCCTTTATTCGATGAAATTATTATCGCTATAGGAATAAATGCTGATAAAAAATACATGTTTACACTTGAAGAACGCGTTAAATTTATCAAAGAAAATTATGCTAATGAACCAAAAATAAAAGTTGAAACTTACGCCGGGTTAACTATTGATATTTCTGAAAAATTAAATGTAGATTTTATACTAAGAGGTTTAAGAAATCCAGCAGATTTTGAGTTTGAAAAAGCAATTGCTCAAACCAATAGAAAAATGTCGACCATTGAAACAGTCTTTTTATTAACATCGGCCGACACTTCTTTTATAAGTTCAAGTATTGTACGTGATA
>Ga0209345_10006751_pt1 | contig 10334 bp, 8 predicted proteins | sample Cruoilmetagenom7_FD_187294 | JGI IMG/M metagenome (GOLD analysis project Ga0209345, IMG submission 187294) | Oil polluted marine microbial communities from Coal Oil Point, Santa Barbara, California, USA - Sample 7 (SPAdes) (version 2) | ecosystem: Environmental > Aquatic > Marine > Oil seeps ... | reverse complement strand
CCCTAACGCTTTGAATGGTAAGGTGATTTGCGGGGTTCTAGGTCCACTATTTCGGTCATATGTGAGGAGGTCTGCAAAGGCCAGCTTCAGCACCATGCGGCGCAAGACAATCTCGCCTGTTTCCCAGAGTTTCCAGGGGTTTGTGAGGAATGTGAGGACCGGTTCTAGTTTTTCCTCATAACTTCCCTTCGGTGCGGCCTGTTTTGCCAGCTGTTCTGCGGCAAGCGCCTTGGCTTTTTAGAGATAGCTGATCTTTTGTTCGTAGGCTTGAATAACCCGCGTGTTAGTGGCGTCCATGATTCGGGAAAGCAGCGTGTCGATTGGTTTGTCGATGTCCTTGAGTTGACGTTACCCCGCTTCCAGCGCGACCTTGGCCTTGAACTCTGGGTGATGTTGCTTCCGCTTCGACATCTTCGATCTCCTTCGTATTGAATGTCAGCAGACAACAAATCGTAGCTTACGTCAGTGTCCGATTTTCGGGGGGTAGCTCAGCATGACGACATGTGGGATTACTTTAACGATGGTAAGACAACTACCTTTATAGTCATCGGCAACATTTATGAAAATCCGGAGTTGCAGAATTAAGAGGGACGGCAGGACACTCCTGGTGGTGTGCCGGGGTATTGAGGGTGCCCATTTGTAAGCCAACAAGGGCAAACATTAGGGGCCTCTCACTCAACACAAGGCTCTCCGTGCCCTGCCTTAAACCTTATCCGCCAGTCCATCCGGATCAGCAGACCAAAGCTGTGCTAGCAGCCGTGGACTTCAGGCCGTATCCCGTAGCCCCGTTTCGAGAGCCACTGTAGGCCTAGCAACCTACAGCCCCAAGACTGGGGAGTTCAAAAAAGCTTCCAAGAGAAGCCTTCCCTTCTCCCCCGCAAATGAGGGTAAATCAAATATAAGCAGCCCTTGTGCTCGCTTCAAGAGAATCCACAACTTTTAGTGCTCAAACCCATACGCCACGCCAGGGTTGCAGGTTAGAAAATAGCCATTTAAAAAGTAGCTACTAGGTAGCTAAGAAAGATAAAGGGTCAGGCTTTTCGGCCTAACCCCTTGAATTCTTTGGCTCCGGCGGTAGGGATCGAACCTACGACCAATTGATTAACAGATAAGGTCGCTGGCCCACCAGTTGACTGCAATACATCATAAAAACAAGGTAAGATGCTGATTTGCAACGAAAAACAAGTTGGGCAATCAGTCAGTGGATCGTAATGTGTCGTTCCGAATTGTTGCAAAGAATGTTGCAAAGGAGCACAACATGCCTAGCGCCCAACTTAAGAACCGTCCGCAAGTATCTGGAATCAAACACCCAACGAGCGGCACCGTTTTCTATTCAGATCCATCACTCAAAGCCGATCCTGACGCAAAAGGCATTCGCCTCGCTGTTGGCGCTCGTCAAAAAGTGTGGTGGGTCGCCCGTCGTATCGACGGCAAGGTGAAACAGATCCGGCTAGGGGATTGGCCCGACCTGCCGACTGTGTTCGCCGCACGGGATATAGCGAAGGAAAAGATGGCGTCGATCTCAGCGCGCACAGACGCCGCCTCGACGGGCATCCATACACTGCGCGATGCGCTCGAGTCCCACATCCACCAATCCGACGCCTCCGAAACGACGCATGGCTATTACCGCGCGCAAGTCGACCGCCACATGGCGAAGCTGTTCGGTATGCAGCTTGAGAACGTGACACTCGACAATCTCGAGTCCGCTTTGCGTCCGCACAACATCGGTACGCAGATGCACTTGGCCCAGATCATCAGGACGTCGTTTAAACGGGCATCAGTTGTGCGGCGCTGTTTCAACGTTGCGGATGGTCTCAAGGTGCAGACGAAACGATATCAGCCCGACAACGCGGTCAAGTTCGATGCGGACGAAACATGGCCTGCGCTAGACCTGATCAATACTAAGCGCGCGCAGAACCCTATCATTGCGGCAGCGTTCGAGTTGATGCTGTTCTCGGGCCTGCGTGCGGGCAACGTGATTGCATTGCGATGGACGGACGTCGACCTTGACGCAGGCAAGCTCCGCGTCGCTGAATTGAAGAATGGGCGGGCAGGGGCATTCCCACTCGCTGACCGTGTTGTTGCCTTGCTCGACGCGCTGCCGCAGCACAGCGATTGGGTGTTCCCGCAGCACGATGCAACAAAACACATCTACCATCCGGAACGGCTTTCTTCAGACGAGGCGGTCCTGCGTCCGCATGATTGTCGCCGCCTGTTCACGACCGCTGCCCGTCGCGCGGAATTGCCCGCATACATCATCGACCAGTTGCGCGGTGACGTTGAGAAAGGTGTACAGGGGATTTATGATCAAGGTTCGGCTTCGCATCGACATGCGAATGCCATCGCCCAACAAATTGAGGTGGAATGCGGGTCGCTACCTGCTTCCAATGTTGTCGAGATCGCAGCGAGGCGATAACGTCCACATGCGAGGGCGCGTGATGCGGTCTCGTGACCATATCGCGCATCGCATTGAGCCAGTCAGGTGCGCGTGAGGGCCCACTGGCACCATCAACAGAGCCCGAGTCTTACAAGAATGTGTGAGATGAGGAGCCGACGATGGACAAACTCACAGAAGAAATACGCGCTCTGCGCGACGACGTGAAAGCGTTGCATGTCAAGCAGGAATTGCCCGACCTGATGACCCCTGCGCAGTGTGCGCAGTATCTCAACCGATCCGAAGAAGTGCTCTACTTGTGGCGCAAGGAGCGCACGGGACCGCCGTTCCTCCACATTTCGAGCAGGACCATCCTGTATGATCGGGAAGACGTGCTAGATTGGGCGCGTTCGCATCGAGTTAATTGAAAAAGGTGCAGACGTTTCCGCCCACACCCAATTCGTTTTCCATCACTGAAATGCCGCTCAGCATTTTGATAAGTCGCTTATACAGTGCGCCATGATAGAATTCGACCGGAAAACTGGGTAGTAACGTCTGCTGAAGAGGTAGCAGCAGATGTTAGAATATACGTTCCTTTGGAGTTCAACGAACTTCCTAGGCAAACAAATCGAAACAAAAGATGGCGCGCATGTCGCGGACTCTTTTTCGCCGCCCAAGACGTTCTCATATCGTCGTGGTCGTTTCGAAAACGCATCCGACGTTGCAGGTATGGTCAACGATTGGAACCGTCGCTTCTCAAACTTCATGATCACGCACTCCATCCCGCGCGACCCAAACGCAACGCATGGTCCTCGTCTGACCCACCTGTTCAAGCGCCGCCCGCAGTCGATTGCTTTTCTTGATCTCGAGAACATCCCCTACAAGGACGGGTTGTCGCGGCACGACCTCATTCGCGATCCCGAGAACACCGTTCGGGAGCAGCTAGATCACATCATACCCGGTATTCTCGATGTGGGATGGTCGTTCGTCTTGTCGTCGAAAGCGGGTCTCGTCGATGACTTTCGCGGCCACCTGTATTTCGATCTAGACGCCTCCTACGAACCCGAAGCGATCACCCAGTGGATCAAAGATCAGGAGTCGCCCTACACCGACCTGAGCGTCTACCAAGACGGTTGGGCGATCATCGTCGAAAACCCGCGATTGATCGGAATGGACGACCCATTCGAGAAACGCGCATTCTCGAACCGTGGCGGCTGCTTGGCTCCCGACGTGCCCGACTATTCGGGATATGTGCGCGGGACCGTGATGCAGAAGCGCACGTCGAACGAACTGCCGCAACTGAGCGATATTGTCTTATCTGGTCAGCATCGGACAGACGCCGTCGTAAAGGATTACCTACCGCGACTGCGCCACGCCATCGGACATGTTGATTGGACCGACGCACGCCCGCATCTCGAGGCGGAGCTTGAACGCTTGGGCGCAGGACCGGACGTCTACGCCCGACTACGTGGTGACGTGGGGCGCTACAAAGGCCAGCCGTTGGGACTTGCAGGCGACCGTTGGGATAAGCTGCGGGCAGGCGATCACACGGACGCGCTGATGCAGCCGCGATATGTCGAACCCACAGGCTCCGTTGACACAGAACAGCAGCGATTGAAGAAGGCAGTCGTGTCGGCCATTCGAACAGGCGGTACACATTTGTTCCGCGCGTCACTGGGCATGGGGAAAACGGAGGCCGCGGTCGTCGCGGCAGTCAATGAGGGGATGCGCGGTCGTCCAGCGATCATGGTCACGCCGTCGCACGAACGCGGCTCCGAATTGTGCGACCGGTTGAACGGCGAACTCGACAAACAGATCGAAGAATACACAGACAGGGAAGGTCAGTTTGCACTGCCCGGCGAATCCATGCGCGGATGGGTGTCATGGCGCGGACGGGCGCAACCTGGGATGTGTGAACGCGTGGCGGCTGTTGAGGCGGCGCAGAAAGCAGGAGTATCTGTTCACGACTCGCTCTGCGGGTTTAGCCAAGAGAAGAAGTGCCCGCATTTTTCGACCTGCCCGTATGCCGAACAAGTGGAAGGCTTCTTCGCTCACAACTGGGTTGTGCCTCACGCGATGCTCGAGCAGTCAAGCCGCATATCGTCGGACGCCGCCACCATCATGATCGACGAGTCCTTTGTTGGGAACTTGGGCGGACATGTTCAGATTGACCTCGCTGAACTTGAGGGCCGAGACAGCACCTTGTCGGACATTTACGACATGCTTGCGAAGCGCGCGAAGCAACCCGAAGTCAACGAGATCACACCGATTGATAAAGATCGGCTGGAGGAGGCGCTTGCCATCGAATTGGAATCGCGCACCGTCCCTGAGATCGACACGGATTGGGAAGACGACGACATTGTAGGCATCTGCGAAGAAGCGACTGAGATGTATCGGTCGCGCGTCGTGTCGTTGCTGCGCGGTTTGATTGAGGAGCATGACGGCGGTCGCAACCATGTCTATTGCTACAAGGCAAAGGAAGGTCCGAGGGCGCTTGTCGCATATCGCAAGAAGATGCAGTTCATCAAAGACGACCATGCCGTGATCATGTTCGACGCAACGCCCAACGAGATCGTCCTGCGCAAGTTCTTCCCCGACCTACAAGTCGAGGACTTCGTTGCGCCCAATCAGAACCTGACGGTCATTCAGGTTGGGGATCGGACGGGGCAAGTCGGTGAGTTCATCGCCAAGAACACCAAACCCAAAGAGGTCGAACGTGCGAAACGCAATCGAGCGCGTCTTGCCGATTGGGCGCACGCTCAACCGGGTAAAGGTGTGCTGATTGTTAAGAAGGAGGTGGAGGGGCTCCTCGACGAGCAGCAGGACATGAAGATACCTATGGCGCATTACCACGCGCTTGAGGGGCGTGACGTTTGGGACTTCGGCGACGATGTGGTGAAAGGTGCCGATCTCGATTGGTGTGCGATTGTGCAGCGATCATGCCCGCTTGCGTTTGTCCCGGAGAAGGCGGCGATGGCGTACTTCTGTGACGACGAGGAGCCGATCAAACGGCAGCCATGGAATAATGGGATGCCGTGGTACAACGTGCACAACGTCGAACTGGCTGATGGTGTGGGCGGTGTCCGGTATGTGCATCCCGACGAACGCGTAGACAGTTGTCTGCAAGGCATTTTGAACGCGTCACAGGTGCAGGCCATTGGGCGGATGCGCGGGACACGTCGAGACGGTCGTGGGATTGTCTACATCATGCACAACATTGCTTTGGATGTTGAGGTGACGACGGTGGTTCGGTCGGCGATGCTGAACGCGATGGTCGGCGGTGTTGCGCTGTATGGTGCGCAGGAGATTGAGCGGGTGTTCGGCTATAGCGGGCGATGGATCGAGAAGGTCGCCAAGCCGGAAGCGAATATTCGTTATTGGACGAAAGACGGACAGAGGCGTCCGTGTCGCGCGTGGGCGGTTGCGGGGGGTGATGTGGGCGCGGTCATGGATTCGATTGGCGCAGTGCGCTGGGAGGCAGTGTGATGCGTGGGCACAAGATGTTGTGTGAAGTGCGCGGGATCACGGGCAGACGGGCAAGATGCTGTGGGCAGTGATAAACTCCGCAACTGCATATAAGTATACTATTGAGCACTTGCGGAGTTTATATTCGCAGCGTGCTTTGGGCGTTGTTACGCTGTGCTGCTACCGCAGTCGGGGCGATCCATCCGAACAGTAGTTGCGAGCGAGTCGCAACAAGGCTGTCATTCCACCGCCCAATTGATCACCAATCAACTGCTCTCACGCACTAACTGCTTGATACGTCGCCACAATCAGTCGCGTTCTGCAACAAATGCCTGCGTCTTTGCAACAAGCGATCAGGTCGACCAATGCACCGCACAACATCTTGTTTCTCCCGCGCATATGTCCACAACCGCGTCGAAGTGGACCCCCTCCCGTGGAGACAGAAAGAAGAAACCGGGTTTCCACAGAATTTTTCGGAAGACTATTTTCACTGAATGAATGCGCTGCGGGTTTGCAGCCGTTTGCAGTCGCACTTGGTAGATCGTTAAGGAATAAGTATGCCAAGAGAAGTTCGGATTTCATCAACGCTTAGGGGGAAATCGCGCCTTGAGTGAGCAATTCTATGGCAATTTGGACACAGGCAAATCAGGTCATCTACTGAGGTTATTCTAAGATCATCGGAAGTTCCCAAAGGATTCAGATGATGTACGTCGATAACAAATCGCCCGTTTGAAATCTCCTTCCTATAACCACAAGCTTGACAGGTGAAGTCGTCAACTTTTTTCCTTTCCTGAACAAGTCTTTGATCTCGAAGGCGACGAAGATACACAGCTTCCTTCGCTATTCCCTCTGGCCCCCAGAGATACAAACCACCTTTTTCGTCGGGCTTCTGCAGATCAACTTGTTCATAGTAGTCGCTCCTCAAACCCCAACTACCGTTGTTGCCGCCAGCTACAGCATAGAAAACGTCAGGAGCATTCTTAGCTAGCGCTCGCTTGCGGCTATTGGAGTCTGAGGAGTGTCGCTGGACACAATCTCGGATGGTCGCTTCCGACTTGACTGTCCAATCCAGCCCCTTAGCTATGCGAACCCGTTTCGCTTCTGGATACACATCGTTCCAATGGGCTTCACCGCCAAGCGACGAATAGACTTCTATTAGTGTTTCGGCCCAAGAATTGGCCTTTATGTTGTCCATCGACTTCCCCCACGAATTTTACCTTCAAACTATCAACCAATGCTTAGCATAGCCCGCCGCACCAGTCAGCAAGTCCAGTAGTGACCCCGCCTCACTACCTGATTTACCGGTCGTCCCACCGCCCCCATAGGTTGTATTGTTTTCATGCGCACTTGGCTCCTTGGGACGGCCTTTCGCGCCCGACACTCCTTCGGTAGGCCGTCCCGCCTACAACACAGGAAAACACTGAATGAATATCACCCTCGACGCAGTTGACGACACGTCCTGCAAAATCATCGAACGTGCGGGTGGAACGACCGTATCGAATACGATCCACATCCCCGCTTCGAAAGACACGGTGATCGCCGCAATCCGCGAACTGCTAGCCGATCCCGAAGCCACAGACGCCACCGTTGACAATATCATGGTCATTCGGATGCGCGACGTACTCAAACTCACAGCAGGAATTCTCAACGTCGAGATCAAGTGGGCTAACGTCTTCCCAATCGCATTGGGCGCGTAACATGGCGCAGCTTCAATCCCAATTCTCGCTTATCCGCGACTGCCTTGATGGTGAGGACGCGATCAAGGACGCGGGGCAAACATACGTTCCGAAGCCTGACGGCATGACGACCGACAATTACACGCACTATCTGGATCGCGCTTGCTATTATGGAGCGCCTGCCATGACGTTGCAGGCTCTGACAGGCCTCGCGCTGCGCAAAGACCCCGTGATCAAGCTGCCCCAGCGTCTCGAACCGATGCGCCTTGCCGCTACCCACGAGAGCGCACCGCTGTCGATCCTGATCGAAGACATGACGCGCGAAGTAACGTCGATGGGTCGCTATGGTATCCTTCTCGATTTCCCGGCGTCCGACAATTCAATCAACACCACGCCGCATTTCTCGACGTTCGAAGCGGAGGCAATCCAAGAATTCGAAACGGCCTATGTTGATGGCAAAAAGGTGCTGACGCGCGTCCACCTGGCTTCCGACGAAATGGAAAACGGCGCAGACGTGACCTACGAACTCCTGCTCGAAGACACGATCTACAAATTCCGTCGTTTCATTCGCGACGAGAAGAAAAACCGCATTGATGTGGGGGAAGAAATCATTCCCGTGGTCAACGGCAAGGCGCTGAATTGCATCCCGTTCATCATGGTCAGTCACAAAGGCCTGCGCCCCGAAGACGTGACGCCGCCGTTCTTGTCGTTGTGCAAGGTCGCGTTGAGCCATTTCAAGAACAGCGCGGACCGCGAACACAGTATCTACCTGACCGCCGCCCCGACGCCGTGGGTCGCGGGCAGCATTGCAGCCGACAAAGTGCCAACGCAAATCGGTGCGGGCGCGTTGTGGGTTCTGCCCGAAGGCACACAAGTTGGCCTGATGGAATTCACGGGCGCAGGTGTCGCGGCAATGAGAGAACTCATGGAAGAAAAAATCGACACAATGGCGACGCTCGGCGCTCGCATGTTGTCGGCGACCATGAACCGCAACGAGACTATCGACACAGCGACCCAGCGTACTCGGTCAGAGCTTGCGCTGCTGCACGGTACGGTCGTTTCCGTCGAGACTGCAATCAACCGCCTGCTGCGCGTTGCAGCGGAATGGATGGGCGACAATCCCGAAGATGTTTCGGTCACAATGTCGCGCGACTTCATCGAAACAGCGATGGACCCGAAAATGATCGACCAGCAGATGAAGCTCTGGCAGTCGGGCGCAATCTCACGGGCGACGCTCTACGAGAATTTGCAGAAAGGCGAAATCGCCCGCGCGGATCGTTCACTCGACGACGAGAAAGACCTGATTGAGGAGGAAGGCGGCGACCTGTCAGCGCCCATCTATCGCACGGAGGCCGCATAGTGGCGCGCCAAGTCGCGTCGCCCGAGCAAGAATTGTGCTTCGCCGTCGTCAAGCTGGCGATAGAAGACCTCACGTCTTCGGACGAGCAGGCCTGCTTTGAGGCGCATGAGTTCATGTTCCAAAAGCACGGAGGCTGGGCCGACATGCGGCGCATGTATTTCGACCAGCTCGGCCTCGACGAGGAATCCGTGCAGGCGAAACTCGCGCATCTGTGCGACCCGCCCGAACGCCCGGAAAAGGCGTGGACGATGCTTGAGGTCTACGAGGTGTTGCCTGAAACTCCTTTCAAAGCCGCAGACATCGGAAACGTGGTTGGCCTGCGTTACTCGCAAATGACGGCACGGTTCCAACACCTGATGCGCATGGGGTTACTAACCCGCTTGGATCGCGGTTTGTTCATTCGTACCGATTGCCATCAGGCGTGGGTGGACAGTGTTGTTGCGGAAGTGCCTGACGATCCCGAACCCGGTCCGACACAGCGGTCGCAAGCCTCGCTGCTCGATGTGCTGAAAGAAGGTCCAAAGACGATCCGCGAAATCGGCTTCGCGTTCGACGGTGAACTATCCGTCGATGCAATCCGCCAACGCCTCGACCGCGCAAAATATCGCGGCTTGGTCGAAAAAGAAGGTCCAAAGTGGCGTGCCGCCGCATAGTACCTAACTCTCCGGTTTAGCGCCCCATATCAACGACTTATGATGATCAGGCAAGACAGGGCGTCGGCATCTTCACATAGAAGGGCAGGCTCTCGGGTCTGTCCTTTTTACGTGCTAATGTGGAGATGCACCAATGTCTGACGACAACGACAAACTCATGACTCAATTCATCGAGAAGGCGACGCCGAAACTTCTCGAAGCGATGACCACCCAAGTCACCGAACTGGTGGAAAAACAGATCGGGGGCCTCGTCGAAAACAGCACCAAGATGCTCGACGAGATCAAAGATGCGAAACGCGAACAAGCCGCCGCGACGCAGAAAGCTGCCGACGATGCGCAGCAATTCAAGACGCTGCTTGAGCGCCGCGAGGATCCGAAAGACACCCTCGACAACCTCAATCCCGACCCCATCCAATTGACGCGTGAACAGGCGCGCAACACGACGCTCTACCGCAAGGCAAAGGCACAAGCTGAGGCCGCAGGCACGACCGTTCAGATCGTGGCCGGGTGACCCCATGCAATCGCCTGAACAGATCGCAGCGCGGCACGCAGCCGCCGCTGTCCTCCTCGACGTCCATCCTGACCGCATTTCTATCTGCGTTGTGACGGGCGACGTCTTTATTGACGACAAACCGAAGCCATACCGGAAGAAAGAATTCTCCATAATCGCCTTTAAGGTGATGCTGATGGAATGGCTTGGTTGGGCCGACAACAGCGGCACAACCGCCGATCTCGCCACCCATCACGTGACGGCAACTCGCCCGATCTTGGATCGTCCAGACCTGATCCACGCCGCTGGCCTCGCG
>Ga0209345_10006749_pt1 | contig 10341 bp, 14 predicted proteins | sample Cruoilmetagenom7_FD_187294 | JGI IMG/M metagenome (GOLD analysis project Ga0209345, IMG submission 187294) | Oil polluted marine microbial communities from Coal Oil Point, Santa Barbara, California, USA - Sample 7 (SPAdes) (version 2) | ecosystem: Environmental > Aquatic > Marine > Oil seeps ... | reverse complement strand
TATGATGGCATAAAGATATTGGGAGAGGGGGAAATTGATCGCTCTCTCACACTGAAAGTTCATAAGTTGAGCAAAACAGCCTGGAAAAAGATCGAAGCTGCTGGTGGGAAGATAGAGGTGGTATAACTTGTTAGGCGGGTTTCAAAACATACCCAAGATTCCGGAACTGAAGAGACGAATTCTAATTACACTTCTGTTATTAATCGTTTATCGTATTGGTGTTCATGTTCCGACTCCGGGGATAGATAGAGAGGCTTTGTCCTCATTTTTTGCTCAAGCTAAAGATACCCTCCTCGGTCTTTTTGATATGTTTTCAGGCGGAGCATTGGAGAATCTATCGGTATTCGCTCTGGGTATAATGCCTTATATCAGCGCTTCTATTATTCTCCAACTCCTTACCGTAGTTAGCCCGCATTTGGAGAAATTGTCCAAGGAGGGTGAGGCTGGAAGGAGGAAGATAACTCAGTATACGAGATATGGCACAATTATTCTGAGTATTATTCAGGGGTTCGGTATAAGTGTCGGGCTGGAAAAGATGACGGGTCCTGCTGGAGAGATGATTGTCCTCAACCCTGGTTTAGAGTTTAAAGTAATGACAGTCATAACTTTGACAGCCGGAACAGCATTTATTATGTGGCTTGGTGAACAGATTACTGAACGTGGGATTGGAAACGGGATTTCTCTTATAATATTTGCCGGCATAGTTGCTCGAATGCCTACTGCGATTATCAATACATTGCGCCTCGTAAGAACAGGTGAGATTAGTATCTTTTTGGTTTTGTTAGTTGTTGTTATGATGGTTGTCGTAGTTGGGGTTATAGTTTTTGTAGAACGCGGACAGAGACGTCTTCCTGTTCAATATGCAAAGAGGGTAGTGGGAAGAAAGATGTATGGCGGACAGAGCACACACTTACCCCTCCGGGTGAACACAGCAGGAGTTATCCCACCAATCTTCGCCTCTTCAATATTGATGTTTCCCTTAACTATCGCAAATTTTATGCCTAAACAATGGGTGGAGCTCCATCCATGGTTTCAAGGTGCAATTGACAGTTTGGATCCTGGTAGGCTTCTTTACAGCATCTTTTATGTAGGTTTTATTATTTTCTTCTGTTACTTTTATACTGCCGTTACCTTTAACCCCGTTGATATCGCTGATAATATGAAGAAATATGGAGGCTATATACCTGGAATAAGACCTGGTAAACGGACTGCTGAGCATATTGATAAGGTTCTCACAAGAATCACTTTGGGTGGCGCTATCTATGTTTCGGCTGTATGCGTATTACCGTCGATCCTTATAAAGAAATTCAACGTGCCTTTCTATTTTGGAGGTACGGCGCTATTGATAGTCGTTGGAGTTGCTATGGATACGGTTTCACAAATAGAGTCTCACTTACTTACAAGGCATTATGAAGGTTTTTTAAAGAAGGCCAAGTTAAAAGGCCGTCGTTAAGTTGATATCATTGAAAGGTGGAGTTTTTATGAATTTAATATTAGTAGGTCCTCCTGGTTGCGGAAAAGGAACTCAAGCCAAGATGCTGATTGAAAAGTACAATATACCTCAAATTTCGACTGGTGATATTCTCAGGGGAGCAATTAAGGAGGGTTCTTCCTTGGGGAAGAAGGCAAAGAGTTTTATGGACAAAGGGTCTCTGGTCCCCGATGAAGTTGTAATAGGGATAATTGAAGAAAGAGTAAAAAAACCTGATTGTAAAGGTGGGTTTATACTTGACGGATTTCCCAGGACATTGGCTCAGGCTGAGGCTTTGGACAACATTCTAGAGAACCTGGTTTTTAAAATTGATCACTTAATCAATATCAATGTAGATGATGGAGAGTTGTTGAAGAGACTCACCGGTAGGAGAACATGTAGAGAATGTGGATGCGGATATCATATCGTATTTGATCCACCTAAAGATAAAGATGTATGCAATGAGTGTGGAGGGGAACTCTATCAAAGAGATGACGACAAGGAAGATACAATAAAAAGCAGGTTGAGAGTTTACCATGAGCAAACAGCTCCAGTGATTGAATATTATCAAAATCAAGGCGTATCAAGAACCATTGATGGCATTGGTAAGATTGACGAGATCTTTAAAAGGATTACCGAGAGAATTGATAAGGCATAAGCGCTGTATATTGAGGTTTTGATGGCAAAAGAGGAAGCCATAGAGGTAGAGGGGACGGTTTTAGAGACCTTGCCCAATGCTATGTTTAGAGTTGAGTTGGATAACGGTCATAAAGTCTTGGCCTATATCTCCGGGAAGATGAGGATGCACTTTATCAAGATACTACCGGGTGACAAAGTAACCGTTCAATTATCGCCTTACGATCTTGATAAGGGAAGGATTACTTATCGTTACAAATGACCGATGATTTTTTTGGGCGTTTGCGCAAAGGATAGCTATTTTGACATCTCAACGTAGAAGCATCTTTCACGATACTCAATAGTAAAAAACCTCGAAATAGTAATACTAATCGTAACAGTTTAGGTTTTTGAAATTGCCGTTGAATCCGTATCAAAGCCGGCTATTTCATAAAGCTAAAATAATACTACGATTCATATTTTACTGAAATGGGCCAGGCAAATCCGATATAAATCAGGGCGTCGATTCTGCCAATCCAATGTATCTGTTTGCAAGTCCTAAGTGCGGTGTAAGTGTGAATTTTTGGTATATATTCAGTAACGTGCACTACAGCGAATGTCTGTTTAGGATTCAGAATTTACCAGATTTGTTGAACGTGATCGACGGATGTAAAGGCTTGTTGCAAAGGGTGGTGGAGTTAAAATGAAGGTAAAGGCTTCAGTGAAGAGAAGATGCGATAAATGTAGGGTAGTTAAAAGAAAGGGTGTAGTTAGGATAATTTGTGAAAATCCAAGGCACAAGCAGAGACAAGGATAACTAGAGGAGGTACGGACATTGGCAAGAATTGCCGGTATTGATTTGCCCAAGGGTAAGAGAATGGAGATAGCTTTAACTTATATATATGGGATCGGGCGTTCCTCTTCGAGAAAGATACTTGAAAAAGCCGAAGTTGATCTGAACATAAAATCCGATCAAATCTCAGAGTCTGAGGTGTCTCAGATAAGGGAGATAATCGATCGTGATCACAAGGTAGAAGGTGACTTGCGGATGGAAGTCACAATGAATATAAAGAGGTTGATGGACTTGGGTAGTTATCGGGGATTGAGACATAGGCGTTCTTTGCCTGTTCGAGGTCAAAGGACCAGTACTAATGCAAGAACGAGGAAAGGCCCACGCAGGGCAATCGGGGGTAGGAAAAGGTAGGAGAGTCGATGGCAAGGCAAAAGAAAAAAGGCGTTAAAAAGAAAAGAGAAAAGAAAAATATTCAGAATGGCATAGCACATATTCAAGCTACGTTTAATAATACTATAATTACTATTACGGATTTGGGCGGAGATGTAATAGCCTGGTCTAGTGGTGGAACGCGAGGGTATAAAGGGTCTAGAAAGAGCACCCCATTTGCTGCTCAATTGGCAGCCGAAGATGTTGCCAGAAAAGCTATGGAGCATGGGGTTAGAAATATTGATGTCTATATAAAGGGACCCGGATCAGGTCGTGAATCTGCTCTAAGGGCTCTTCAAGCCAGGGGATTTAATGTCAATTTGATCAAAGATGTCACACCTATTCCTCATAATGGCTGTCGTCCACCTAAGAGAAGAAGGGTATAAAGGAGGCGTGATTTGGCTCGGCACACTGGTTCTGTTTGTAAGTTTTGCAGAAGAGAAGGTTTGAAATTGTACTTAAAAGGCGACAGGTGTTATTCAGATAAGTGTGCCTTTGAAAGAAGAGGCTATCCACCAGGTCAGCATGGGCAAAGACGTTCGAAATATTCTGAATATGGTATTCAGCTTCGTGAGAAACAAAAGGTTAAGAGAATTTACGGCATTCTGGAAAAACAATTCCGAATGTATTTTGGAAAGGCTGACAGGATGAAGGGGATAACGGGTGAAATCCTTTTGATCCTCCTTGAAAGAAGAATGGACAATATGCTTTTTCGTTTTGGATTTGCCAGTTCCCGCAATGAGGCGAGGCAACTGGTTAAACATAACCATTTTTTAGTCAACGGTAAGAAGGTGAATATTCCTTCTTACCTGGTTAGCCTTGGAGATATCATAGAGGTGAGGGAAAAAAGCAGAAAGATTGCCAGGGTTATTGAATCTTTGGAGGCTGTGGCGCGTCGCAGTGTGCCGCACTGGCTGGAGCTGGACAAGGGCAATATGAAAGGAAAGGTGGTTTCATTACCTTCTAGAGAAGATTTGACAATGCCTATTCAAGAACAGCTCATTGTTGAGCTGTATTCAAAATGACGTCAGTTTTGCCTATTTTTACGCAAGACCTTAACGTGGAGTGAAAATGTTAAACAGCTGGCATGGATTAATAGTACCCAAAAGACTGGAGGTTGAAACCGAAACGCTTACGGAGCGTTACGGGAAATTTGTTGGAGAACCTTTTGAGCGGGGTTTTGGAATTACTCTGGGAAATTCTTTAAGGAGAATTCTATTATCGTCTATCTTAGGTGCAGCTATTACCTCAGTCAAAATAGAGGGAGTATTACACGAATTTTCAACTATCCCTGGAGTTAGAGAGGATGTAACGGATATTATACTGAATTTAAAGGAAGTTAATTTGAAGGTCTACTCCGAGGGTCCAGAAACAATCAGGATTGACACTGCTAAAGAGGGTGAGATTAAGGCTGTGGATATTATTACAAACAACAATGTTGAGATATTAAACCGTGATTTGCATATAGCTACGTTGTCAAAAGGCACCAAGCTCAAAATGGAGATGGTTGTTAAGGAAGGGAGAGGATACGTTCCTGCGGAAAGTAATAAGGAAGAAGATCAGCCGATTGGTACCATCCCGATAGATGCGATTTTTACGCCTATTAAAAAGGTGAGCTATAAAGTGGGTAATGCAAGGGTAGGACAAATAACTGACTATGACAAACTTACAATGGAAGTCTGGACTGATGGTAGTGTGTTGCCGGAGGATGCAATTGCCTATGGCGCAAAGATATTAAAAAATCAGCTTGATGTCTTTATCAATTTTGATGAGTTTGAAGAAACTGAAGAGGAAGAAGAAGGCGCTGAAGATAAGAACAGAAAGAAGCTCAACGAGAACCTATGCAAGAGTGTTGATGAACTAGAGCTTTCAGTCCGGTCAGCAAACTGTCTTAAAAACGCAAGTATAAGATTTATTGGTGAATTGGTTCAAAAAACCGAAGCTGAGATGCTAAAGACAAGAAATTTTGGTAGGAAATCCTTAAATGAGATAAAAGAGATCCTAACAGAGATGGAATTATCCTTGGGAACGAAATTGCCGGATTTCCATCCACCGGATGAAAAGACTGAGGAAGAAAAGACTGAGGAAGAAAAGGAATCGATGGAATGAGACATCAAAAAGCTGGAAGAAAATTGGGGAGGACTTCCAGTCATCGGAAGGCCATGTTTAGGAATATGCTTACCTCCTTCTTTGAATATGAAAGGATAGAGACCACTGATGTAAAAGCAAAAGAATTACGAAAAATTGCTGAAAAAATGATTACATTAGGGAAGAAGGGAGATTTGCATTCGAGAAGGCAGGTTATTAGGGTTATACACAACAAAAAGGTTATCAAAAATTTGTTCGATACAATTGCCCCTAGATATCAGGATAGAAATGGTGGATATACAAGGATTCTCAAGGTGAGTAGGAGACGGGGGGATAATGCTCCGCTTTCGATTATAGAATTAGTCCCTGAAAAAGGTGCCAAGAAACCAAAGAAGACATCTTCAAAAGAAAAGAAGGGATAAGAGAGATAGAAAACAGCCCCAAATTGGCTCAGAAGTACCTTGTGTTCAAAAGAGAAAAGGATACTTCAGGAAAGCAAAGGAAGAGAAGGAGAGAGTCTACGACAAAAGACCTTTAACAAATCAATAAATACACAAAGGCAAGGTAAGACTTGCCTTTTTTCTTTTCTGCAGTAATCTCGGTTATTTGCTCTGTAGAGCGATTGATTTTTAATGGTTTTTGGTCTATGATTTAGGTGTTTTTGGATTCATATTCGTTAAGGCAGCTAGAGGAGTATAGGATAAAAGTTATATGGGTAGAGACTCGATGGGGAAAGCCCTTCTATGTGCTGATGCCGCTTTGAATAAGAATGCCCTGAATCTGGTAATACTGGAGATAGGAAAGTTGTCTTCCCTTGCTGATTATTTTATTATATGCAGTGGAAGATCGGATCGTCAGGTTCAAGGAATTGCTTATTCAATAGAAGAGAGTTTGAAGAAAGAAGGCATTTACGCTTTGGGTATCGAGGGATTTTCTGAGGCAAAATGGATACTATTGGATTATAATGATGTTATTATTCATGTATTTTATGATCCTATTAGAGAGTTTTATGATCTGGAAGGACTCTGGGATGATGCTCCCAGAGTTGAGATGAGGGAATAAGTTGGTTTATGGCACAACTCATTGATACCTTATTAGATTTTCTTTTTCCAACAAAATGTCTTTTCTGTGAAACAGACCTTATTGGTACTCAAGGGATTTGCGAATCATGTCGTTCAAGTATTAAATTTATTTCATCTCCATTCTGTCTTAGATGTGGAGTCCCTTTTAATTCCAAAATTGGAAGAGATCACATCTGCGGCACTTGTCTAACATCCAAAAAATATTTCACTAAAGCTAGAGCCGTTGGATTTTATGAAGGAATACTGCAAAAGGCTATACACCGTTTCAAATACAGCAAAAAGACCGTCTTGGCTAACCCCTTAAGTGCTTTTATAATAGACTACAATCTTGATTCCATGGACTTAGAATCGTATGATTTTTTGGTTCCCGTTCCTCTCCATTTTAAAAGGTTAAAGGAAAGAGGTTTTAACCAGGCTCTTTCCTTAGCCAGACATATCAGTAAGAGAAGTGGAATTCCTGTTGATTATTTAAATCTGAGAAGGATCAGATGGGAAGCCCCACAGATTAATCTCAGTAAAAAGGAGAGGGCGCAGAATGTTAAAGGGGCATTTTCCCTTCATAAGAAGAACGGATTCAAGGACAAGAATATTCTGTTAATAGATGATGTTTATACCAGTGGGGCAACCGTTAATGAGTGCGCAAGGGTGTTGTTAAAAGCAGGAACAGCCGGAGTAGATGTTGTAACCTTGTGTAGGGCGGTGTAGATTACCCTAGTTTTCAAATTTCTGATTCTGCAATATGTTGGACTGATGCGAGGTTTAGATGAAAATTCAAGAGGTCTTCGATTTGGTTAGTGATGATCTTCAAAGGGTTGAAATAGAACTTTCAAAAAATCTTGAATCGCATGTTCTATTGATACCGGATGTGGGGAAGTATATTCTAATGAGCGGCGGGAAGAGGTTTAGACCACTGGTGCTGATCCTTGCCGCAAAATTATGTGGGTACACCGGTGGTCTTCACATACCTCTTGCCGGGGTTTTTGAGTTCATACATACAGCTACACTTCTCCATGATGATGTTGTTGACAATGCTGAAATGAGAAGGAATAATTCGTCAGTGAATTCCGTATGGGGGAATGAAACCAGTATTTTGATTGGGGATTATCTTTTTTCTAAATCTTTTTCTTTGCTTACGAGTATTGGGGATTTAAGTCTGTTGAAGGTAATGGCCGATGCTACAACTCACTTGGCTCAAGGGGAAATCATGGAGTTGATGAAATCTTGGGACCCTCTTGTTACTGAAGAGGATTATATTTCTATTATAACCGACAAGACAGCGGTTTTAATTTCGGCAGTCTGCCAAGTGGGAGCCATCCTGGGTAATGTTTCTTATGAGAAAGAAAAAGCATTGGAGAAGTTTGGTCTAAATTTGGGTATCGCTTTTCAATTGACAGATGATATTCTGGACTATGTTTCGACTGGTGAAGAATTTGGCAAGGCTATTGGAAAGGATTTGTGTGAAGGGAAGATCACCCTACCATTAATCCATACATTACGGGTTAGCAACCACTCTGATAGAGAAAAGATCATAGGTATTATTGGATCGGATGGTCTGGAGGAAGATACTCTATCAACAATAACTGATTTGATCAAGTATTATAAGGGGCTAGACCATACATTCAATAAGGCGAGAGAACATGTTGAGATAGCAAAGGAGTCTCTACGAGATTTTGATGCCTCCAAAGAGAAGGAAGCCCTATTCGCAACAGCTGAATATGTTATTGAAAGGAAGTGGTAAGCGAGGGTTCTATTTGGAAATCAGCTGGTGTCCATTTTTCTGAAGGCCCATTTATGGATGGGCGCTAATTGTTTAAGGAGTGGGGGGGTAGGTTTTAAACCTGCCCCTTATTTAGTGCCCATCCATAAATGGCTATTTTCGGCAATCTCTGCGTCAGACGCAGATTTGAATCCTTTAAATAGCCAATGTATTCCTGCGGTTAAAATCTTTGTTTTCCTTGACCTTGCAAAAAATATCTCATTTCTGGATGGACACTACTTAACTGAATGGAAGGATATGCTGGAAGAATTAGAGGTAAAGAGGTTTAAATGATAGATTCGATGGAAGGCTTAAGGAGAACCCATAACTGTGGCCAACTTACAGCAGATGATATAGGCAGTGAAGTGGTTCTCATGGGGTGGGTGCAGCGGAGAAGGGATCATGGGGGATTGATATTTATAGATCTACGAGACAGGTATGGACTTACGCAGGTTGTCTTCAGCCCGGATGCGGATAAGGATGCACATGATAAAACCACTCTCATTCGCAGTGAATACGTAATAGCTACCAGAGGAAATGTTTCGAGGAGACCGGAAGGGACCGAGAACTCCAATATGGTTACAGGAGAGATAGAGGTTAAAGCCATAGATGTTAAGATACTGAACGATGCTAAAACCCCTCCCTTTCTTATTGAGGGATATGCGGATGTTGCTGAGGACATCCGTCTGAAATACAGATACCTTGATTTAAGAAGGAGAAATCTCCAGAGGAATATTATTCTGAGGAGTAATGCGGCAAGGGTCATAAGAGAATATCTCTTCAAGAATGATTTTTTAGAGATCGAGACCCCTTTTTTGACCAGAAGCACCCCTGAAGGAGCTAGAGACTATTTGGTCCCCAGCCGATTAAATCCCTGTAATTTCTATGCCTTACCCCAGTCCCCTCAGTTATTTAAGCAACTTCTGATGATTGGAGGCTACGATAGATATTTCCAAATCGTGAGATGCTTCAGAGATGAGGATCTTAGGGCGGACAGACAACCTGAATTCACCCAGATAGACATCGAGCTTTCATTTGTTGATCGGGAAGATATACTTAGTATCACAGAGGGTATGATGTCGGTCGTTCTTAAGGAGGTTTTGAAAGTAGATATAGAGACCCCCTTTAAGAGGTTAACCTATAATGAGGCACTGGAAAGATACGGGGTGGACAAACCGGACACCAGATTTGGTTTAGAATTGAGGGATGTCTCTGATATATTCAGAGGATCCGACTTCAAAGTATTTACAGATGTGGTTGAACAGGGCGGGGTGGTAAAGGCGCTAAATGCAAAAGGCTGTTTCGGCTTTTCTAGAAAGGATATAGATAACCTGACGGATCTTGCCAAGGTTTATGGCGCAAGCGGGTTGTCATGGTTAAAGTATGGATCAGGGAACTGGCAGTCCCCCATTGCCAAGTTTTTAAAGGACTCGGATAAGGATGAAATCTATGAAAGACTTGATTTATCAGAAGGGGATTTGTTGCTCTTTGTAGGAGATCAAACAAAGGTAGCCAATGAGGCGTTAGGCCATTTAAGACTTGATATAGCGAACAGGCTAAACATCATTAGGAAAGACACTCTGGGTTTTATATGGATCGTAGACTTCCCCTTGCTGGAATATGATAAAAATGAGATGAGATATACGGCAATGCATCACCCTTTTACCGCACCAGTGGATGAAGACATACAAAAACTGAGGACAGATCCGGAGAAGGTGAGGGCCAAGGCATATGATCTTGTTTTAAATGGTTTTGAGATAGGCGGCGGCAGCATTAGAATCCATCAAAAGGAACTCCAATCAACGATCTTTGATAGTCTAAGTATTTTGGAAGAAGAGGCGAAAGAAAAATTTGGCTTCCTATTGGATGCATTGCAGTATGGGGCTCCTCCGCATGGTGGAATTGCAATCGGTCTTGATCGTCTTATTATGATTCTCACCGGGTCTGAGTCCATCAGAGATGTAATCGCTTTTCCAAAGACTCAAAGAGCCACATGTTTGGTGACGGGGGCTCCTTCAAAGGTGGATGGCAAACAGCTTGCAGAATTGTCACTGAGATTGAATGATGTAAAGTGAGGTGCTAGGGAAACAGCTTATTCTATTTTATG
>Ga0209345_10006748_pt1 | contig 10341 bp, 12 predicted proteins | sample Cruoilmetagenom7_FD_187294 | JGI IMG/M metagenome (GOLD analysis project Ga0209345, IMG submission 187294) | Oil polluted marine microbial communities from Coal Oil Point, Santa Barbara, California, USA - Sample 7 (SPAdes) (version 2) | ecosystem: Environmental > Aquatic > Marine > Oil seeps ... | reverse complement strand
GCTCATTCACTGCAATCGTCGGCCTGCCATTGGCCGAGGCTGCGAACCTGCTGCAAGCGGCAGGCTACCCATTTGACGGAGGTGCCGCATGAAGGGCCGAACGATCATTCTCGACCATCTTGGCGATATTGAAGCTGCCGCGCTCATGGTGGACGGAAAGCTGGACGATTTTCTAATCGACAGCGATGCGCCGCGTGTCGGTACCGTTTACCGCGCGATTGCGGATCGCCCTGTAAAGGGGCAGGGGGGCATGTTCCTAAAGACCCCCGACGGCGCGGCGTTCTTGCGGCAGATCAAAGGTCTGGCGCCCGGTCAGACGATCCTTGTGCAGGTCTCAGGCCATGCTGAACCGGGCAAAGCGATTCCTGTCACCAACAAACTGCTGTTCAAATCGCGCTATGCCATCGTGACGCCCGATGCGCCGGGGTTGAATATCTCGCGCTCTATCAAGGACGAGCAAGAGCGCGACCGGCTGCTCGAAATCGCCCATGAAGCAGCGGGCGGAGCAGAATTAGGCCTGATCTTACGGTCTTCTTGCGCGGGGGCTGATGCCGACGACATCGCGGAAGACATCGCCAATATGATGGCTTTGGCCGACACCGTGGCCAATGACGACGCGCAGGAGATGGACGTGCTGAGCGAAGGTGATGGCCCGCATCTATTGGCGTGGCGCGACTGGGTAGCACCTGCTGAGATCGTGACCGAGTCCGGAAGTTTTGCAGAACACGGAGTTCTGGAGGAGCTCGACCGGCTGACCTCGCCCCAGGTGCCGCTCGGCAACGGCGCGTCGATCTACGTAGAGCCGACCCGCGCGCTTGTTGCCGTGGATGTGAACACAGGCAGCGATGCATCCCTCGCCGCAGGGGTTAAAGCCAACATGGCCTGCGCCCGCGTGCTGCCACGTGCGCTACGTCTGCGCGGGTTGGGCGGGCAGATTACACTTGATCTTGCCCCCATGCCCAAAAAAGATCGCCGCATCTTCGAGAGTGCCCTGCGTGCCGCGTTTCGCGCCGATGAGGTGGACACGACGCTGGTCGGTTGGACGCCGCTGGGCCATTACGAGCTGCAGCGCAAACGCGCCCGCCCGGTACTGGCGGAGGTTCTTGCGGGGGCAGATCAATGAGCTGCCCGATCTGCAAAGCCGAGACCGTCAAAGTGCACCGTCCCTTCTGCTCGCGCCGCTGTGCTGACATTGATTTGGGGCGTTGGTTCAACGGCAGCTATGCCGTTCCGTCCCGCGATCCTGAAGACGTTGAAGCGGCCATTGACGCCATCGAAGCAGCACAAGACAGCCCCGCAAGGTCCCATTAACGCGAGATAATTTCCGTTTCGGGAAAAGAAGTGAGTTTCAGGGTAAAATGGGGCTGGACACCCCGCGCCACAGGTCCTAGAACCCGCTCACCCAACCTCGAAAGAGGTAACCCGTGCCCGGGTAGCTCAGGGGTAGAGCAGTGGATTGAAAATCCTCGTGTCGGTGGTTCGATTCCGCCCCCGGGCACCACTTAAATAATTGAAAATATTATTTTATTGGCTTGTTGAAGTTTTTCGAGCTCGCCCTTCAATTAATTACACACTGTTATACCCTTCTATCACGGGCTCATTTTGGCCGAAGTTTCCAAAAATCGAATACTAAAGACTAAGCAGTTGCGTAGAGGCTTGGCGATCTTGTTGAGCGCGCGAAGTCCTTACTGGCTAATTCGATATAGAGACCCGTAAGTAAGCCTTTGAAAAGACGTTCTCTTACCCGTCTGTAAAGCGCACTGCACTGGCTGATATGTCAGGGCAATGGATCGACCGCTTTCACGAACGCAAGCCGCCGAAGTATATCACACTCGAGATGGACAGTTCTGTCAGACACACGGCGCACGGGAGGGCACAGCATGGAACAGTCATTTCGGCTGTATGTGTTATCATCCGCAATTTGGCTTCAACCAACATGGCCACCTCGAACGCTGCGCTCAGCGTCGCGGTAATGTCCATAGCGCGGATGGATGGAAAGGGGGTCTGAAGCCTATCATAGCGCGATATGCGAACCGTTACCTTATGCGGTTCTTCCGGGGCGATGCACCTTCGCCCATTCGCCTCCGCACCAATCGTGTTCTTCAGGGCGGGACCGCTCAAATGGTCAAGCGCCCGGTGAGTTGCTCCCGCGCATCGGTAGGACCACCCAGGGTTGCATGCGTGTGCTATCACAAACGGCTCTGAGATATTTCTTGCGATGAAGCTCCAACCAACTAACATGTGGTCAATTGGTAATTTTAATAACCAAAAAGATCGACCAACGAAGACTCTGGGAGGAGAAAAAATGAAAGAATCTAGAACCATCAACCGGCGTTCGTTTCTGACGAAATCCGCCGTTGCCGGGGGTGCTGCTGCTGGCAGCATGCTCGCCGCACCAGCCGTACTGGCGCAAGCTCCAATCGTCGTGAAGATGCAGACGTCTTGGAATGATGCGAACATTTGGCAGGATTTCGCACGCGACTACGCCACACGGGTCGAGGAAATGTCTGGCGGCCGCATGAAGGTCGACGTGCTGCCAGCCGGTGCTGTTGTCGCCGCGTTCCAGGTGCTGGATGCTGTGAACGACGGCCTGATTGACGCGGCCCACTCCGTGCCAGTCTACTGGTACGGCAAGAACAAGGCTGCATCCCTTTTCGGCACAGGCCCCGTTTTCGGCGGTTCCGCTACAACGATGCTGTCGTGGTTCTATCAGGGTGGCGGTCAGGAGCTTTATAACGAGCTAACACAGGACATCATGGGCCTCGACGTCGTGGGATACCTTGGCTTCCCCATGTTCGCTCAGCCCTTCGGCTGGTTCAAGCAGGAGGTCAACACAGTCGCTGACCTTCAGGGTTTCAAATACCGCACAGTAGGCCTTGCTGCCGACCTGTTGCAGAAGATGGGCATGTCTGTTGCTCAGCTTCCCGGCGGCGAAATCGTCCCCGCGATGGAACGTGGCGTGATCGACGCTTTTGAATTCAACAACCCATCGTCGGACAAGGACTTTGGCGCGCATGACGTTGCCAAGAACTACTACCTCTCTTCGTACCATCAGGCATCGGAAAGCTTTGAGTTCTTGTTCTCCAAGCAGTTCCTCGAAGACCTTGATCCCGATCTGCAAGCGATTCTAAAATATGGCGTTGAGGCTGTTTCCACAGCCAACACCGCCAAGGCGATGGACCGCTATTCTGCCGACCTGCAATTCCTGCAGAACGAAGCGGGTGTAACCGTACACCGGACGTCCAAGGAAATTCTGGACGCACAGTTAAAAGCATGGGACGAGCTGATCCCCGAGCTCGAATCCGATCCGTTTATGAAAAAGACACTCGACAGCCAGCGCGACTGGGTCAGCCGCGTGTCTTATTATGAGCTGATGAACGCGCCCGACTACGGCCTCGCGTACGAGCATTACTTCCCCGGCAAGATCAAGATGTGATCCGTTAAGGCAGTAGATTGGAACGAGCCCCGGCACCTGTTGTGCCGGGGTTTCCACACGAGGTATCCCAGCATCATGGTCTCATTCATTCGGTTCGCCGACAATCTTTCCGCATGGTTCGGCAAGGCATTTGCCTGGCTGATCCTGTTGATGTCCTTGGGCACAGGTTACGAGGTGTTCGTGCGCTATGTGCTGAACGACCCCACTGCCTGGGCGCTGGACGTGTCGTTTATCATGTACGGCACTCTGTTCATGATGGGCGGAGCCTATACCCTGTCGCGGGGCGGTCACGTACGGGGCGATTTCCTGTACCGGCTATTGCAGCCCAAGACGCAGGCCAAGATCGACATCGTGCTTTACATATTCTTCTTCTTTCCCGGTGTAACCGCTCTCATCCTGTCTGGCTGGAAATATGCCGCGCGGTCCTGGCAATACGGCGAAGTGTCGGTCAACAGTCCGGCGGGCGTGCCGATCTATCAGTTCAAGGCGGTGATCGTCGCTGCTGGAATTCTTCTTTTTATTCAGGGGATGGCACAAGTTTGCCGCTGCATCCTTGCTATGCGCAATAACTACTGGCTGGAGGCCTATGAGGACGTATTCGAGACCGAAGACCTTCTGATGCGCGCTGCCAACAAGGCCGAGAAAGACCATATCACATGACCGATCCGCAAATTGCCCTGATGATGCTGGGGCTGTTCATTATCTTTGTTTTCCTCGGCTTTCCCATTGCGTTCACGCTAATGGCAATGGGTATCGGCTTTGGCTACTACGCCTATTACGACGCGGGCCGCATGTGGCGCAGCTTTGACCGGCTGGATGAAACCGCAAGCAGTTGGGACAGTTGGTCTTTATGGTTCGAAGGGTTCTATAATAACCGAATATTCGACTTATTCGTGAACCAAACCTTCACGGTCATGTCGAACGAGGTTCTGACGGCTGTCCCGCTGTTCCTGTTCATGGGGTATATCGTTGAGCGGTCCAACATCGTGGACCGTCTGTTTACCACGCTGAACATCGCGTCCAAGAACATACCGGGCTCCATGGGTGTGGCGGCGCTGATCACCTGTGCGCTTTTCGCCACGGCCACAGGTATCGTTGGCGCGGTGGTGACGCTGATGGGCCTGTTGGCTCTGCCCGCGATGCTGAAAGCGCGCTATGATCCGTCCTTTGCGGCTGGTATTATCTGCGCCGGTGGCACCTTGGGGATCTTGATCCCGCCCTCTATCATGCTCATTGTCTATGCGGCGGCGACCAACGTCTCCATCGTGCGGCTTTACGCAGCGGCGCTGCTTCCCGGCTTGACGCTGGTAGGTCTCTATCTTGTCTACATTGTTGGTCGCTCACTCCTCCAGCCCTCCGCGGCCCCAAAGCCCACGGACGACGAAGTGCCGGATGTGCCCATGGGCAAACTGATTTGGTTGATCATCACGTCATTCGTGCCGCTTGCCTTCCTGATCTTCGCCGTTCTGGGCTCAATCCTGTTTGGCCTGGCCACTCCCTCGGAGGCCGCGTCGATCGGTGCCCTTGGCGGTATCTTCCTTGCCTTCATCTACCGGGCGATGACGTGGCAGCGGATGCGCGAAAGCGTTTATTTGACCGTTCGCACAACCGCGATGGTCTGCTGGCTGTTCGTGGGGTCCTACACCTTCTCGGCCGTGTTCTCGTACCTTGGCGGAGAGCATGTGATTTCCGAGTTCGTGCAATCCATGAACTTGACGCCAATCCAGTTCCTGATCCTTGCGCAGCTGATCATCTTCCTGCTGGGTTGGCCACTGGAGTGGTCCGAGATTATCATCATCTTCGTGCCAATTTTTCTGCCGCTGCTTGAGGTGTTTGGAATTGACCCGCTGTTCTTCGGCATCCTTGTTGCCCTGAACCTGCAGACCAGCTTTCTAACCCCGCCGATGGCGATGTCGGCCTATTACCTTAAGGGGATTGCGCCGCCCGAACTGCGACTGACCCAGATCTTCAGCGGCGTCATGCCGTTCCTGTTCTGCGTCATCCTATCGATGGTTCTGATGTATGCCTTCCCACAGATCGTATTCTATCTGCCGGAGTTGTTCTATGGCCGCTGATAGGTCCCAATCCGCAGGCATGGCAGCGTCACCCAGTGTGACGCTGCTGCGCGACCGTCTGGCATCCGGTGCGCTGGACGCGCTGACGCTGGTAGACAGCTACATCGCGCGGATCGGGGCCCGCGAGGCTGAAGTCGGCGCGTGGGCATGGTTCGATCCCGAGTTTGCCCGTGCGCAGGCACGCAACCTCGATGCATACCGCCGAAGCGGTCGCCCGCTTGGACGTTTGCACGGGCTGCCTGTCGCATTGAAGGACGTGATCGATACGGCGAAAATCCCGACAGAGAACGGCTGCGCGCGTGATGCGGACCGGATTCCTCTGCGGGATGCGTTCGTCGTGGAGCGGCTCAAGAAGGAAGGCGCTATTATCATGGGCAAGACGGTCACGACCGAGCTTGCCTTCATGCATCCCGGCAAGACGGCAAATCCACATAATCTGGCACATACCCCTGGCGGGTCCTCCCAAGGCTCCGCCGCTGCTGTCGCTGACGGTATGGTGCCGCTTGCCATTGGCACGCAAACCGGCGGGTCCATTATCAGGCCAGCGTCCTTTTGCGGCGTCACGGGGTATAAGCCCACATTCGGCGCAATCCCCCGGCGCGGTATTCTTGCGCAATCTCCGACATTAGACACTGTTGGCGTATTTGCCTCCGATCCCGCCGGTGCAGCGTTGCTGGCCGAGATACTGTTCGGTGACGACCCCGAGGACAGTGCGACGGCCCTGCAGCCCACCCCGGCGCTGCACACGGCGGCGCTGTCCAAGCCGCCCATTGCCCCAGTCTTTGGTTTCGTAAAACCGCCCGGTTGGGACACGGCAGATCAGCAGATGCGTAGTGCCTTCGATGAACTGGTCGACGCTCTTGGCGATCAGGCGTTCGAGATACCTTTGCCTGCGATTTTCAACGACGCCGCAGAGCAACGCAAAAAGATCAACTTTGCCGAAATGGCCTATCACTATTACCCCTACGCCCGCGACATGGGCGATAGCTTGGGTCAAGTAACACGCGACGCAATCGCAGAAGGCAACGCCGTTCCGGCGCGTGATTATCTCTCGGCCTGCGACATGCCGAAACTTTTGAACGCGGCCTTGGACGAGATGCTGACGCGCTGCGATGCGATCCTTTGCCCTGCTGCCACCGGGCCCGCCCCCAATGGGTTGGAAACAACCGGCGATCCGATCTTCAACGGGTTGTGGACACTTTGTGGGACCCCTTGCATCACGTTGCCGCTGCTCACCTCGGAAGAAGGGCTGCCGATGGGCGTTCAACTCGTCGCCGCCCGCGATAATGACGCGCGCCTGATGCGGACCGCCCAATGGCTCTTCAACTGGGCCGATGGCGCGGAACAATAAGGAAGATATGATATGAACCGTTTGCTCGCCCTTCTGGCCTTCTTAACCATCGCAGCGTTCCTGCTGATCCTCGCCGTCAACGTGCCAAGCCCCGATCTGGTGATTATCATCCTCATCACGCTTGGCTTCGTCGCCTATGATTTCGCCACATCCAGCCGTAACAAGCGGGACTGAAATAGCATGACGAAACCCACACTCTGGATCACGCGCACCCTCTCTGACGCCACGCTGGAACGTGCGCAGCGCGACTACTCAGTCATATGGGACCCTTCGGACCGCCCTGGAACTGCTGAGGATATCATCGAGATGAGCGCAAAGGTCGACGCGATCATCCCCTGCCATTCCGAATATTTTAGCGCTCATGTCGTTGGGCAGTTGGACCCGCGGCTCAAAATCGTGGCGAACCATTCTGTCGGCGTCGATCATTGCGATCTGGACGCGCTGAGGGCCAAGGGCATTGTGGTCACCAACACCCCTGGCGTGCTGTCGGATGCGACTGCTGAACTTGCGATGATGTTGATGCTCGCGGCGGCAAGACATGCGGTTGAAGGCGACCGGATCGTGCGTTCCGGTGCTTGGGATTTCTGGTCCCCCGCATTTTTGGTCGGAAAGCAAGTGACGGGCGCACGGCTGGGAATCATCGGGATGGGCGGCGTCGGCCGCTCCTTTGCCCGAAAGGCGCGAGGCTTTGATATGCAGATCCACTATCACAACCGAAGCCGCCTTGATGCGGATGAAGAGGCAGGCGCGACCTACCATGCCGACCTCGACAGCTTGCTGGCAGCTTCCGATTTCCTGTCGCTGCACTGCCCCGCCACTCCACAAACCGTTAACCTGATGAATGCAGAGCGGCTTGCTCGCCTGCCCAAGGGCGCGGTCATTGTAAACACCGCACGTGGCAACCTGATTAATGAAAGCGCGCTTATCGCTGCAATAGAAAGCGGCCACATCGGTGCCGCCGGACTCGATTGCTTTGTAGCTGAACCAGGCGGCAACCCAGCTTTCGCGGTGCATGAGAACATCGTGATGATGCCCCATGTCGGCAGCGCAACTGTTAAAACCCGCGACGCGATGGGGTTCAAGGCGCTCGATAACCTCGACGCCTTCTTCCGAGGCGAAACGCCCCCTGACAGGCTTTAGCACCGCACAGGGCTCTGTTGTACAAATCTCCTAAGGGATTCATGTCGTGATCCCAGCGTGGTAGCTGGCTCGCATGAGAAACCGACACCTCTGATCTACAAAATCACGACTTAGATGGAAGTAGGTTGCGCCTAAAGCGGCTTGACCGGTTCGGCAACTGCAACTCTGGTGTCATAGGTCGCATATTTAGAGAGATATACGATTGGGAGAAGGTTCGCGTAGCTTCCCACCCCATTGATAGGTGTTTGAGGCACCTTGGCATCAGCCATCCCTACATAACCTGCAAGAGTTTCATCTCGAATACGCCGCCTGCGCAATCTTAACATTTTTGATGTGCGCTCAGCCCGGCATTGCGGAACCCCATCCTGCTTTCCGACGTTGCTCTTCTACATTGATAGAGGAGAACAACCATGGCGAATGAAGACCAAGCTAAAGGCAAAGCAAAAGACATCGGCGGCAAGCTGAAAGAAGAAGCTGGCGATGCCGCGAACAACGAAGACCTCAAGCGCGAAGGCCAGGCCGATCAGGTCGAAGGTAAAGTGCAAAAAGGTGCTGGCGATGCGAAGGACAAACTGTCCGATTGATCACAAAAGCGCGTCTCTGATTTTCAGAGACGCGCTTTTTGCTCGCTTAGGTGGGTGTAGGCCCGCTGCTATCTCTTTATAATGATATAGAGCGCATGAACGATACCGGGCAGATAGCCCAGCAGCGTCAGTATAATGTTGATCCAGAAATGTTTCCCCAGTCCTTCCTGCAGGAACACCCCAAGCGGGGGCAGTAGGATCGCGACGATGATGCGGATGATATCCATAGCGTTACCCCAGCTCGGCCGGGGTCCTTTCCTCAAAAATTAATCTCTGCTGAGAGCTAGCCCGCGCCCCGGCTCTGGCCAGTCGGGCGTTATCGGGCGGGCGGCATAAAACATTCGCCGCAGCGCGGGAATTGTTGCAGGCTGTATAAAAAGTCGGAGGAGGGACGAGATGGAGCCAGTTAGGATCATGTGGCGCCAAGTGACTGAGATGGCGCGGGACACGATTGCACTTTTGCCGCAGATCGCCGTAGCCGTCGTGGTTCTGGTCTTAACTTGGGCCCTTGCGGCGCTTGGGCGGTCGCTGGTGAATAGGGCGCTGTCCCGGACCAAGCTGCGCCGCAGTCTGCAAGACCTGTTCATCCTTCTGACCTCGATTTTGATATGGGTGTTTGGGATTATGATCGCGGCAGTGATCGTCTTCCCTGGTCTGACACCAGCAAGCATTCTTGCAGGGCTTGGTATCGGCTCGGTCGCCATTGGGTTCGCGTTTAAAGATGTCTTTGAGAACTTCCTTGCAGGCATCATCATTCTCTTTCGTCGCGAGATGCGTATGGGGGATCATATCGAATGTGAGGGGATCGAGGGGAAGGTGGCTCATATCGCCATCCGCGAAAGCCACATCCGTCAGACAGACGGACAGTTGGTGATCGTACCCAACGCGATGCTTTTTAAGAACCCGGTCTATGTAAGAACTGACCAAGATCACCGTCGCCAAACAATTATCTGCGGTGTGGCCTATGATGTGGATGTCGATGAGGCCCGTAGCGTTATCACCAAAGCCGTAGAAAGCTGTGAGACCGTTGAGCAAGGCGACCATCCGATCCAAATCTTCGCTCAAGAGTTCGCGGCATCATCCATTAACTTTGAAGTGACTTGGTGGACGGGTTCGACCCCGGTCGAGCAACGGCGCTCAAAGGACGAAGTGGTGACGGCGGTGAAACGAGGGCTGGACGACGCCGGGCTGGAAATCCCATTCCCTTACCGTACGCTTACTTTCAAAGAGCCTTTGCCGCTGACACGTCCACGCCAAGAGGATGGCGAAGACTAATATCCATGTTGTGCAGGGCAGGGGCGGCGAAGCAGTCGTGACCATCCGATCTAGTTCGCCGCGATTCAGTCAGGCATCGCCGGAATCGCGGCTGATTCACCCTCATTCAGTGCCTTCTTATAGCGATGCAGCGGGGGCAGGGGGCTAACGAAAGCTTCTGAAGGGCGCAAATTCACCCTATAAACAGTCACTTACGGATAAGTTCCCAGAAATATCGCCTTTTCTCAAATTTCTGCTTGCGGGTCTGGGCCACTAACCTTAGAACCCCCCATACCGGCGGCGCAGAGATGCACCAACGGGGCGCCAGACGGGGCGGACGGAAGCGGAGACGCGGAAGTTTGGTTCGTTAAGGCGGGAAAATTCGAGGTACTAGAGGCGGGGCGCGCCAAGAAGATAGGGCGCATCTCAGTTTCTTTTGTCTCAACGCTGTTTGAAAATTTGATATCTGAAGAGATATGTGGGCGGTTTGGTTCATTCGAT